>JAEEGL010763165.1_pt1 | contig 16651 bp, 14 predicted proteins | sample 9134231 | NCBI WGS metagenome assembly JAEEGL01 (sample SAMN16246548, study PRJNA631951) | gut metagenome | biome: gut microbiome; feature: rumen; material: fiber-attached | host: Bos | place: Iran: Karaj | collected 2018-10 | reverse complement strand
TTGCAATGGGAGAAAACAATTTGCGGCACACCGAAACCCGGTGTGCCGCTCGCAACCAAACCGCACTGTTTTTATGTTCATATTATCCATTGTGTTGCAATAGATCCATACAGTGCCGATTTGGTTGTGGAGGAGATTTTCGTCCATTACACAGAAGAACACTTCCCGCTTCTGCTGGGTAGAGAGTTGAGAATATTCATATAGTCTTGTAATCTTGCGGGAAAAGCATTCTGAAGTGATATGGTTAAACGCTAGGACATCTGTCATTTATATATTGCCCGTTTAAACGGCCTATGGTATAATTCAATAGACGCTGGACGAAACAGTTGATTGTGAAAAAACGAGTATACTTTGGAGGAAATAAGCGTGCACAAATTTGAGGGGATACATTTTTATATCTGCATTATTAACTACAACGACATCATTAGGGATGAGGAAAACCGAACGGGTAAAGTTACCCGATCTATACACGCTCTTGATACATTCTTTTCCTCAATCGAAAGGTTTGGGAAAAAAGAGTTCGCGCCTTCTTTTGTGGTAGAAAAAGTTACAGGCTCAAGGCTTCACCTTTATATTACAAAAGACATAAAAGATGCATTCAGCGTGGTTAAGTCTGTATCAGCATATGCTTATAGATTAGCGCAATATCTCAACCACAACATAGATAAATATCAACTATTGAAGGATTTTATTGTCAATGTTGGAGTTGCATATGGGCAGTTCTATGATTTTGAGTTTGTAAATGAAGACTATACAGAAACAACAACCATCGGTTTTGCTGCGAATCTTGCTGCAAAACTTCAAACTTTATCAGGGAGTGGCAAAATTAGTATTTCAGAAAATATATATAACGAACTTGCAAATAGCGAAAGGATTTTGTACGAGAGAGTAGAGGATAAGTCGATCGGGAAGTATGGACAAGCATGTTTCTATACAGCAGGATTAAGCCTTATAGCTTCATTTGAAGGCAACTTTGGTTTATATCTCAGCGACGCTAAAGAATATGCGAATAGTGATAATCTCAAGGATATAGAATACAGTACTGTTAGGCAGCAGATTAATTTCGATTATCTGAATAAAACGCAATGCAAAAGAATCGAGGGAATTCCTATTTTTGCAGATATTCGCGACTTTACAAGTAAATTTACTACCGATGACAGTAACCTTGACGAGATGGCATATATAACACAGATGATTCTTGGAGCAATGTATAGAGTCAGTTCACAGCATGGTGGCGTTCATGTCCAGTTTCAAGGCGATAGGGAACTCTCACTTTATCATAATATACCGGATGATGAAAATGACAATAAAATGCAAGGGAAGAAGTGCTTTAAGTCAGCCGTTCTTGCTTCGATGCGTATGATTGATGCTGTAAAGCCTTTCTTTGTACATATTGGCGTAGGAGGGGACTTTGGAAAGCTTTTTGCAACTAAGATTGGAGCTAGAGGAGAGAAGGATAATTTGATTCTTGGCGAAACAGTGATACAGGCAGATACTATGGAGGATAAATGCGCGGGGCAGGATCAGGTAGCAATTACAAGGGCTGTGTATGATGGGTTAAAAGCAGAAGACTCGTTTTTGGCTAATCAGTTTAAGCCAATTGGAGAGTATTATCTTGCTACTATCGGATATGACGAATATAAACGTAGTGTATCATATCTACGTCAGAAAGAGGATACAGCTAAAAACAAATATAACGGTGCTTGGGGTGACAAGTTATAAAAGAAGACAACAACAGCGGGGCATTAACCCTAAATCTCCCGGTAGATTGGCACAAATACTATCGGGATGTTATTCATGACTTTAGGGAGATGAAAGAGTATTATCCGTTTTCAAGACTCTGTATTTTGCCTACGGTATGCCCACAACTTGCAAGAATAACAACGATAGCCGCGTGTAAAGATCTTATTATATCCATTAATGGGGTTGAAAGCGACTTTTTAGGGGAATTCTCCAGAGAATTGTCTGTTATTATTCCAACTGATTATCAGATTAATGGGTGTTTGGTATATGGAGCAAAGTGGTTTGAAAGGAAGTTTTTTAAAGATAAGGATATCCACTTTTACCTACACAATAATCATTTTATTGAAGATCCATTTGGGAAGTATGGATATCGAATGTGTGTAGGTGTACCGGAATCATTCTTTTTGATGCAAAATCCTATACTTGAAAGTGTTAGGACAGCGGAGAACATGCTGATTGCGTATGAGAGAGTAATGATAGGTCAATCGAAAGAACTTGACCTAATAGCATATGCTCATGGCAAAGAAGGGGAAAAGGCTTTCCATACTTCAAAAAGCAAATATATCCCAATGAAAGGAGAGAGATTACGTGCGAAATGATAAGCAGAAGAAAGCAATAATAGATAGATATGATTCACTTGTGGATGAAGATCAAGGAAAGACCGACCGCATAAAATATATCAATGATTTGGTAAAAGACTGGATTATTAATGCGGATAATAAAGTGAGCATCTCGCTGGCTGTATTTGCAGGTGCTTTTGGAGTAATAACATTTGCGGCTGAGAGATTTGTCCAACAACCTTGCAATGTTGCTATAAGCATTGTTTGGGATTGCATTCATAAGACCTGTTTCTGTATGGGAATGATTTCTATGTTAATTGCATTAATATTCTATGCAATTGCAATCATTCCAAATCTGACGAGTAATTCAAAAAGGGAAGATCTGAAAAAGTACCCTATTTTTTATGGTGATATTGCCGAAATTGATGAAGAGGAATTCTTTAAGCGGACAGAGCAAGGACACGATAAGGATTTTCGGGAAGAGTTAGAGCGAGAAATAGTTTTTAACTCAAAAGTGTGTTTAAGAAAAATGAAAATGTATAGAGCGGGAGTAATTACATCAATAATCGCGATCATATTTGCATTCCTTGGTCTCATTGCTCGATTTATGATGTATTAGTCTTGACTCGTATATTTTGGACTAAGATTGAAGGTTTGTAGTCCTCATTATCTAAACTTATTATTGCTCATAATTTATCAATTAATTGACAAAAATAAGCATATCTGCTAAAATATGAGCATGAACATAATGAAAACACCAAAAGAATACGGCATGGAGATTGCCGTGAATCTGAAAAGGCTGCGGAAGAGTAGAAAACTGTCGCAGGCGGAGCTTGCTGCGCGATCCGGTGTAAGCTACGGGTCGCTGAAACGGTTTGAGCAGACGGGGGAAATCTCTTTAGAATCGCTTTTGAGAATTGCTGTCGTTCTGCAGGCAACTGAACCTTTTGCCGATCTGTTCAAGCCTACCGAAATCAAGTCCATTCAGGAGATTATCGATGGAGAAGTATAAGTCCCTTGACGTCATGTATGAGGGGAGAAAAGTTGGAACCCTTGCACTGCATCAAAAGTGGCTTGCGGCTTTCCAGTATGATGCGGAATGGCTGCGCAGCGGCTTTTCGATCAGCCCGTTTACGTTGCCGCTCGAGGATCGCGTGTTCATCCCGAAATACGACCCGTTCGAGGGGCTGTTCGGTGTATTCTCGGACAGTTTGCCGGACGGATGGGGGCGGCTTCTCGTGGATCGTATGCTGCTGAAAGAGCATGTCGATCCGCAAACTGTCACTTCGATCGACCGTCTTGCCATTGTCGGCAGTTCCGGTATGGGTGCGCTCAGTTATCGGCCGTCGGTGAAATGGCAGAACGAGGGAACGCAAAAAGACCTTGATTACTATGCCGATGAGTGTCGCCGTATCTTAAACAGCACCTATTCCGAAGATCTGGATGAACTGTTTCGGCTCGGTGGATCCTCCGGCGGTGCACGTCCGAAGATCATGACCGAAGTGGACGGGGAAGACTGGATCATCAAATTCCCGGCGAAGATCGACGGACCGGATATCGGCAGGATTGAATATGAATACAGCCTTTGTGCCCGCAAATGTGGCATTGAAATGAGCGAAACACGCCTGTTCCCGTCAAAGGAATGCGAGGGCTATTTCGGAACGAAGCGTTTTGACCGCGTAAAAACTCAGTCGGGCGTTCGCCGAATTCATATGCTTTCAGCGTCGGCGCTTTTAGAACATTCACATCGGTTTCCGACGTTGGATTATCATCATCTGATGCGACTGACACTTTCGTTGACACAGGATTATCGTGAGGTGGAAAAACTCTACCGGCTGATGTGTTTCAATGTCTTTGCACATAATCGCGACGATCATGCCAAGAATTTCGCGTTTCTGTATGATCCGCAGCGCGGCTGGCGCCTTTCTCCGGCGTTCGATCTGACTTACAGCAACAGTACCGGCGGCGAACACGCAACTACTGTCAACGGCAATGGCTCGAACCCTTCACAAAGCGATCTCTACGCTGTCGCCGAAGCGATCGGACTCGCAAAAGAAACGTATAAACGGATTGCGGAACAGGTGTACAGCGTTGTGCAGGAAGATTTAGGTGAAATCGTTCATCCATAACAGCAAAGACCGCTAAAGATTTCGGCGGTCTTTGAGCTATACTCAATCAATTATTGTTCAATAGATACATTGTGTATCAATATGTCTATTTCGTTGCGGGGGAGATTTTCATTCGGTACACAGAAGAACATTTCCCGCTTCTGCTGGGCAGAGAACTGCGATTATATATTTGACTACTAGTCGAGAGAGGGAAATTGTTCAAATATATTGATTTTGAAATACTCCAGTAATACTATTCTTACTAGAGAAAATGCATTCTCAACATCATAAACAGACAGTTTCAATACTCTATTCTCTAGCGTGTGTGCGCCTATCTTGTTGCGCAACCGCTTTAGCTCTAGAATGCCATCAATTATGCTCATTTCGTAATCTTGTATGATTCCTCTGCTCCATTCGCAAAGATGTGATTTATCAAGTACAGAATTGTCTGCTGAAGCGCTTAGCCCCATACGGAATAGCCAGGGGATTGTTTTATTATAATCAATAGCCATGTCATGAAGAATTGAACTATAATGCTCAAGTGCTTCTTTGGACCATTCGTTTTTGTCTTTATCGATTAACGAAAATCCTTTTTTAATCGTAATACTTATGCCAAGCTCTTCCAAAACTGATTGGCATACTATAATAAGATTTGCTATACGGATTTGCTCTGTCAACGAGTATTCTTCTTGAAATGTATCTTCAAACGGATGGAGGTCCATCGGATGCAAATCAACAATCTCATGAGCGGTATAATACCTACACACAGCATTTTCATATGCTTGATTATTATAAATCATAGCGACTAACTTTGCGGCATAGAACAAACTAATATCGTTATCAAGACGATGTGTCAAAGGAATTAAGAATCGGCGTTTCTTTTCTTCTTCTGACATGATTTCTTTCATCAATTCTATAGAATTATAAGTATTGTATCCTGTAACGACGGTGTGAGCAGCACACAATAGATCAGTAACAACCAAAGCTTCTTTTTCGCTGGAAGCTGATAAAAAGACCTCAAAGATTTCCCCTTTGGTCACACGTGTACTAAGCTCAAGGCACTCTTTCCCACAAGAATGGAATTCGATTCTAATAGTGTCTGTTATTTGTACTACACAAGGAATTCTGTGCAGTGAGTGGAAATAACAGTGGAGTTCGTATTTCATTGGTTCTTTCCCTTGCGTTTGCTTCGGCATGTTTCAAATGAAAGCCATAGATCATACCATGAATGCTTTATTAGCTTTGGTAAATACTTACCCGCCTTTTGGCGTGCCTATCATCCTAAATCAAAACCAATCAAATACCCAATTGTTATCCTCAGCTTGTGGCTGTTTCAACACTGAATGTGCCTCGGTTGGCATGGCTTTGATGGATTCTATCATTGGTTTAATCCAGGCAGGTACTTGAGAAGGATTTGTTATTTCTTTTCTTACACGCTTATATAGAGCAAGAGCTTTTTCGTTTCCGATTCCATTAATTCCCAAGTTTTCTTCTAATCGATATATGAATCCTAGATGGTTTTCATGAACTTTCCCGTCCGGGAACTCAGTGTCAATACCAAAAAGAGAAAGTAAAGCTGTGTTCTTTTCAATAGTTGATTTCTCATCATCCTTGCCTTTATTTTGATAGTCTCCATCAAACAAAACGAAAGCAGGAATGCCGAATTCACTATATATTCTATAAAATCGATCCAGTTCGCTTTTACCGCCACATCGTACTATCGTTATTCCCTCAGCTATTTCATCAAAATCGCATAATGAAAACAAATATGGAAGGATTAGTGCTTCGCTTTCACCTTCAACTAAGACTATTTTTCGAGCAAACATAGCTTCACATGACTTTTGAGAATCACCAGTGTTTTCAAAGGCGTTTTGATAGCGTTCGAGAATCTCTTGTCTATTAGTTTCTTTTCCATATCGAACTTTGAAATCTTGCACAAAACGTTGAGGATCCGCTTGACGCACATATGTTCCCTTTACCGCATCCTTTCGAACAACAAAAATCTCATCAAAGTGATTGAGATCTATGAATTCAGCTGAATGCGTAGTTATAAAAACTTGGGTACCACTATTTGCTAAATCCCGGATGATTTTATAGAAGTTACGTCTTCCTTGTGGATGAAGGTACAATTCAGGCTCATCAATAAGGATTGGCGTGTGGTTTTTCAGCTTCAAATGAGAGTAGGCTTTTAGAATTGCAATCGTAATACTTGCTTGAACTCCCATGCCTAAATCCGAAGCCCGAAAAACCATGTTAGAATCGGATTCTTGGACCATTATTTGCAATGTGCGAAAATAATTCCATGGATCATACATATTTAAGTCAATAAGGAAATCACTAGGAGAACGGTTCAGCTGTTTTGCAGTTTCTGTGCTAAGAATGGTGACGAATTTACTCATGATGTTTTCACCATCTCCATCTTGAACAGAAAAGAGAATATCGCTGCGTATACGCTCCATTTCTCGTTTGAATAAGTCAGGTTTGCTGATTAATTCACCAGTAGCATCATCAAAAACGGTTTCTTCCATAAAACGTGAATTGATTTCTCTAATAAGTCGCCCCATTAATGTCCATCTATTTGCTGCGGGACTATCGGAGACCTTTCGATCAGCACCTATAAATGCCGATGTATACCTTTGGCGATCATCGTCGCTTATATACCTATTTCCATTTAGATTTAAACCGCTTTTTACACGGCCACTAATATCCTTCCATTGATTATTCAATTCCAAAAAATTGCTATCGTCAAAATGCACTCGGATGATAACATTAGAAAAAGTATCGCCATTATAATAGTCTTCTTTCGAAAAACTGTTAAATGACGGATAAACAGGTCCTAGCATCCATTCGATTGCAGAAAAAATGTTGCTTTTTCCTACGCTGTTTTCTCCAATAAAAACATTTACTTTGTCAGAAAGGACCAGGTCCAATTCTTTAATGCTTTTATAATTTTTTATATAGATTCTTGTGATTCGCATTTTTATCCTCCGGTGAATTGGATGTACTGCTGTATTATATGACATTTCCTATTTGTCTTCTGTTAGGATACTCAAATACGAATCCAATCGTTCGTTCACATATCCTGCGATGAGATCAATCATCGCTGTCATATCGCCATCGCGATAATAAGCGTCAAAAGCGTCATAATACTTACGCCGGTCGGCAAACTTAACATTGATTGGCGGATAACCACAACGGATAAGATCCAGATTCATTATTAACCGGCCGGTTCTTCCGTTCCCATCGATAAAGGGATGGATGCCTTCAAATTCAAGATGAAAACGTGCAATGCGCTCAATCGTATTCATTGATGCCTTCCGCTCTTCGTTGATTGCTAACAGGTCCGTAATCTTCGGCTCAATCAAATACGGCTGCACCGGCTCGGTATACGCGCCCATGATACGCACCGGTATTTTACGGAATACGCCGCGATCCTCCGGCTGATCCATAAGGACGAGGGAGTGGATGTTTTTGATCACTGACTCAGAAAGCGGGATTTGCTGTTTTGCAATATCTTCAATGTACAGAAACGCATCTCGATGCCCAACGGCCTCTAAGTGGTCCTTCAGCGGCTTTTGATCAATCGTCATGCCTTCCAGCACCAAAGCTGTCTCTTTCAGAGTGAGAGTATTGCCTTCGATGGCATTGGAATTATAGGTATACTCAACCGTGAATTCATCTCGCAGCTGCTTGATTTCACCTGGCGTGAGTGGACGCATCTCATCCAATCGGCGGCGCTTCTGTTCAATATCCGATAGAATTCCTGTAGTTGCTTTTCGACCATCCCGCGGCTTTTGCGCGTTTTCCGGGATCAGATACAGATTGCCTTTGCGGATTACTCCGGGTATCTTTCCTTCTGCGCACAGGACTCGAACCCGGCGAGAGGAAATGCCCCATTTTTGAGCAATGGCCGATACTTTCATGTATTCCATAATTGATTCCTCCAGCAGAGATCCATTTGCATATATCATAAAGCAATATCGGAATAATGTCAACAGACATATCAAAAAAAGACAATTATATTATTCCGATAATGCAATAATCGGAATAATACGGTGGACGAAAAAATGTGAATGCTCATGGTTAAAATGCGCATGTTTATATGAGGAGACATAGATAGAAAAACTGTGATGCGTAAGGCTATTCGTGTGCAAAGAATTACAGAGGTATCTGATCTAATTAATGGAGAATACCATATCAGAACTTGAAAATGGGTACAATTCGTGCTATAGTAATAAATGTCTAATTATATGCTTTGATGACCCAACTTCAACATGATTGGAGCATGGATTATCATAATGAAACTACAGCCCATCTTGGCATTGTCCCAGGAGCGATACTGAACGGGAGAAGCAATAGACATTCCTGCGAAGTACAGATAAACTGAACTGGGTATTAATGTTATGAGCGGCAAAAGAGTATTAGCTTTGAGGGTGGATCTATGAAAACACTGTCCCTGTTCTGCGGCTGTGGCGGACTCGATATGGGTTTCAAAAATGCTGGTTTTGAGATCATATGGGCTAATGATATCGATCATTATGCCTGTCAAACATATGCAGCCAATTTTGGGGATCACGTTATTGAAGGTGATATTTTTAAGATTGCTTTAGATGATATTCCGGATTTTGATGTTCTTATTGGAGGCTTCCCTTGTCAACCGTTTAGCATGATGGGAGAACAACGTGGATTTGAAGATGCAAGAGGAACGCTTTTCTTTAGAATTGCTGAAATCATAAAGACTAAAATAGATGCAGGAACGAAACCTCGTGTTATTGTTTTGGAAAACGTTAGAAGACTGATAACGCATGACAATGGGAAAACCTTTGCTACAATTAAGCGTATTTTAGAGGAAGATCTTCGCTATACGGTTTTTTATAAAGTTTTAAACTCTTCTGATTATGGTATTCCCCAAACCAGAAACAGAACGTACATTGTATGTTTTGACAATTCGAATATCAGATTTGAGTTTCCACAGAAACAAGATCTTAAACTAACATTACAGGATCTGCTGGAGCAGGAGGTCGATGATAAGTATTTCCTGTCCAGTACGATACTGCCAACCATTCTATCCAACGGGACAGGGGGATATACAGCAAAATCAGAGATTGATTTACCAATTGCGAGACCGCTTTGCGCTACTATGGCAAAAATGCACAGAGCATGTCAAGACAATTATGTGACACAAAAAGGTCGTGTAAGAAGACTTACCCCCAGAGAATGCGCCAGATTGCAAGGCTTCAGCGATTCATTTGTAATACCTGTTTCTGATTCACAGGCTTATAAGCAGTTTGGGAACGCAGTAACTGTGAGTGTCGCTTTTGCAGTAGCTAATCAGATTAAGGCCGTACTAGAAGCGACCGGTGAATGGAAATGATTGGGAGATCTTATAATATAGATATAGAGGAAATCAAAGAATCATTGATTGTATCCGAGTGTTATGGTCAAGGTTCATCATTGCCATTGACGAGGATTACTGAAGAAATCAATGAAGAATACCTCCAGCATCGAGGCGATGCAATCATGGATGCGGTTAATAATGATCACCAACTCGCATCGCTTATTTCGTCGCTTTCCGAGCTGTGTACTAATGAAGCTTGTGAGAACTGCCCTGTTCGTAAGTACTGCAATTCTTATATCAAACAAAGACGCTCCTCTGTTAAAGACGACTCACCGAAAATGATTGATCTGTTCTGCGGTGCGGGCGGATTGTCGTTGGGTTTCGCCCAAGAGGGCTTTATTGGGGTGTTGGCAAATGATATCGAGGAATGCTGCGTTGATACTTATGCACATAACCATCCAGAGATCCCCAGATCGCAAATTGTCAAGGGTGATATCAATGAGATGATCAGTAATCTTGACACATACATTGGGAAAACGCAAGTCTCTATTATTGTGGGTGGTCCTCCGTGCCAAGGGTTTAGTATGGCGAATCGCCAGCGTTTAATTGACGACCCGCGAAATCATTTGTATCGCAGTTATGTGGAAGTTGTAAAAAGGGTTTATCCTCCTTTTTTCGTGATGGAGAATGTCAAGGGAATGCTGGGTGTTGCGAACCAAGTAATAGAGGACTTTGAGGCTATCGGGTATACTGTATCAGCCAGAGTTTTAAATGCGAAGGACTTTGGAATTCCGCAGAATCGAGAACGCTTGATATATATAGGAAATCGAATTGGAGTTGATAATGATGCTGTTTTCGAAGAGATACTGTCCATAGTTCACTCCGTTCATCACTATGTGCTTCGCGATGCACTCTTTGGATTAAAACCGCTCGCAGCTTTGCGTAGCAAAAACGCCACGGAAATGTCTTCATCAGCGTCTGGTGGGAAAATCATGCAGGGCACCGGGGAGACCAATGAGTACATTGAATTGATTAATCAAGGGCGTATGTCAAACATTGTTTATAATCACAAAGCAAGATATAACAATGATAGGGACATAGAGATCTTTGGACGCTTGAATCCCGGCGATCGCTCTGACGACCCTAAGATAGCCGATATCATGCCATATGCAAGAAGAAACGGTATTTTTAAGGATAAGTATTTCAAGCTTGAGCCAGATAAAGCGTGTAAAACGATAACGGCTCATATGAAATTTGATTGTAATATGTATATCCATCCGTGGCAAGCCCGAGGATTAACACCGAGAGAAGCGGCGAGGGTACAATCGTTTCCTGATGATTATTTCTTCCGTGGAGCATACACGAAGACATATATGCAAATCGGCAATTCAGTACCCCCCATGTTGGGAAGAGCAATTGCAAGCGTATTGAAACGATACATTACTATGCACGCATAATTTTAGGAGGAAGATATGACTTTTCAAGATGCACTGTTGATAGTTCGAGATGTTTTGCATCAGACAGGGACGGAGATTTCCTTGGAAGATTATGATGGCATCATAGTAAAAAAACTTGAAGCCTCTAATACTTTAGATGAAGGCAGAACTACGAATCAAACACATATAGCCATAACGGGGAATCAAATGGATATTTTCCCGTACTTAAAGTCTGACGGGTATTTTGTTGATAACGATAACGCCTTGAAAAAGTATTTTGTAACAAAAGCCCCGGTTATTCTGTTTGAAAGCAATTGTGGATATTTGTCAATGAACACTGCGGGCTATCAATTCAGCAATGGTAGATTAGAATCATCGGTCTCCATCGTTCGTAGTAAGCGTACAAACGCAGCAGATCAGATTCAGCTTTCCCTAATCAACATGGATGGGACAGAGTTTTATGCTTTTCGTAAAACCTTGCATGTGGGGGCTTGTATTTTGTTCATAAAGGAAAAAACACAGTTTAGATACCATGTATTTGGAATCAAGCCGGAATCTGTTTCAAGCGAGTTGCTTCAGCTAAATAATAAGTTTTATATGTTGCCTACACAAACGGGAGTCGAAACAGATACTTGTTTTTCAAAACCAGAACAAATTGCCGTTGAATTGCATCGTGACAAGACGATTGAAGAGCTGTCGGCAATCCTTCATACAATGTACAACAATTCAAGGGAATCTGGACGTGTCGCAGCGATTCATATGTTTGGGTTTAAGTACGGAGATATTATTCTATCAAACGGCTATTCGCAAAAAACTATAATCAATCTTGCAGGAATTAATGAGTCTTTTATTTCTGAACTTAATAAAGGAGTCAATATCTATAGATCCGTTAAGAATAACGAATATGGCGTGTCGTTTGCTTCGGATGCGGAGTTTCACGAAAGCGTCATGAATCATAACGTATATGGAATTCATATAGCTGGAAAAAACACAGCATTATCTTCTGATAATCCACATATTTGCATCGGGTGGTCAAAAATGGGTGATATGTCCGATTGCACTACAAAAGAGGATATTGAAAACAGATATGCTGCCATTTGGACAGATGTTAAGCCTAAGACCAAAGGCCAGAATGTCGGTCAGATTTATCGTTTTGTTCTTGAAGCTAAACCTGGTGATTACGTTGTATATGGAGATGGAGCGGTAGCGCATATAGGGGTGATTCAGTCCGAATATTATTATCAAGAAGTTAATGATGACCAAGATCCGGATTATGTAAACAATAGAAAAGTCGATTGGAAGAAAGATATTCCGTATACGGATTTATCTGCGAAATTTAAGTCCTCGCTAGGATCGGCCATGTCATTTTTCAGATTGAACGATTATAAGTCTGTTATTCTTGAGCTTCTCAATGGTGGATATCAAGTGGATGATGATTTCGATGAAAATGAAATCGAGATGATCCCCGAGAATAGAATAATAGAGCGTACTCCGCGAACATATAAGGAGCATCCACTGAATCTCATCATTTATGGAGCTCCGGGAACAGGTAAGACCTATTCTACAACGGAGCAGGCGGTTGCACGGATCGAAAATCGAAGTGTTAGAGAGAGCATTACCCAGGAAGAAAGAATAGAGCTTCAAAACAAGTATCGTGCTTTATCTCAAAACGGACAAATTGTATTTACAACGTTCCATCAAAACTATAGTTATGAGGATTTCATTCAAGGACTACGTCCGGATTCGAAAAATGGAGTCCTGGATTTTGTGCCGGTGGATGGCGTTTTCAAAAAGCTCGCAAACAGAGCAATGCTTGATCAGAACAATAACTATGTGATTATTATTGACGAGATTAATCGTGGTAATATTTCTAAAGTATTTGGCGAACTCATTACTCTGATTGAAGATGATAAACGGTGGGGTGAGACGAATCAACTTAGCGTTATTCTTCCGAGCGGGGAAGAGTTTGCCGTGCCCAATAATCTGTATATCATCGGAACAATGAACTCTGCAGATAAATCCATTGCATTAATTGATACGGCGCTCAGAAGGAGATTTGACTTTAAGGAAGTATCACCGAATCTTGACTTGATTACTGATGACACACTGAAAAAAGTTCTAAAGACACTAAATGCGTCATTGAGAAAGCAATTGGATAGTTCTGATTTACTTATCGGTCATGCATATTTTATTGGGAAGACAGCAGAGGATCTGCCATACATAATCAATCGTAATATTATCCCCTTATTATATGAGTATTTCTATGACCAGGAGAAGAAGGTAAAGGATACACTTGTAAAAGCCCTTGAAGGGACATCTGTGTCGCCTGTCGATAACGAGCAAGGCAGAATTTGGGTTCGATAATGGTTATAAACCAGTTTGAGAATAAAACGATAAAGAATTCATCACTTCCAGCTGAATGGAGAAGCCAAGAGTCCCTTGATGGACTCTTGGATTTCTTGCAATCCAACTGGGAGCAGAGGGCAGTTTTTTATGATGATGGTAAAGTCAACAGTAAACAGCAGTTTTTGGATTTTACCGGGCAGAGAGGGATCCGAACCAAAGACTATGTTGGAACTATTGCATACAAGGGGCATCAGCTAAACATCTTTCCAAAGGTCTTTAAGGAAAACAAGGATGATGATGACCGAGAAGGTTTAAATCTTCAAGATCTCATGCACAATTTGGTGCGGTGGATTGAATATACTACCAAGATTGATTATCCGTATATTAGTATTTCTGCCGACATGGGTCATACAGAGAATTTGCAAGAGCTTTTTATTTCTCTGTACATACGATATGTAAAAGCAGCTTTGGACAGAGGATTGTATTATCGTTATGAGGATAAAACAGACGATCAAAAAACCATCCGCGGTAAACTGGATATCAAAGACTATATTACAAAAAAGTATCCCTATGGCAGATATGACTCTTTTTTGTGTACCTATTCAACTTTTGAGTTTGATAATCTTTTAAATCGCATTATCAAGCATACACTCAGATATGTTTGGAAACTGACATCTGCGAATAACAAGAGAATAATCCGCAATTTGCTGAACAAACTCGGAGAGGTGTCGGATCAGATTTGCACACCGCGTGATTGTGATACGATCCAACTGAGCAAAATGCAGAATATGTACCGGGTTATCTTAAGCATGAGCAAAATGTTTCTGTTGAACAAGATTACCGATTACAATTTGGACGCTAATAATTCTTTTTGCTTTATGTTCCCAACGGATCTGTTATTCGAAGGATTTGTTGGTGGTTTCATTCGACAATTATTACAAAACGAGGCGCGAGTATCATTGCAAGCATCGGAGGTTTCGCTCATTAACAGAATTCGTCTCGGCGACCAAGAATTTGAACAGGCTTTTGTCATGCGACACGACATTTTGATTGAACACCCCGAAAAAGGCATGTTCATTTTGGACACAAAGTATAAAGAAGTCTCCAGGTTCGAGGGGAATCCAAACTTGAGAGAAGATTTGATCAATGACATTAACAGTACTGATTTGTATCAAGTGCTGACTTATGCTATCTCCAGGGGATTGAACAAGGTATATTTATTGTACCCACAGTTTAAATCTGAAGATATTGAACCAAATCCTGCAATAATGAACAAGACCGTTGAAATTGGTGGAGAGTCAAGCAATATAGATATCTATGCAGCGAGAATACCGTTTGTTTTTGAAGATGATGATGAAAAAACGAAGCGAATGCTAAAGGACTCTATTCTGTCCTTGCTATAGTGCCAACGTTTTGTGAGATGAAAGTTGCAAGCTTGTTCAGCGGAATTGGCGGAATCGATCTCGGCTTTATACAAGCAGGGTTTAATGTTGTATGGGCTAACGAGTTTGATAAAGACGCTGCAACCACATACCGGCTCAATTATCCAGATGGAAACCTAATAGAAAAGGATATTCGAACAATTGATGCTTCTGAAATACCGGACTTTGATGTGCTCGTCGCCGGGTTTCCCTGTCAACCGTTTTCAAAAATGGGATGGCAGAAGGGATTCAAGGATCCGAGAGGGACTCTGTTCTTTGAAATTGAGCGGATTGTAAAGACAAAAAGACCACGGGCGATTTTCCTGGAGAATGTTGCAAATCTTGTTGAACATGACGAAGGGAAGTCCTTTTTGACAGTTTACAATTCCTTGGCGCAATATGGCTATACATTCAAGTACAGGGTTATGGATGCCATGGAATATGGCAATATTCCTCAACAACGGACAAGAATCTATATCGTAGGGTTTATGAATAATACCGATTGCGAACGGTTCCGCTTTCCGGAGAGAATCGATCTTACAGTAGATATGAATGACTTATTGGATAGGCACTCAAAACATGATTCATGCTATTACTATACAAAAAATAGCCTATTTTATTATGATTTACAAAGGATAGTGACGGATAAGCGAGCTCTGTATAAGATTTATGATTCTGGGGTCTCAAAGAAAAAGCATTATTTCTGCCCCGCATTAACGGCCAACATGGGAACGTATCCGGATCGTGTCCCAATCATACTGGATGATTTCGGTATTCGTAAAATCACACCATACGAATGTCTCGCGCTGCAAGGCTTCCCAAAGTCTTTTAGATTTGCAAACATACCAATGAACAGTGCGTATAAGCAATGCGGCAATAGTGTTGTTGTGCCGGTAATAAGGCGGATTGCAGAGCAAATAGTGAAATCATTAGGAGATACTACTACAACGGTAATTGAGTTATAGGCTTTAGAGCATTTCAAGACAGATAGATAATTGCGCTGAGATAGGAGAGGAATATATGGCAGATGTACATACGCCAGAACAAAGAAGCTATAATATGTCTCAAATCCACGGCAAGAATACGAAGCCAGAAGAAATGGTGCGTAAATACCTGTTCTCGAAAGGAATGCGATACAGAAAAAACGATGTTCGGTTACCTGGCAAACCTGACATCGTTCTTCCAAAGTATAAAACGGTGATCTTTGTAAACGGGTGTTTTTGGCATAAGCATAAAGGTTGCAAATACTTTGTCTGGCCAAAAAACAATGCAGAGTTTTGGAAAGACAAACTTGAAAAAAACTGTGAGCGAGATAATAGAAATTATGCCTTACTCCGGTCCGCAGGATGGCATGTCATTGTTATCTGGGATTGTGAACTTAAAGCCAATGTCCGTGTAAACACGCTAGATAACCTTATTGTTCAGATAAGGAAATGCCAGTAAGTTTTCTGTTTATCCTTTCGAAATCGGAGCGCGCATCATTTCGATGCGCGCTCCGTTCTTTTTTATTTCTCAGTATTGACGGCGCACTCCTGCCCGATAAAGACGTCCGCAACGGTCACTGCAGAATTGCTGATCCTGCCGGGACGCAAAAAACGCTTTGGTGCAGTTTTTGCAGAGTTTGATCGGAGAAGGCGGATCCGTAATCGTGAATGTGAACGCCATCTGCAAGGCGTGCAGCAGTGAATGAAAATCCCAT
>JAEEGL016826082.1_pt1 | contig 16652 bp, 13 predicted proteins | sample 9134231 | NCBI WGS metagenome assembly JAEEGL01 (sample SAMN16246548, study PRJNA631951) | gut metagenome | biome: gut microbiome; feature: rumen; material: fiber-attached | host: Bos | place: Iran: Karaj | collected 2018-10 | reverse complement strand
GGAGTGGCGGTCGTAAACGTAATCAAACTTTCCGCCGTTCGCTTCGTTGATCGCGTCAGCCAGCGCAAGTGCGGTACCGGAAGGCGCGTCGATCTTCCGGTTGTGGTGGCGCTCGACTATCTCGATATCAAATGATTCTCCAAGAACGGTAGAAGCCTTCGCGGCCAGCGCTTTTAACAGAGCCACGCCCACCGACATGTTTGCGGAGTGGAACACAGGAATAATTTTCGATGCGTTGTACATGAGTTCCTTGGTTTCGACGTCGAGTCCGGTGGTGCAGACAACGACTGGAATTCTCCGAAATTCCGCAAACCTGATCAGCGCCGGAATCGCTTTGAAATTCGAAAAATCGATTATCACGTCGCAACTCTCTTCTGAAGGAACTTCATTGCAGGATCTGTAAACAGGAGCGCCGCCCATAGAGTTTCCTTTCGCGAACGGGTCGATTCCGTAAGAGACTTTCATGTCTTTCTGAGCGGATATCATACGGGCCGTTATTTCGCCCATTTTACCGCATATTCCGTGAACCGCTATTTTTATCATAACACACCTCCGGAAGCGTTTTCCGGCCTTAAAATCACGCTCTCAGCGCATCTGCCAGCGTCTCGGCCATATAGTCGAGCATTTCGTCTGTCATTCCCGGATAGACGCCGATCCAGAACGAATCGCGCATGATCCTGTCGGTAACTTCAAGGTCGCCGACGACTCTGAAGCCCTCGCCGCTCTTGCGCATTTCGTTGAAGCACGGATGCCTGATGATATTGCCGGCGAAAAGCATTCTCGTCTGGACGCCGTGGGACTCCATGTAAGAAACGACCTTCGACCTGTCGGCGCCGTTTGTGAGCGTCATAATGAATCCGAACCAGCTCGGATCCGAATTCTCCGTCGCCTCGGGAAGAATAACCTTCGAGATGTCACCGCTCTCGTTCAGAAGTTCAGTGATTTTTGCCTTAAGGTAGGCAAAATTGTGCTTCCTGCGCTCCACGAAGGACGGGAATTTCTCAAGCTGCGCGCAGCCTATCGCCGCCTGCATGTCGGTGGCTTTCAGGTTGTAACCGAAGTGGGAATAGACGTACTTGTGGTCGTAGCCGAGGGGAAGCTCGCCGTACTGTTTGTCGAAGCGGTGTCCGCAGACGTTGTCGCACCCCGAAGGGCATCTGCAGTCGCGGCCCCAGTCGCGCAAAGAGAGCGCGATTTTGTGGAGCAACGGGTCTCTCATGTAGACGGCGCCGCCCTCGCCCATCGTCATGTGGTGAGGCGGATAGAAGCTTGACGTACCGATGTCGCCGACCGTTCCGGTGAGGTATTCCACGCCGTCGATCGTGTAAACCGAACCAAGAGCGTCGCAGTTGTCCTCAACGAGCCACAGCCCGTGTCTGTTGCAGAAATCCTTCACCGCCTTCAAGTCGAAAGGATTTCCCAGCGTGTGGGCGATCATGACCGCCTTCGTCTTTTCGGAAAGCGCCTCTTCAAGCATAGTCACGTCGATATTGTATCCGGGAACGGTCACGTCCACGAAAACCGGAACGCATCCGTACTGGATAATCGGCGCAACTGTGGTCGGGAATCCGCACGCGACGGTAATGACCTCGTCGCCTCTTTCGATCTTTCTGTCGCCGAGAAGGTCGGACGTTAAGGTCATAAACGCCAACAGATTTGCCGACGATCCGGAGTTCACGAGCAGACTGTAAGGTACTTTCAAGTACGAAGCGAATTCCTTCTCGAATTTTCTCGTGTACTCGCCCGACGTCAGCCAGAACTTCAGGCAGCTGTCGGCCAGGTTCACCATCTCGCCGCTGTCGTAAACGCGCCCCGCGTAGGAAATGCGGTCGCCGCGCTTGAACGGTTTTCTCTTGTGGTATTTGTCGGCGTACTCGGCAACGCTCTCAAGCAGCTGTCTGCGCGCCTCTTCTTCTGTCATGTTTTCGAACATTTCAAATGCCTTTCGAATGCGTGGAATTCACGCAATAATAATTGATCAAAGATCGCAATACTCTTTAATTTCCCTGCTCATCTCTTCGGCAACATCTCCGCCCGAGATGTAAACCTTTGTCCACTCTACGGTTTTGTCAAGCGCAGACGAAGCGTTCCAGCGCGGACGCCAACCGAAAGTTCTCTTAATTTTGGAGCAGTCGAGTTTCAAAAGTCCGGCTTCGTGAGGCGCGAACGCCGGCGCGAGATTCTTCCAGGAAAGCCCTTCTCCCCACTTCCCGCAGAACATGTCCACCAGATCTCCGGTCGAAACGCAGTCCGATTCGTCGGGTCCGACGTTGTACCAGCCCGCGACTTCGTGATTAATGTAAGATTCGCGGACAATCATCAGGTAAGCCATAACCGGCTCGAGAACGTGCTGGTAGGGTCTTGTCGAGTAGGGATTTCTGACGTCGATAGTCTTCCCTTCCATCGCGGCCCTAACGCAGTCGGGAATTATCCTGTCCTTCGCGAAGTCGCCGCCGCCGATAACGTTTCCGGCCCTCGCGGTCGATATCGCTGTATCGGGATAGCCCGGCTTGCCGAAGAACGAATTCTTGTAGCTGTGAGTGATGATCTCGGAGCAGGATTTACTGTTGGAATACGGGTCGAAGCCGTCCAGCGGGTCCGTCTCTTTGTAGCCCCACTCCCACTCGTTGTTCAGGTAGACCTTGTCGGTGGTCACGTTCATGAACGACTTCACGAAGCCTTCGGATTTGATCGCCTCGAGCAGATTGACCGTTCCCATCACGTTGGTCTCGTAGGTGTAGACCGGATTGAGATACGATTCTCGAACGATAGGCTGGGCCGCCATGTGGATCACGATCTCCGGCTTTGACTCGTGAACGGCTTGATACACTTCAGTGATGTTCCTGACGTCGCCCTCGATGAAACGGCACAGCTTGCGGCCGTTAATAATCTCGAAAAGCGCGGGGTCGGTCGGACTCTTCAGCGAAAAACCGGTTACGTCGGCGCCGGCGTCGTGAAGCACTTTAAGCATCCACGCGCCCTTGAACCCCGAAATGCCGGTGACAAGTATCTTTTTCCCCTTAAAAAAGGCGAAAAAGTCACCGTCGTATAGGTATTTGCGGGACGCGGATTCGAGCCCCGCTTCGCAGTGTTTCCAGGAATCTGCCATTTTTATCTCCAGGTTTTCCATGGAGCGTGGCCGGTCTGCCAGAGCTCCTCAAGGTGTTTTTTGTCGCGCTGCGTGTCCATGCAGTGCCAGAAGCCGTTGTGCCTGTAGGCCATCAGCTGTCCTTCCGCCGCGAGGGTCTCGAGCGGCGCGTTCTCGAAAACGGTCTTGTCGTCCTCGAGGTAATTGAAAATCTCGGGTTCCATGACCATGAATCCGCCGTTGATCGTGCTGGAGTCGTCGTCCTTCTTCTCGCGGAACTGCTGAACGATATCCCCCTCGCCCAGACCGAGGACGCCGAAGCGCTGGCCCGCAGAAACGGCCGTTATCGTACCGATCTTGCCGTGTTCCTTGTGGAACTTGAGCAGCTTGTTGAGGTTCACGTCGCTCACGCCGTCGCCGTAGGTGAGCATGAACGTCTCGTTGCCGATATAGTGCTGCACGCGCTTGATTCTGCCGCCGGTCATTGTGTTGAGTCCGGTCTCGGCAAGCGTCACCTTCCAGTGCTCAGTGGTGGAACTGAGATACTCGGTATCGTTCGTACCGAGGTCGAACGTGACGTCGGAGGTGTGCAGATAGTAATTCGCGAAATAATCCTTAACCACGAAAGATTTGTATCCGAGGCAGATAATGAACTCGTTAAATCCGTAGCGGGAATAGTGTTTCATTATATGCCAGAGAATAGGTTCTTCGCCGATTTCGATCATCGGCTTGGGTTTTAAGTGGCTCTCCTCGGAAATTCTCGTTCCGAGACCGCCTGCGAGAATAACAACTTTCATAAAAAAGCTCCCAAAGTTTTGATATGATAAGGTAACCTTATCTTACACATTATACCACAGCGCGCGTCCGCATTCAAACAATATTTTGTGGTTCAAAGCCTTTTCTCGTATTGAGAAACGGATTTTATTGTATTATAATGTGTAAGCGGCGGTTTTTGCTGCGGCCGCGGTTTAAGATGGCGGGCTTTAAACGATACGGTTTGAAGCTTAATAATATCAGGAGATGTGAATTTATATGAAACTTGGCATTGTGGGACTTCCGAACGTCGGAAAAAGTACTCTGTTCAACGCGCTTACGGGAACTGAAGGCGCAGAGTGCGCGAACTACCCTTTCTGCACGATTGATCCGAACGTGGGCATTGTTCCGGTTCCCGACGAAAGGCTTGACGTGCTGGCGAAAATGTACGACCCCGAAAAGATCACGCCGGCGACAATCGAATTTGTCGACATTGCGGGTCTTGTAAAAGGCGCGAGCCGCGGCGAAGGTCTCGGTAACAAATTCCTGGCGAACATCCGCGAATCCGACGCTGTCATTCACGTGGTCCGCTGCTTTGACGACGAGAATATCATTCACGTCAACGGAAAGGTCGACCCGGTTCGCGACGTTGAGACGATCGAACTTGAACTGATCTTCTCCGACATCGAACTTATCGAGCGCAGAATCGAGCGCACAGGCCGGGCTTCCAAGAGCGGCGACAAGAAGCTTCTCGCGGAAGTCAAACTTCTCGAAAAGTTGAAAGAACACCTCGAACAGGGCAAAACCGTCAACTCGATGGACCTCAACGAGGAGGAAAAAGCCTACGCCGATTCCCTGTTTCTGCTAACTTCGAAGCCGGTAATTTACGCCGCGAACATCTCCGAAAATGACCTGGCCGACCCGATGTCTAATCCCTACGTGGCTTCGCTGAAGGAAATCGCCGACCGCGAGAACGCGCAGATGATTGCCGTCTGCAGCAAGCTCGAGGAAGATCTTGGCCAGCTGGACGCCGAGGAGCGCTCCGCATTTTTAAGCGAGCTTGGAGTTGAGAGCTCCGGCCTTGACAAGCTGGTAAAGGCGAGCTACAGCCTTTTGGGGCTTATTTCGTTCCTGACCGCGGGGCCGAAGGAAGTCAGAGCCTGGACGATCAAAAAGAACACGAAAGCGCCTCAGGCGGCCGGAAAAATCCACTCGGACTTCGAGCGCGGCTTCATCAGGGCCGAGATCGTCGCCTACAACGACCTGATCGAGAGCGAGACCTACGCGAAGGCAAGAGAACGAGGACTTGTCCGCTCCGAGGGCAAAGACTATGTGATGCAGGACGGAGATGTGACTCTCTTCCGTTTCAACGTTTAAACCCATGAATTTGACCGAAGGCAAAAACTATTTCGAAAACGCCGGCTTGCTGATACCGGAAGTGATGCTGCCGAAGCCCTCCGTTGACCTTTCAAGGTGGGCTGTCGTCGCGTGCGATCAGTTCACATCCTCTCCCGATTACTGGGAGAATCTGTCCGCTTTTGTCGGCTGCGCGCCTTCGACCCTAAGAATGATCCTTCCCGAAAAATATCTGAATGATTCCGGTCGCGACATTCCTGCGATGATCGCGAGCTGCGACGATACAATGAATTCATATCTTGAGTCGGGCGCGGTGTTCGGCGAACCGTTTGAAGGAATCGTTTATGTGAGAAGAACTCTTCCCGGAGGTCTTGTAAGGACCGGGTTTATTGCGGCTCTCGATCTTGAACAGTACGACTTCAGGCCGGGTTCAGGAAGTCTGATCCGCGCCACCGAACAGACGGTTCTTTCAAGAATTCCGCCACGCGCCGCGATTCGCAGTAACGCTCCGCTTGAGCTTCCCCACGCGCTTGTGCTTGTTGACGACAGACATTTCGCTCTGAACAGCCTCTTTGAACGCGCAACTGAATCTTTGAAGCCCCGCTACTCTTTCGAACTTAATGCAGGCGGCGGATTTATTGAAGGTTTTGAAATCAAAGACGCGAACGTATTTAAGCAGGTGGCGGGAATTCTAGGAAATCTCGCGCACGACAGCGTTAACGGCAGGTTCATTTACGCGGTCGGTGACGGCAACCACTCTTTCGCTGCAGCCAAAGCCCACTGGGAACGCCTCAAGGAAAACGGAGCGTCACCTGACCATCCGGCCCGCTTCATGCTCTGCGAGATCGAGAACGTAAACTCGCCGGGAATCGTTTTTGAACCTATCCACAGGCTTTTAAAAAACGCCTCCGCGGACTTGATCGAAGACCTTGTTTTCGCCCATTTTGAGGACAAAGTATCCATTTCTGAATATGACGCGGACGAGGCTCCGGTATTTCCTGAAAATCAGGCAGACGTTCCCTACCATACGATCCGCGTAATAACCAAAGAAAAGTCTTTTGACCTCTTTATAGACAAAAGCGCGTATCCGCTGGCGGCCGGCGCAGTCCAGGAATTCCTTGACACGTATTTTGACGCTCAAAAAATCGACTACATTCACGGAATCGACGAACTGGTTAAAACCGTCGACACAATAGAGAACTCCGCCGGATTTTTCCTTCCGAGGCCCGAAAAGAGCGACCTGTTCTCGTCGGTCGAAAGAGGCGAAGTGCTTCCGCGAAAGACGTTCTCGATGGGCGACGCCGAGACGAAAAGATACTACCTGGAAGCAAGAAAAATATTGTAAGAACACGGGATTCGCGTTATAATAAACATTCAGCGCGGTGCTTTTCCGCGACCTGCTACAAAAGAAAATTCCGATGAAAGGAAAGACTATGAAAGTTATCAAATTCGGCGGAAGCTCACTTGCGGACGCCACTCAGATCAGAAAAGTCTGCGATATCATTCTGGCCGACAGCGAGCGGCGAATTGTCGTTGTTTCCGCGCCCGGAAAGCGCTACCCCGAAGACGAAAAAGTAACCGACCTTCTTATCAAGACCGCCGAGACCGCAATTTCGGGCGGCGACGTTGAAGGCTGCGTTGCGAGAATAGTCTCCCGCTACTCCGAGATTGCCGACGGACTCGGACTCGACAAAAAAGCGGTTGACGCCGTAAGAAGCGACATTCTGAAGCGCGTTTCAAGTTCCAAGAAGAACAAAAAGCGCTACACCGACCTTCTCAAGGCCGCCGGCGAGGACAACACAGCGAAGATCGTCGCGGAATTTCTCAGGCAGGAAGGCCACAATGCCGAGTACATCAACCCCAAAGCGGCCGGAATGATTCTTTCCGACGAGTTCGGCAACGCCCAGGTGCTTCCCAAGTCCTACAACAAGCTCGCCGCCCTCGCCCGCAAATCAAGCATAATGATATTCCCGGGCTTCTTCGGTTACTCCGAAACCGGTGAGGTTGTCACATTCTCAAGAGGAGGCTCCGACGTAACAGGTGCGATTCTTGCCGCAGCAGTGAACGCAGACATTTACGAGAACTTCACCGACGTCGACTCCGTTTTCGCCGCGAACCCGCACGTAATCGACCATCCGATGCCGATTCCTATGTTCTCCTACGAGGAGATGCGGGAGCTCTCCTACGCGGGCTTCAACGTCCTTCACGAGGAAGCGCTGGCGCCGGTTTACCACAAAGGCATCACGGTCAACATCAAAAACACGAACAACCCCGAGGCTCCCGGCACTCTCATCGTTCCCACCAACCTTCTCACATACGAGCACAAGCAGTTCAAGGTCGTGGGCATCGCCGCCGACGTCGGATTCATGACGCTCCACGTAGAAAAGTACATGATGAACCGCGAGATAGGTTTCGGCCGCAGGCTGCTCCAGATTCTTGAAGAAGAAGGAATCTCCTACGAGCACACGCCCTCCGGAATCGACAGCATCTCCGTCATCATACGCGAGAAGTACTACGAAGAGGAGAAATTCAACCGCATCATCAAGTCGATCTACTCCGACCTGGCCGTCGACAACGTAACCACCGAGTTCAACCAGGCGATCGTAATGGTCGTCGGCAACGGAATGACCCACTCCATCGGTACCCTCGCCACCGCCACGAAAGCGCTGGCCGACGCGAACATCAACATCAATATGATTAACCAGGGCAGTTCCGAGGTCAGCATCATGTTTGGCATCGCGGCGGAAGACGCCAAACCGTCTGTCAAGGCGCTCTACAACGCTTTCTTCAGCGGGAAAAAATAAAACTCAAAATCAATTTGTAGTATTGCCTTCCCGAGCTCGGAATAGTTCGGGAAGGCTTTTTTGTTGTTCAAGCTTAAAGATTCATTAAACGTTTTTTAAGGTTGACATTGCGTGAATTATGTAGTATCATTTTGATAGACAGGCTATCATTCAGCTGCTAATCCTAATTTTTTAATTATCCGAAGGCTTAAAATGAGTTTAATTGAAGCAAAAAAGAATTTTATAATTGACAAAGCAGTCGCGATTTTTTCCGAAAAATCCATGTCCGGCGTTACGATTCGTGACATCGCTCAGATCTCAGGCATCGGCGAGGCCACCATTTACCGCTATTTTGGCGGCAGAAAGGGGCTTATTTTCGCCTGCGCAATCAAGCTGCAGCACGACGTCAGAGAGATCTTTCTTGACGCGGATAACAAGCTGACAGGCTTTGAGGCAATCAGCCGTTTCTACCACGCCTACCTCAAGATTTTCGACGAGCATATCGAGCTGTACCGATTCTTGTGCGAGTTCGACGCTTTCTGCCTAAGCGAGGGATTTGAGAACCTTTCCGAATACGCGGAAAACATCGACGACTTCAAGTTCAGGTTTTTGAGCCTTTACAATGAAGGCGTCGCTCTCGGCGAGCTCAGAAAGATAGACAACGTGGAAACGTTCTATCTCGCGTCCACCCACGCCCTGCTCTCTCTCTGCAAGAAGCTTGCCACCGAAGGCCCGATCATAAGGCAGGACGTTCACGTAAACAAGACTCTTGAAATCAGCGCTCTTATAAATATGATTCTATACAACCTGAAAGCTCAGGAAACAGTCTGAAGGCGGTTCAACCATGAAGAACAGTTTTGAACTAAAATACAGTTGCGGCGGCGCTGCTGCCGGCATTTCCGGGAATATTTCCCAAAACGAACATTCTTTTTCCGACGGAACCATCGCGGTAACCGTTTTTGACGAAGGTAGCGAGCACAGGGTCTCTGTCAGCGCGCTCAAGGATGTGACGCTTCTCTCATATAAAGAATCCGGACACGACTTCTATGCGGGCGGCAGCGGCTCGGACAACGGCGCAGGCGACGTCTTCTTTCTAAACGGCTACCAGTCCTGGACCGACACGAAGGAGACATATCTTTCCGAGAAGGAACGCAACGTCAAAAAGCTTCCCCGCTTCCTTGTGGACATGTTCTCGTTCGACCGCTACGGCGACGCTCTCTTCTACAAGTACGACTCGGGCAAGCTCCACGGATACGATATTTTCTACCGCAAAGGCAGCGTAAACGGGTTTGCGATCAACGCAAACGCCGCCACCGCGTATCTTATATTTGAGGTCACAAGAGCAACCGGAGAAGTATCAATTATCAGCGACGTGTCGGGGCTTGCTATTAAGAACGGTGAAACCGCCACGGTCTGCGACTACTTCTACACCCCTTCGCTCGAAACAGGCATCAAGCTTATGAACGAGGTCTTCCCTGTCAAAGAGCGCAGGAAGCTGTTCGGCTACACGTCCTGGTACAACTACTACCAGAATATCGACGAGAAGATCATTCTGCGCGACCTGGAGGCGCTTGACGGCCGTTTCAACCTGTTTCAGATCGACGACGGCTATGAGACGTTCGTGGGCGACTGGCTTGACGTGGACCCGAAGAAATTCCCGGACGGACTTGCAGGAATAGTCGACAAAATCCACGCGAAAGGTCTCATGGCGGGAATCTGGCTGGCGCCGCTCGTTGCAGAACAGAACAGCGTCGTGTATAAGGAACACCCAGACTGGTTCAAGAAAGGGCCTGACGGTCTTCCGGTAAAGTGCGGCTGCAACTGGTCCGGCTTCTATGCTCTCGACCTCGAAAACGAAGACGCCCGCAACTACATCGCGAACTGCCTGCGCCACTACGCCCATATGGGCTTCGACTTTTTCAAACTCGACTTCCTCTACGCGTCGTCGTTGCCTGTTTACGACGGTTTGACGCGCGCACAGTCCGCACACAGGGCGTACTCGTTCATCCGCGAGATTCTCGGCGACCGCCTGATTCTCGGCTGCGGCGCCTCGCCTTTCAGTTCGAAAGACATTTTCGACTATCTGCGCATCGGCCCGGACGTCTCCCTCGATTTCGACGACAAGTTCTACATGCGCCTCATGCACCGCGAACGCGTATCCACGAAAGTCACGCTTCAGAACACCGTCTATCGCTCGATTTTAAACGGCAGACTTTTCGGAAACGATCCGGACGTGTTCCTTCTTCGCGACACCAACATCTCGCTTACTCCCGAACAGCGGAAAGCACTGATCACACTGAACGCCCTTTTCGGCTCGGTTCTGATGACCTCCGACAACATCGCGGAGTACGACGAACCCAAAAATAAAACACTCGCGGAGGCGCTTGAGCTCTACAGATTCGCGAAAGTGCACTCCTACCGCCGCGACGGCATTTACATCAAGATCCGCTACGACCTTAAAGGCGAAAAGCGCGAACTGACTTACAACACTAAAAAAGGAGTTTTACAATGACAGACAAAAGCTCAGTAATATTCGGGAATGAAATTAGTTCCGGAACGGTCAAAGCGGCCGAAAAGAGCAAGGCCGGCTACATCAAAAAGTACGGCGACGACTCCGGCAAAGACTACAAAATCGCCTTCAAACCGATTGAAACGCTCTCAAACATCGGCGTCAGCAATATCGTTTTCGGCGAAGCCAACGAAGAATTTTCTGGTAAGCCTCTGATTGTCGGCAACATCCGCATGGGCTTCGGCCACTACCGGATCTCCATTGCGATGGCTTCCTGCGCACGGGCGCTCGGTTACGACCCCTACTGGCTCGATCTGGCCTCCTTCGACGCCACCGGTTCGAAAATGATCCGCGAGCAGAACGACATGTACTCCCTCGCCTCGAAGATTTCTCAGAAGTCAAAGCTTTTCAACAAGATTGTCTGGGAGCCGCTAAACTGCGAAGGCTTCAAAAAGATTTCCTACAACGCCAAGGACCAGAAGAACAGCGAGTTGCTCGTCCCGATTTTCAGGAACATTCCGAAGGACATTCCCTACATTGCGACTCACGTCTGGCCTGCGCAGGGCGCGATTCATGCGGGAATGACCCACGTGGTCAACGCGATTCCCGACAACTGGCCGATGGGTCTTCACCTCTCCGAGGGCGCGATCCACACCGTCCAGACTCCGTTCGCGTACATGGGCTACAAGACCCTCGAGGGGTTCGACAAAAAGCCGCTGAAAGGGATTCCCGAGGAGTATCTGAAAGAAGTCGGCTGCTACGTCGACCACGAACTGCTCGTGAATCTTGAAGAGGACAACGAACTGAGAAGGAAACGGATGCGTGAAGGCGGTCCGGTCAGAATTCTGATGCCGGTCGGCGGCGCCGGTGCGGGAACGAAGCTCTTCGAAGGTATGATCGAGCATCTTATTCCCTACATTCAGCAGAAAAAGGCGGTTTTGTATCTGAACACCGGTGACCACAAAGCGGTCTGCGAGAGCCTCAAAACAAAGATTGCGGGGCGAGTCAAGGTTACCGAATTCATCGACTCGTTTAATGAACTCACCGCACACGCGAATGAAGTCAGGTATGGTGAGGCTGAGGGAGTTTACCTGATTTGCAGCAGTGACATTTTTGAGGCGGTCTACTCGACCAACATACTGATGCCTGTCTGCGACCTTCTTGTCACGAAGCCCAGCGAACTTGTCTACTACCCCATCCCGAAGCTCTTCATGCGCCACATCGGCGGTCATGAAGTTTACGGAGCGATTCACGGCCGCGAATTCGGTGACTCCACCAACGAGTATCCGAAGCCCAAGCTGATCAACGCCGAGTTCGACAGACTGATTGAGGACAGGGAGATTATTGTTCACATGTGCGACAAGATCGACTACCTGAAGAAGTGCGGAAGGTACAACGGAGCGTACGAGTGCGTGAAGCTCGCGGCAAAAAGTGAATGACTGTCAGAACAGAATCGAGAATATCATTCCCGCGCCGATAAGGATCATTATGATTCCAAGCGCGATAAAGACGATTCTTGACGTTCTCTCCGACAATCTGGTCCTGAGTTTAGAAACCAAGAGGCAAATCGTGACCCACCAGATAAGCGCACCAACGACGATTCCGGCGACGCAAAGCAGATTGTCCGTGAACGTTCCGCTGCCGTCGATTCCGAAAATCGAGAACGCGATGAAAAACGAAGCAATCAGAACCGGGTTGAGGATAGCGACAACGAACGCCGACAGAAATGTCTTGAAATAGTAAACAAAGCTTTTCGGGCTCTCCGCGCCACCGCCGGAGAGCTTCTTTTCTATATTCTCCGTGCTTTTGTTCTCGCTCAGAACGGTTTTCCTGCTTCTCACGGCAATCATGTAAATTCCGTACGCGATAACGATTGCGCAGCCGATGATTCTGATCGGGACGCTGTGCTTCTGAATAAAAGAAGTAGCCGCTTCGACTCCGAAAATGCAGAGCGAAGCGTAAATGACGTCGGCAAGAACGCAGCCCAGCCCCGTGACAAAACCGGACCAAAAGCCGTTCTCGATCGTACGTTTGATCGAGAGCGTACCGACGGCGCCCACAGGTATTCCGAAAATCAGAGAAATCAGTATCCCTTTTAAAAGAAAAATCATAGTTTACAGTCTCCGCGAGAAGGTGCTTACATTATACGATTAATCGCTTTCACGTGTCAACTTCGTTCATTAAAGCCGAAACCGATTGATTTTTACTGAAAATATGCTAAAATCATCAAAAATACCGGAGAGAAGCCATGAGCCGCAAGACACCGCAGCAGATATTGAAAGATTACAAGCCCGAGATTCCCGGAAAAGGTATTTCCGTGTTCTGCCGGGCGCTTTTCGCAGGCCTTGAGGCGTCGAAACCGGCAAAGTACACATACCTTTTCAACAAAAATAAAATGAAAGGCAAGCAGGTCCTCATTCTCGCCTGCCACGCCTCCCACGACGATTACATTCACGTTATTCACGGCTACAAGTGGGCGAATCCGAATATCGTCACCGGGTTCCACTCGATGCTGGAGAACGGGGTTTTTAAACTGATGATGCGTGCGGGCGTCATTCCCAAGCCCCTTTACGAGCCCTACCCTGCGGCGGTCAAGAACATTATCCGCCTCGTAAAAGAAGGCGCGTCAATTCTTCTTTTCCCGGAAGGCATCCAGTCCATGAACGGTCACAGCCAGCCCCTTCAGCCCCAGACCGCGAAGCTCGTCAAAAAGCTCGGCCTTGACGTGGTGCTTGTCAAAAGCAAGGGCGCATTTCTTTCTTATCCGCGCTACGACCCGAAGCCGAGAAAAGGCAGGATGGAATACATCTACGAACACCTGCTGACCGCCGAGGCGTTGAAAGACATTTCCGAACACGAGCTTGAAAACTTGCTGGCGGAAAAGATGCGATACAACGATTTTGTCGAAAACGAAACCTCAGGTTTTGAGTATAAGAGCAAACGCGGGAACGCGAACAACCTGGAAAATCTTCTGATCGTTTGTCCGAAGTGCCTTCGGGAATTTACTATGCGGTCAGACAAGAATTCATTAACCTGCGAATGCGGCTTTAAGGCGCTGGTTGACGACCGCTACTCTTTAACGTTCCCGAACGAATCTGCTCCCTTTACCAGAATCGACGAGTGGTACGACTGGCAGGTCGACCGCATCCGCGAGGAGATAAGAGATCCGGCGTTCAGTATCTCCTACAAGGCCGCCCACAATACCTTCGACATGTCCGGTAAAGGCTCTTCGATGAAGAAAAATCTCGGCAGAGGAATTCTCACCCTGACGTGCGAAGGCATTAGTTATAAAGGAGACGACTGCGAGGAAGCGTTGCCGCCCTGGGAGGAACCGCAAACAAACCCGCCAACCAACGGCGTCGAACTCTTTTTCCCGATTTCGAAGATTCCCTCCGCCCCGTTCATCGGCGGCCGCGGCAACGAGTTCTACTTCAACAACTGCTACCACGAATTCATCATCGAAGACGACGACCGCAGAAAAGCCGTCAAATTTCTGATTGCAACGGAACTTCTTCACAACGAGACCGACGAAACACGAAAACAACTTTACGACGATATTTATAAAAACGGAGGTTTGAAATGACTGAGACAGTCAAAGACAACACGCCGGCAGAGAAAAAAGGCGAAATGAAGATCGACATGAAGGGCATCCTCAAGGCCGTGATCCTTCTCTATGCGATCCTTATCGCCGTGGGGATCCTCACCTACGGTCTGCCTGCCGGAAGGTATTCGACATATATCGACGCCGCCGGAAAGACCGCAGTCGACCCGAATACGTTCCAGTACATCGAAAGCACCACCAGAATTCCCTTCTACAGGTGGCTGACCGCGCCGTTTGAGACGCTTCTGTTCGACTCCTCGAAATTCACGCTCTACCAGATCATCGCCCTGCTGCTCCTCTTGGGCGGGTGCTTCAAGGTGCTTGAAGAGTGCGGCGGCCTTCCCGCCTTCGTGAAGATCTTGATCGCGAAGTTCAGCAAGAGGCGCTTCCTGACGGTGGCGGTAATAACGGTGGTAATGATGCTGCTGTGTTCGTTTTTCGGGATTTTCGACGAGCTTTTGATACTTTTCCCGATTTTCCTGAGCTTCACGCGGGCCATGAAGTGGGACAACAAGACCGCTCTGGCGCTGGTGCTTATTTCAACCGGCGTCGGCTTCACCTGCGCGCTCTTCAACCCGCTTACGGTCGGCCTCTGCTCTATGCTGGCGGGAATAACAATCGTTGACGGAATGTGGTTCCGTGCGATAATGTTCGTCGTGCTGGCAGTGATCACCTGCGCGTTTCTGGTCGCAATGGCCAAGCGAGACGAACGCAGGAACGCACTTCGAACCACAGATAACCGGACTGTCGAGGAAGCAGGAATCGAAGAAGTCACTCCTCAGGAAAAGAAAATGGCAATCATGGTGGTCGCGCTCTTCGCATTCGTGCTGCTGGTTGTAATTCTCTTCTCCGCGATTCCCGCCCTCTCCGACCTCGGAATCTCGATGATCGCAATGGCCGGTGGCTTCGTGATCGGTACGTTCGTGCTTGGCAGAATGATGATCGGTTCCTGGAAGAAATTCTTCAAAGCGTTCTGGAAAGGAATCGTGAATGTCGCCCCATCGATCATTATCGTCGTCGTGGCTTTCAGCATTAAATATATAGCGGAAAAAGGCGACATCCTGCACACGATCTTCTACCACATGTCGCGCGTTATTACCGGCGTCTCACCGGCGCTTGGAGTGTTGATGATTCTCGGATTCGTGCTGGTGATTGAGTTCTTCATTCCCTCCGCCACCGCGAAGGCATCGCTTTTGATTCCGCTTCTGACGATTGCTCCGATTCCCGGCATCAGCAAGACTATAATCGTTCTCGCTTACATGCTGGGCGACGGCTACACGAACGTTTTCTACCCCACCTGCGGAACGCTGGTCATCGGCCTCGGCCTTGCGAACGTTTCGTATTTCGACTGGGTCAAGCGCACCGGACTGTTCCAGCTGCTGCTGCTCGCCACAAGCGTGGGCTTCCTTGAGCTTGCGGTCGCCATCGGGCTCTAACTTCAAAACTAATATAGTTAACCCCTGCACAGAGCCTCCTAAACAGTTCCGCGCAGGGGTTTGTTTTATTTGTTCAGATCCTTGCTGAGCCTCGCGGGAACGCCTCTCGGACCTCTGACAGCAAAAATACCGTATCTGTCGTTCAAAACCTTGAACGGGAATTCCTCCGGTCCGTAACGCCTCAAAAGCCTTATCTTCATCAGCTTGTCAATCCTTAGGTTTTCGTCTTCGTAGCTGAAAGGAATGTCCGTCCTCTCGACCACGCACTTGTACAGAATCGCGGAAACCGGCGAGCCGACGTACATGAACACCGTGTCGCCTTCAATGATTCCCGCCCCCTGCTTCCAGTCGATCAAATCGCTCTCGCTGAAAGCCTTCTCGACGTCGTAGTACTTGGGATTCGCGGGAACGAGCCACTCCTTGGGCGGTCTTGACTTGTCTTTTGAGGTGCCGCCGGAAGTGTTTCTATAACTCGCATCCGCGAGCTTTTTTACCATTTCGAAGGGAACGGTTCCGTCGAGGAGCACAGAAATCCAGGTATTTTTGTTCATGTGATACGCGGGAATGATTCCTTCCGTCTCGCACAGAGCTTCGGCGTGAAGCGGTCCGTCGGTCTTGAAATTCACGATGTCCACAATGCCCTCGCCTTTCAGCCCGAGCCGCGAACGGTCGATATCCATTATAATCGCGTACCATTTCGGACTGTCTGAGTGACGGAGCACCTTATCTCCCGGATATTTGGGCCAGAGAATTTCCGGCTCGGTTCCGTACTTATCTTTCACGTATTTCAGAAGCTTTTCGGTATTGTTCATTATCTCTTCGACTCCCGGGTAGCAAATCAAGTTTCAAAGAATTCGAGTTTGAAAAATTCTTCTAAAAGTCTGAAAAAAGTTTCTTAATGTGAAAGACCGTGCAAAATACATCGCAGAATAGAGCGGCAAACCGGAATTGTCAGCGTCTCATAAACCCGCAACAGCCTGTTTCTGAAAATGCAGAAAAGCCTAACGACTTATAAAAAGCAACTGTTTTAGGAGTATCGTCCGTAGTAAGCTCTATTTGTCTTACTTCCGGATATCTGTCAAGAACGGCTTTCAACAATGCGGTTCCGACTCCTTTGCGCTGATGT
>JAEEGL015103712.1_pt1 | contig 16652 bp, 13 predicted proteins | sample 9134231 | NCBI WGS metagenome assembly JAEEGL01 (sample SAMN16246548, study PRJNA631951) | gut metagenome | biome: gut microbiome; feature: rumen; material: fiber-attached | host: Bos | place: Iran: Karaj | collected 2018-10 | reverse complement strand
TCATCAACTGCGTCGCATGGGAGAGACGGGCGGAGTTCGTGAACAACTACTTCACCAAAGGCCAGGAGGCGCTGGTCGTGGGAAGCCTCAACTCCCGCCAGTACAAGGACAAGGAAGGCAACAACCGCACGGCGTGGGAGGTCATCGTGGACAAGGTGGACTTCTGCGGGCCGAAGAACGCGGCGCGCGACAGATCCGGAGAGGAACGCAGACCGGACGTCTCCACGACAACCTTCGAGGAGCTGGACGACGACGGCAGCACGTTACCGTTCTGAGGTATAAGCCATGCCGAACAGAATCATCAAGGAAAGCGCATTTACAAGCGACAGGATCGCGCAGCTTTCGGATTTTGAGTTTCGGCTTTGGGTCGGATTGATCACGCAGGCAGATGACGCGGGGCGAGGAGACGCCCGCCCCGCTATTCTCAAAGGGCGAGTGTTTGCCCTTCGGGAAAGAGTTGCACTTAAGGACATTGATAGCGCCCTTCACGCGTTGGCGGCTGCGGGCTGCGTTTCCCTCTACACGGTAGGCGGGAAGCCCTACTTCCAGTTCCCAAATTGGGCGGCGCATCAGAGAATCCGAGAAGCGAAACCGAAGTTCCCGGGGCCAGAAGAAAGCGACGATATTGCACTTTCGCCGCAACTTGCGGCAACTCGCCGCAACTTGCCGCAACTCGCCGCGGATTGCGGCCTTAATCCAATCCAATCCAATCCTAATCCGAATCCTAATCCGAATCCAAATACAAATAGGGCGGACAAGCCGCCGCGATTTGTTCCGCCGACGGTCGCCGACGTGAAAGCCTATTGCCTGGAGAGAGGAAACAGCGTAGACGCGGAAGCCTTCGTTGATTTCTACGAGAGCAAGGGCTGGATGGTAGGCAAGAATCACATGAAAAGCTGGCAGGCTGCCGTCAGGACATGGGAAAAGAGCGGAGAACAGAAAAGCAAGAAGCCTTCGACGAATGTGTTTCTTGACATGCTGAAGGAGGGGACGTTCGATGACGCATAAAGAAACTGTCACGATCCTGGCTGTATTGAAAGCCGCATATCCTCACAGCTTTAAGGACATCACGCCGGAGGAAGGCGCAGCTATGGCGAACCTTTGGCACAAGATGTTTGCCGAAGACACTTACGAGGCCGTGAACGCAGCTATAAGCGCGTTGATCTCCACGAGGAAGGAAGGGTATTCCCCTACGATCGGAGAGGTGAAGGATCAACTGCACAAGCTCATGACACCTGACGCGCTGAACGAGGGCGAGGCGTGGGCGCTGGTATGCAAGGCGTGCCGGAACGGCTCCTACGGATACCGGGAAGAGTATGAGAAGCTGCCGCCGGAGGTACAAAAGGCCGTGGGGAAGCCGGAGCAGATCCGGGAGTGGGCGCAGGTAGATACCGACACGTTTCAGACGGTGATCATGTCCAACTTCCAGAGGGCGTTCCGCATCACACAGGAGAGAGAGAAGGAGCTGGCCCTGATGCCGGGAGACGTGCGGCAGATGATCGGGGCAATATCCGAGAGGTTCATGCTTGGAGGTGCATCTGGATGAATAAATTCAACGCGAAGAAGGTCAAGATCTTCGGGGAAGAGTTCGACAGCAGAGCGGAGGGGCAGCATTGGCTGTACCTCCGGGACCTGGAGATGAAGGGGAAGATCAAGAACCTGCGGCGGCAGGTGAAGTTTGAACTAACGCCTGCGGATCCGAAGGCTGGGCTGAGATCTATGTCCTATGTGGCGGACTTTGCCTATGAGGAGAACGGGAAGACCGTGATCGAGGACGTGAAGGGGTACAAAGCCGGAGCGGCATGGGACCTCTACAACGCCAAGAAGAAGATGCTGTACTACCGGTACGGGATCCTGATCCGGGAGGTGTGACATGAACGAATACGACAAGCTGGTGAGCGAGCTGAAGGATCTCGCCACGGTGTATAAGGTGACGGGCCAGACGAAGACGACGGAGTACAGGCTCTCCATGCAGGCGGCCTCCGCGATCGAGAAGCTCTCCATCATGGCGAACAACTACCGCAAGGCGCTGGAGGCAATGTTATGAGCAGAAACTACTACGAGATCATCGACGATCTGGATCGCGGCGTGATGAATAAGGCCGTGGCCGCCAGAGCGAAGAAGGCGATCGAGGAGCTGCTGACGATGCACGAGCTGGATCAAAGCGAGATCGTCCGGCTGCGGCGGATGGTCGAGGTGTTGCAGATGGGCGAACACGAAAAGCTGGCGGATCTCCGGGAAGGTAACCGGGCACCGTACAAGAAATGAAGATCGGACTCATTGATGTAGACGGGCACAACTTCCCGAACCTGGCCCTGATGCGGATCAGCGCCTGGCACAAAGCACATGGAGACGAGGTTGAGTGGTGGTGGACGGATTTTCTCCATTATGACATCGTCTATATGAGTAAGATCTTCTCTGACGCCTACTCAAAGGATATCCCGGAGCCGATGAACGCAGACAAGGTTATTAAGGGCGGCACAGGATACTGCATCACGCTCGGGGAGGACGGCAAGGAGCATTTCGACCAAAGCAAGAATGTCAAGCTGCCGGATGAAGTCGAGCATATGTTCCCGGACTATTCGATCTATCCGCAATTCGATTTCGCGGTTGCTATGACGAGCAGAGGATGCCCGCGAGGATGCGCTTTCTGCCACGTTGCCGCAAAGGAAGGAAAGTGCGCCGTGAAGGTAGCCGACGTTTCGGACTTTTGGAACGGGCAGAAACATATCGAGGTATTAGATCCCAACATCACAGCGTGCAGGGATAAACACGATCTCTTTCGGCAGTACGCAGACACAAAGGCGACGGTGTGTTTTAACCAGGGCATCGACATTCGCATGATAACGGATCGAGACATCGAGGATCTCAACCGCATTCGTCTCCAGAAGGTACACTTCGCATGGGATAATCCGAAGGATGATCTGAAGGGTAAGTTTGAGAACTACGCCAAGGGAGCGCGGTGGAAGTACAAAGGCAGCTACGGCATGGTGTACTGCTTAACGAACTTCAACAGCACGATGGAAGAAAACCTTTATCGCATCTATACGCTGCGAGATCTCGGTTATGATCCGTATGTCATGGTCTACGACAAGCCACACGCGCCGCACGAGATCCGGCACTTGCAGAGATGGTGCAACAACAAAATCATATTCAAGAAAGTCCCGCGCTTTGAAGACTATAGCAGAAGCAAGGGATAAAAAGAGGGAGGAAAGCTGATGGCAATTTTCATTGAAGTTCTGAAAGCCGCTCCCACCATCATCCCGGCAGAGGAGGGCGAGTGATGGCTGATACGATAACAACAACAACAACTGGAACAGGTGGACTGTACTCCAACTATTGCTATAACAGACTCCCTTGTGGAGTATGCAAAATTATGATGTGCCAATGCCCTGTGTTCAACGGGTGCGGAGTTACCCCTGTGCCAACATGGAATCCAAACGAAGTGACTTGCAAGGCAGAGGAGGACGAGACATGAAATATATCGAAGTATCTGACGCGATTGAAACCGCATGGATGATTTTGCGTGGGCTTGGTTATCGTGTGGAAGAAAACCCGCAGTTGGTGAAGGATGTGCGAACCGTGTTTGAAACAGCACCTTCAACCGACCTTCGGAGCATTAACACTATGCTGGTTGGCAAATGCGGAAGCTGCCAGTTCTTTGAGTACGAATATAAAGGCGCGAAAACTGGTTTTTGCCGAGGAAAACATTGTAGCAAGGGCAGGATCTATCGGACGCATAAGTGTATCGCCTATCAGCCAAAAGAGGAGGGCGAGTGATGAACTACATGTGCGACAGCTGCGTGAACAGCCCGCCGGACGACGCGAAGTGCGCAGGGTGCGTACCGGACGATCCGACGCGAAGCAACTACCAGGCGATGAGAGCCTACGGCGGAGACAAGTATCAGGACGCGGCGGTGCAATGCCCGTTCTACAAGCACCACGACCGCAAGAAGATCATCATCTGCGAGGGGCCGGTGAAGAAGACGTCGGTGACGCTCCGCTTTTACAAGCGCTCAGATCTGCAGCGCTACGTGAAGGACAAATGCGAGAGCGAATACAGATCCTGCCCGATATTCCTGGAGACAGACAAGAAGTATGAGACCGAGAGGTAAATCCTCTCGGTTTCTTTTCTTTGGTGACTGACGAAGGGGAGCACGTTTTCTGTAGAATGGCTCAGAGGAGGTGCGACATGGCCAAGCCGAACTGGAAGAAGATCAAACAGGAATACATTACGTCCGAGATCGGTATGCGCCCACTCGCAGAGAAGCACGGCGTTTCCTTCAACACGCTCAAAAAGCACGCAATACCGGAACAATGGGCTTTGGCAAGGGAACAGTATCAGCTTACTGTGGCCAAAAAGGCTGTAAAAAAATACAACGAACGGGCAACAAAAGAGGCAACGAGCACGGCAGACGAGGCCACACTCCTCCTGGAAGGGGCCACACTTGCCATCAACTGGATCATCAGGAGGCTTGAGAGCGACGAGATATCCGACTGGCGCGAGGTCGAGGGACTGATCCGCGCGATGAACGGAGCCAAAGCGCTGACCAAGATCAAGATGGGCCTGGACAACGAGGAGCAGATGGCACGGATCGCCAGCCTGAAGAAGCAGACGGAGGTCGCGGACAGAGAGCCGATGCAGATCGAGTTCGTGAACGCGGGAGGAGAAGAGGAATGAAACTTCAGATCCCGGAGCCGAGCGAGAAGCAGCGGCAGTTTCTCTGCGACAAGCACAAGTACATCGCCTTCGGCGGAGCCAGAGGCGGCGGCAAAAGCTGGGCTGTGAGAGTGAAGGCCATTCTTCTTTGCTGCCGGTACGCGGGCATCAAGATTATGATCGTCCGCAAGACTTACCCGGAGCTGAGAGCGAACCACATCCAGCCGCTGTGCGACATGCTGAACACGGACGACGCCGACCGGAAGAGACGATTTGCCGAGTATAACGACGCGAAAAAAGAGATCCGCTTCCGCAACGGCAGCGTGATCCTGTTCCGGTATTGCGATACGGAGCGGGATTCCGCACGCTTTCAGGGCACGGAAGTGGACGTCCTGTTCGTGGACGAGGCCACGCAGCAAACCGAGGAGCAGATGGAAAAGCTCAAAGCCTGCGTGCGCGGCGTGAACACGTTCCCGAAGCGGATTTATTACACCTGCAACCCCGGAGGACCGGGCCACGGCTGGGTGAAAAGGCTGTTCATCGACCGCAAATACGAAGACGACGAGAACCCGGAGGACTATGCCTTCATCCAGTCTCTGGTGACGGACAACAAGGCTTTGATGGCGGCGAACCCGGACTACATCAAGCAGCTGGAATCTCTCCCGCCGAAGCTGAGAGAGGCGTGGCTGCACGGGCGCTGGGACATCTACGAAGGGCAGTTCTTCGAGGACTTCCGCGAGAGAGTGGACATGCAGGCGGCGCACGCGGCCGGCTGCGATCTGAGCGAGGACGAGCTGAAGAAGCAGGGACGATGGGTGCATGTGATCGAACCCTTCGACCTGGCAAAAGGATCGGCTTCGGGATGGAAGATCTATAGGAGCTACGACTTCGGCTATGGCAAGCCGTTCTCCTGCGCATGGTGGGCCGTGGATTTTGACGGCGTGATCTACCGGATCATGGAGCTGTACGGCTGCACGAACACGCCGAACGAGGGCTTGAAGTGGACGCCGGATCAGCAGTTCGCAGAGATCGCGCGCATCGAGAGAGAGCATCCGTGGCTCAAGGGAAAGAACATCCAGGGCGTGGCGGATCCTGCGATCTGGGACGCATCAAGAGGCGAGAGCATCGCGGAGACCGCGGTGAGGTACGGGATCTACTTTACGCCCGGAGACAACAACCGCATACCGGGGTGGATGCAGATCCATTACCGGCTGCAATTCGACGAGAACGGATACGCGAGGATGTATGTCTTCTCCAACTGCAAGGCGTTCATCCGCACGATCCCGCTTTTGATATACGACACGCACAAACCGGAGGACCTTGACACGAGCATGGAAGACCATGTGGCTGACGAGGTCCGGTATTTCTGCATGAGCCGGCCTGTCAAACCGTTGCGCCCGGTTGAACAGAAGCCGATCATATTTGACCCGCTCAATCAATTCACCAAGAGGAGGGCATAATGGACGAAAAACTTATGGCGAAGGCCATAGACGAAAAGAAACTGCAGGAGCTGACAGAGGTCCTGCAGAAGTACAAGGCAGGCAAGCACAGGCTGGAGCGCAGAGTGGTATCCGCAGAGAACTGGTGGAAGCTGCGCAACGTGGCCGAAGAGAGAAAGAACACGGACTTTGAGGACGGCGGCTTCCGGTCCAAGAGCGGATGGCTGCACAACGTGATCGTCTCCAAGCACGCCGACGGCATGGAAGCGTACCCGGAGCCGAACATCCTCCCGCGAGAGCCGGGAGATCAGGAGGAGGCGAAGAAACTGTCCTCGATCATCCCCGTGGTCATGGAGCAGAACAAGTTCGAGGACACCTACTCCGACGCGCTGTGGTCGAAGCTGAAGACCGGCACGGGGGTGTACAAGGTGGTATGGGACGCGACCAAGCTCAACGGGCTGGGCGATATCTCCATCCAGGAGGTGGACCTGCTCAATCTGTTCTGGGAGCCTGGCATCAAGGACATCCAGGAGAGCAAATACTTCTTCCACACGAAGCTGATGGACAACGACATCCTGCAAGCGCAGTATCCGCAGACGAAGGACAAGCTCAAGGGCAACACCTTCACCGCGACCAAATTCCTGTACGACGACGCGGTGCCGACGGACGGCAAATCGACCGTCATCGACTGCTACTACAAGAAGTGGGACGGCGGGCCGAAGCTGCACTACGTAAAATACGTGGACGACATCGTCCTCTATTCCACGGAGAACGAGGGAACGACGCTCTACGACCACGGGCTTTATCCGTTCGTATTCGACGCGCTGTTCCCGGTGGAGGGCAGCCCGTGCGGCTACGGATTTGTGGACCTGTGCCAGAACCCGCAGACGGCGATCGACCTCACGGACACGGCCTTCATCCGCAACACGATGGTGGGAGCCATGCCGCGCTATTTCAAGCGGCAGGACGCAGGCGTGAACGAGGAGGAGTTCCTGGATCTGTCCAAGCCCCTTGTGACCGTGGACGGCAATCTTGGGGACGACGCGCTGAAGATCATCGACGCGAAGCCGCTCTCCGGAAACTACATGCAGTATCAGCAGAGCAGGATCAACGAGCTGCGCGAGACCTCCGGAAACACGGAGACGGCGACCGGATCCACCTCGCAGGGCGTGACCGCGGCCTCGGCCATAGCGGCTTTGCAGGAAGCGAGCGGCAAGGGATCGAGAGACTCTACGAAGACTTCCTACCGCGCATACTCCGAAGTGATCAACCTGGTCATCGAGCTGATCCGCCAGTTCTACGACATCCCACGGCAATTCAGAATTGTGGGGGAGAGCGGAGCGCAGGAGTTCGTTTCCTACAGCAACGAAGGGATCGCGCCGCAGCCGCAGGGCATCCTTGCGGGGCAGGATCTCGGCATGAGACTCCCCGTGTTCGACATCGAGATCAAAGCGCAGAAGGCATCGACATACACCAAAATGAGCCAGAACGAGCTGGCGCTGCAGTTCTATAACCTCGGCTTCTTCAACCCGCAGCAGTCGGACCAGACGCTGATGTGCCTGGAGATGATGGAGTTTGACGGCAAAGACAAGCTCAAGCAGCAGGTGCAGGGCATGGGCACGATGTATCAGCAGCTGATCCAGTATCAGCAGCTTGCGCTTTCTCTGGCGATGAAGTATGAGCCGCAGCTGGCTTCGGGACTGGCGGCCAACATCACGGGGCAGCCGATGCCGCAGCCGGTATCCGGGAATGTTTCCCTGCCGTCGGATCAGACGGGCGAGACCACGAGAGTGACCAACGCCAGAGCGCAGGCACGAGAGGCGTCGCAGCCGGGAGGCATGTGATGGTCCGGTGCATATACAACAGGCGCGAATGCACGATGACGATACACGGCCACGCGATGACCGCGCCGATCGGGACGGACCTTGTGTGCGCGTCGTCTTCGATATTGGGCTTTACGCTGATCGCCTGCACGGAGAACAACATGGACCGCTTCCGGCCGAGCATGTCGCAGGTGGGAGACACCTTGAGAGTGGCGTGCCAGCCGAGCAAGAGCTACGTGACGCCGTGCCGGCGGATGATGGACACGATCTTTACGGGATTTGAGGTGCTGGAGAACGCCTTTCCCGATAACGTGAGAACCGAGAAGGAGGATTGAGATGGCAAAGTCGAGACCGAAAGTATATGACGACGACCGGGAGGTCGGCGGCAACGGCGTCAAGGGCCAGATCCAGGTGCCGGAGCTGAAGCTGACGGGAGCGCCGGAGATCGACAACAAGACGAGAGGCGTTTTCCAGGGCACGCTGTCGAACACGCCGACCACGCAGACGGGTGCAGAAGCCAGCGGCAAGAAGCTGAACGTGCCGAACTTGACGCTGCAGAAGCCTGCGACCGGAGGCGGCGGGACTGCCGCGCCCGCTGCCGCTGCCACGCCGCAGATGCAGGACGTGGCCGCGAACAATCTGCTCTCGATGCAGAGCGTGAACGGCGAGCTGCCGAGCTACCAGTTCCGGCAGGGACAGGGAGCGCAATGGAACTACAACGGCACGAACCCGGAGTTCAGCTACAACGGGCAGACGCCGGAGTATTCCTATAACGGCGGGAACAATCCGCAGTTCAACTATAACGGGCAGGGCGCGCAGTTTAATTACGCGGCCGACCCGCAGCTGCAGGCGCAGTATCAGAACGCGATGGCCGCGCTGGAGCAGATGAAGGGCAAGGCCCCGACCTACGGCAGCCAGTATGACCAGCAGATCCAGGACCTGTACAGCCAGATTATCGGAAGGGATAAGTTCAGGTACGACTCCAAGACCGACCCGCTGTATCAGCAGTACGTGCAGGACTACACGATGCAGGGCAAGATGGCGGCGAAGGACACGATGGGACAGGCCGCGGGTCTGACCGGCGGATACGGCTCTTCCTATTCACAGGCGGTCGGACAGCAGATGTACGACCAGTACCTGCAGAAGATGGCGGACATCCTGCCGGAGACCTACGGCATGGCGCTCGACGCGTACAACGCCGAGGGCAACCGTCTTGCGCAGAACCTTGCGCTGACGCAGGACCTTGAGCAGAGCGACTACAACCGCTATCTGGACAAGCTCAACCAGCACAACATCGACATCGACCGCGCGAGGACCGACGCCGACACGGCCTACGACCGCATGATCCGCGCCGACGAGACCGCATACGGCAGGGCTGTGGACCAGTACAACAGGGATCTGACCGCAGATCAGCAGGCGTACAACCGCGCGCTGGACGATTACCAGCGGCAGCTTGCGGCGGACGAAACCGCGTACAACCGAAACATGGACGCGTACAAGCTGGCGGCGGCGAGAGAAGAGTCCGATTACAACCGAGCTTTGGATGCGTATCAGCGTCAGCTCAACGCCGACAACACCGCGTACAACCGCGCCGTGGACGCGTACAACCGTCAGACAGCGGAGGACGAGCGGAGCTACGGGCGGCAGGTGGACGAGTACAACCGGCAGCTCAACGAGAACAAGCTCGCCTATGACCGCGCGATGGACGCGATCGACATGCAGGCGGACATCGACAAGTACAACCGCAACACGCAGGACGCTTACTATGACAGACTGGTGAGCCTGATCGGCATCGGCTACGAACCGACTGCGCAGGACTATGCTAACGCGGGGCTGACCGTGAAGCAGGGGCAGGCGATCCGCCAGCAGTATCTTGACAGCCAGAAGCCCGCATCCGTGGTGTACGTGAACAACAACAAGGACAATACGGACGGCGGCAAGACCGAGCAGGCCGGACAGCAGACGCAGCGCGAGATCGGCGACTACATCACGATGTACAAGAGCCTGAGCGGAAGCGAGAAGAACGAGTTCAACGCGGCCGTTGTGGCCGATATCAAGGCCGGCAACCTTCCGTTTGACCTGGATACGTGGCGGTACGCGAAGGGGAAGTAAAAACACAGGAGGTCATACATGGCAACTGCAAGCAGAGCCACGGACAAGTGGTTTAAGGACGAAGAGCAGGAGCAGACGACCGCGACGGGCAGGGCCACGGACAAGTGGTTTTCCGGCGGAACGACAAGCTCCGGGACGAGCACCTCCGCGTCCGAGAAATGGTTTAACCGCGAAAAGGACAGCAGCTATTACGCGTTCCACAACATCGGCACCGGATCTGCGACGACTCCGCTGACGCAGCCGAAGGAAACGAGAAGGACATCGGCAGCCCCTACGGTCACGCCGCAGGAGCAGAAGCGCCAGAACGAGCGCGAGAGCGCAAGTGCGAACCGGGCGCAGGCCCGCACGAACTACGGAGATCTGCGCAACATCCGCGACAGCATCCAGGCGCAGGCAGACGACATGCTGGCCGAGTACAACCAGCGCATCGAGAACGGCGAGAATGAAGAGGACCTTGTAGACGAGTACATGAAGATCCTCGCCAAGCAGGACAAGGTCGCTGAGTATGACAAGCAGATCGCCTCCGCCTATGACACGCTGCAGACCGCGAAGCAGGACTACAAGGACATCTACGCAGATTACAACGCGGCGCTGGATGAACTCAAGGCGGCCGACAGAGCGCTCAGAATCCAGCAGGAGAACATCACCGACTCCAACTACGGCGAGAATCTGAAAGCCGCGGAAACAAGGCTTGCAAACGCTCAGAAAGCGTATGAGGAGCAGGGCGGCAAGGTAAACGCGAACGTGATCGACGCGGGACTGCGCGGATCGGCGGCGGGCGTGCTGGACACCTTCGGGTACCTGCAGGAGCTGGCGCAGCCGGAGAACGAAAAGCGATGGGGAATCTTCACGACCGGGCATCTGACTGACCAGCAGAAGCACCACCAGGAAGTCCTCCAGCAGAGAGAGAAAGAACAATACGAAGCCGAGCACGGAGTGGGAACGTACACGGAAACGCCAGGATACATTCGCACGCAGAACATCGCCGCGCAGCTGGCAAAGGAAAGCGCGGAGCAGACCGCGAGCATGAAGGCGGGGCGAAGCGAGCTTGGACAGGTGGCCGTGGACATGGGCGTGCAGGGCGTGCAGATGGCCGCGGACGCTGCCGCGGGCAGAGTTCTTCCCGGAGGACCGCTCACGGCGATGGCTCTCCGTACTTTCGGCTCAAGCGTGAGAGAGGCGAGAGACGAAGGTGCAAATATCTATCAGCAGGGACTGTACGGCGCAGGATCCGCAGCGGTCGAAGTTCTGACAGAGAAACTGTTCGACGGCCTTGCCGGCGTATACGGCGCAGGCGCGGCGGATGATCTTGTTTCCCACGCAATCGGAAGGTTTACGAACAACAGGCTGGGGCAGGCCGCTCTTGGATGGGCTGCCGACGCGGTCGGCGAAGGTTTTGAAGAAGTTCTCTCCGACCTTGCCAACCCGTTCCTCCGCTCCATTTACGACGAGGATGTTGCCAAAGCAATGTACACGGGCAACATTGCAGACAGATGGCGCGGGTATTGGGGGCAGCTCGATCCTTCGGAGGTCGGGTATGATTTCCTTGTCGGCGCTGCAATGGGTTTTGCCGGCGGAAGCGTGGAGAACGTGGCAATGATGACGGGGCTTTCTGCTCCGGACGCTCGCTCCGAGTTCTTCATGGACGCGGGAGAGCACGGCATGAAGTTCAACGACGCCGTCAAGACGTGGCAGAAGCATCTGATCAAAGAGGGCTACGCCACGCAGACGAGCGACAGCGAGATCACCAACCAGGCGAACGAATACCTCACGCAGCTGGACAACGGCAAGAAGGTAAGCGAGCGCAAGATCAACAAGCTCAACCAGAGAGCGGCAAACCAAATTGCCACGGAGGACATCGCCAACACCGTGACAGGCGTACAGCAACGCATGCAGCAGCTGGGGCTGAACGACGAGCGGATGGCGCAGGCAATCGCGGCGGTGGCGCTGGAGAACGAGGCCGAACGGATCGGAGCAAAGAACGTCTGGGCGACTGAGGAACAGCGCAGGATGGTCGAACGGAACCCGACCGCCAGCCGCATCGTCTCCGAGATGGACGTGGAAAACCTGCGCAGGGAACAGGCTGCCGGCATTATCAACCAGATGGCGGAGATGACCGGCGCGAGCCAGGAAGAGCTGCAGCGGAACATCGCGCCGTACCAGCGCACGAATGAGTGGGTCAAGAATCTCAAGGGGAACAAGGCCCTGGCGGCGGACGTATACGGCACGCTGAACACCGTGACCGAGGCAGAAAAAAACGCCGTCACATTGGACGGCGAGAAGGCAAAGATCGTCGGGGCTGAGAACGGGAAAGTGACCGTTGAGCAGAACGGCGAGCGCAGGACCGTGGACATTGCCGAGCTGAAGAACATGAGCGAGAGCTTCCGTGAGCTGGTAGAGGCTGCGCCGGCCGGACAGAGCGGCGAGGCTTTTTTGCGCCTGTACCGTGAAGGACAGGATATCGGCGCGTATACCAAAGCCTGGGATATGGCCGAGAACATGTACGGCGCGCAGACAAACGTCAGCTATGAGGAGGCGCGCAGCAAAGACACGCTGCGCGTATTGACGGACACGCAGCTGAAGACGGCGCTGGAAATGGGCCGCTCGCGTTATGACGCAAGCAAGGCTACAGCGGAGCAGAGAGCCAAGCAGCTGAAGGCCGCGAGAGAAGAAGCAAAAAAGAACGGAGCCAAAGCCAGAAAGAAGGGCACCGTCAACTTCAACGGCGGCGAGTTTAACGGCAAGAGCTACAAGGGCGTGGACCTTGACAAACTGAGCAGACCGCAGAAGAACGTGGTCGCAATGGTCAATGCGCTGGCCGACGCGGTGAACATCAACTTCGTCGTGTACGACGGCGAGGCGAACGAGGGCGGCAGCTACCTCCAGGGCGGCACCGTGATGGTCAACATCAACGCGGGTGAGTTCGCCGGGAAGATCATCGGCGCTGCCACGCTTTCTCACGAGCTGACGCACTACCTGCAGGACTTTGCACCGGAGCAGTATCAGGAACTGAAGGACTTCATCACGTCCGAGATCCTGAAGAAAAGCCCGGAGCAGTTTGACAAGCTGGTGCAGAAGCAGATGGACCTTGAGCCGGATCTGAGCTATGACGAGGCGACGGACGAGCTGATCGCCAACGCCTGCCAGACGATGCTGCTCAACTCCGAGGCCGTCACCAAGCTGGCACGGCAGAACATGAGCCTTGCCGAAAAGATCGCCGACTGGATCAACGACACGACGGAGAAGATCAAGGCGGCCTTTGCGGACGTGGATCTGAACGACAACGTCTCTGTATATGCGGCGGCAAAGTCGATCACCGATGTGATGGACGAGGCACAGAAGCTGTGGGACAAGGCGCTGGAAGCGGCGGACGAGAACTACAACGCAGCGCAGGCGACGGGCAAAAAAATATCCGCCGAGGGCGGAATTAAGTTCCAAAAGTGGCAAAACGAAGGCGGGATTACATTTGAAATTGTAGACGGCGACGACAAAGCGCAGCAAAAGAAGCTGCTCGTTGATGCGTACTCAAGGGCAAAGCAAGAAGATAGGGGCATTATTATCCCCAAAGAAACAGTAGATAAGTACTTTGATATCTATACAAACCCAGATCTTGATATCAAAGAGACGGTAAAAAAACTGTATGAAGAAACCTTGCTTGGGACAACTGCGAGTGTATCCGTCGAAGAAGGTACTGTCGTAATAAAGTTTGAAAACGACGGGAAAAAGAAAAGCGTTGGATGGCGCATGAAGCCTGGTAAAGCAGCCACGTTTGAGTATCTTAAAAGCCTTGTGGAGAACTCTGTCTATGCGTACAGCGAAACAAATAGGACAGTAAATGAGGCCAGCAGCATACCGCTTTTCCACTATTTTGGAAACGTAGCGGAAATAGCAGGAGAGGAAGTCCCGATTAAAATTCAGGCGAGAGATATTCTTACTGGCAAAAACCCGGGTGTACACTATTACACGCACAACATAGACAATGAAAATGCGAGCAGCATCGGCCCTGTTTCGGGGACAAGTCCCAGAATTGACAGTAATGCCCTTGACGCTTCTCGCAAGAAAAGTGTACCACAAAACCAGAAAAAAGGCAAGAAAAAATCTTCGCATCAGAATCAAATTCTTTCTGCCGAATACGCCGAAGCCGTCGAGAACAACGACATGGACGCTGCCGCGCATCTGGTAGAGCAGGCTGCGGAAGCCGCTATGCCAAACTCCAAAATGCGCACGGAAGACGGCAAGCTGCGCAAGTTCTATCATGGGACATATTCAAAGGACTTCACGGAGTTTGACCCCAACCTGATCGGCACCGCGCGAGACGGAGACACCGGCTTCTTTGGCCGAGGCTTTTACTTCGCGTATTCAAGGGGGGAGGCAAGAACGTATGGCAGCCGCGTTATAGAGGCGTATCTTAACATCACAAATCCGTTCAACTTCCAGACAGAACTTAATTCGCTGGATGGTGAGACGCGCTTTGATTACAACGCAGGGCGCGCTGTATTCGTCGTGAACTTTGCGGAGAAGTTCCCGGAGCTTGCGAAGGGCAAAACAATCGGCACCTTTGACAACAAAGGGAATTGGCAAGAAATCAGTTTCGCAGACTTCGCAAAAGAATACCGCAAGGTCCTGAACACCGTTGAATTCAAGACGGAAGAGATGGAAGGAGCATACGGGAAAGAATGGCTCGTGACAGCAGACCCGCGCGAGGAGAGCTTTACAAACGAAGCCGGTGAGACGTACCGCTGGATGGAATACGGATATCAGCAGAGATACATCGACGAAGAGATGGCAAACAACAAGGCGATCAATGCGTTTGCCTATCTTGAAAAGACGCAATACCCCGGTATCCATATGCCGAGCATGGCCGGCACAATCATGGAGACGGACTTCACCGAAGAGCTGAAACGCAGGGGCTTTGATGGAGCGATCCAAAGCGAAGAGGGAGACGAGGCCGTCGCGTTTTACCCGGAGCAGATCAAGTCTGCTGATCCTGTCACTTACGATGATGACGGGAACGTTATTCCGCTGGAGGAGAGATTTAACAGCGAGAAGAAAGATATCCGTTATCAGAAGCTGGGTATCGGGGAGACCGCCGAAGAGCAACAGGCACGGAAAGAGAGCTTTGACAATCTCAAGGCCGAGAACAAGATCCTGCGTGCGAGAGCGGAATACTGGAAGGCGCAGACGCGCAAGACCAAAGAAAACACCGTGCGGCAGCAGGACACCGACCGGCTGGCGAACAGACTTCTGAAGGAGTACGAGAGCCGCGCGGACAAGGCAGAAGTCAAGGCCGCGCTCAAAGAGCTTGGCGACTGGCTGGTGCAGACGGAGGAACTGGACTACGACGAGTTGAAGGCAAAAGCCGAGGCGATCGCCGAGAACATCGTCTCCGAGAACTACGCGCTGCTGGACAACTCGCAGCAGGAAAACCTTGAGCGTCTGAAAGACTTCCTCAAGAGCACGCCCGTCAACCTCACCGCTGCGGACTTCCGCGACACGGGAGACGAGGGCTTCCGCAAGAAGTACGGCAGATATTTCACCGTCCGGGAGAACGGACGCACGATCGACAGTCTGTGGGGCGAGATGGCCGCCATGTTCGGGGAAGGCGTATTCCCGGAGGACACCTACGCGCCCGGCGATATGCTGAACATGATCGCGGATTATCTGGACCTCTGGAAGCCGCAGTACGGCAACGCGTTTGAACTGTACCATGCGGAAGCTGTGGACGCGGTGACCAACGAGATCGTGGACGCGGTGCTCTCTGAGGACGTGCGGCAGACGCCCGGCACCTTTGCGGACAAGGCGCAGCAGAAGCTGAACGCGCAGATCGCAAATGACAAGGGAAAACTTGACGCTCTGAGAGCGGCCAAGAACGCACGCATCGAGGAGCTGAAGAAACAGGCGAGCGAGAAGAACGCGCAGATCCGGCTGGCGGAGAAGGCTGCAAAGTACGAGGCCGTCTCCAAAGTCAAGCAACACTACCAGGATATGCTCAAGCGCCAGCGCAACAAGCGCGGCGACACGGCTGTGAGGACAAAGATCAAGAAGCTCCACAAGGAGCTGACGGATATCCTGCTCAAGCCGAGGGAAGGCCGCTATGTTCCGAAGGAACTGGTCAAGGCGACGGCGGAGATCCTGGGCGCGGTGGATACCACGTCCGGCAGGGCCGTGAAGGCGAAGGCCGCGCTGGCCGAGCTGAAGGTGAAATACGACGCGCTGGCAAAAGACCAGAAGTATTCTCTGACCTATGACGAGACCGTGAGCGGCATGCTCCAGTCTCTTGCCGAGAATCTGGGCGACGGAAGCATCTACGATCTGACGGGGCAGGACCTGGAAGGCGTGTACAACACGCTGCGGGCTTTGAAGCACACGATCCAGACGGCGAACAAGCTGGTGGGATCGCAGATCGAGGCGGACGCTTTCGAGGCGGCCAACCAGATGATGAACGAGACGGAGAACGCAAAGGGCATCCCGACGAAGGCGCTGCGCAAATTCGTGATGGCGCAGATGACGCCGTCCTCCGCTTTCCGCATGTTCGGCGGCTACGTGAAAAACTCCATGTGGGAGCAGATGTTCAACGAGCTGAACAGGGGGCAGCTGACGCAGACGCAGGTCATGATG
>JAEEGL013353735.1_pt1 | contig 16654 bp, 21 predicted proteins | sample 9134231 | NCBI WGS metagenome assembly JAEEGL01 (sample SAMN16246548, study PRJNA631951) | gut metagenome | biome: gut microbiome; feature: rumen; material: fiber-attached | host: Bos | place: Iran: Karaj | collected 2018-10 | reverse complement strand
TAAGGGATGCAATAAGAATATCAGCTACTATAGTATCTTTAGTGCTGAATTTTGTAAACTACTTAATGGAGTTTGCATTGCCAATTTATATAATGGTAAATGACAAGCCATTGAGTTATTTTATAACGATACTGCCATTAGAGATTTATATGAGGCTGCTTTATGCCATTGACAACTTTTTAGTTATAGTGTCTTACAATATAAGAGCTATAATATATGGCGAAAAATTAACAGCCTCAATAAAAGAGATAAGAAGGAGAGGGTTTTAAAACTCTCCTTTTCCAGAAACATTATTATTAACCAAATTAACGATTATGACAATTTCAATAACGTTTAGGAAACCAAGAATTTTTACAGGAATTGGTATTATTTTAGCATTTCCTGTTAAGCTAATACTTTGTATGTTAGCTTTTGCCTTTAATGAGGTAGTAACCGTATTTATAGTATTGTTGGATTTACTATTTGAACTAGTAAATTTCAATGAAGCAGTAATCAATTATACTATTAGTATAGATACAATAAACTATATACTTGGTAGACTAGATCTACTAATAGTAGGTAGAGGATCTAGAATGGATCGTATAATCGATATTAGATTATACAGACTTACAAGGAGGCATTAATGCTTCCTTTTCCAAAACAATTTAAAAAATTATCAATTATGATTAAAAAATTAATTAAATTATTTCCTGAAATGTATCGGGGAGAGAACTATATGGCTATTATGCCAAGGGTTCTAAGAGAACTTGCAACAACACTCTGGTTCAAATATCCAGAGGAAGTAAACAGCTTCATGAAAAATGAAGAGAACATTTCTTTATATCTAGTAGATCGAGAGGATAAGACTATCGTTCTAAGAGTAAAGAATAAGAAGAACAAGAAAAAGGAGTTTGAAAAAGAATTCCTGGTTGAGGGTCTAAAGGTAAGGATTGATGAGAATCCAGACGACCCTAGAGACTTCAAAATTTTCTTTAACAAACCAAATTTTGAAGTACCACTTAAACTAAAACTAATAAATTAAAAATCAAATGTTTATTTTATCATTAACTGTGGCCGTTGTTGGAGCAGCAGCGGGCACACTTACAGCTGTCGTTTGTTCGAAAACAGTTGAACAGACAGCATCATACTTTGCCTATCGTGCTTCGGGCAGAAGAAAAGTCGATCTCGAAAGAGAGCGGGCTAACATTGAGGCACAGATTTATACAGAAAAATACAAGGCTGCGAAGCAGGAAGCCAGGAAACAGGGCGATACTGCACTACAGGACCTTGTAGATGATTTAAAAGACTTGTAGTATGGTAAGGGAAATTATAAAGGACGAATTTAATTCCAGCTTAACTATGGCTGGAATTAGTATGGCAACAAGCTTGCCAGAGCTAGTCGGCGATTTCAAGGCTATGAAAGAAGAAGCTAAAGAAAAAGCTGAAGATCTCGAAAGGGATAGCGAAAAGCTTGAGGATATTAAAACATCCTTAAAGTTTCTTGAGACCATTAACAATATGTAATATAAGTCTTATTGGTGGGATTCGTTCCCACCTTTCCAACGCTAATTTTTATTTTATTAACTTTTAAAAAATAACTAATTATGAGTAAAATCGTTGATCAGGAGTTCGAGGAGATCGAATTCGAAGAGATTGAAACAGCTAAGTCAGGAGAGAAGAAAGAAGAGAAGAAGTCTTTCCTGGACAAGACTACTGAATGGATGATAAAGCATCCAGTAGCAACGGCAACAGCAGCGGCTGTTGTTGTAGGCGGCACCGCATATGGCATAGGCTATGTGCGAGGCAAGAAGAAAAATGAAGAGGCACGCAATAAGGCGATGCTTATGTATGTTCAGAAATCAGCAGAGTGTGATGCTCTGCGAAAACTGAACAATGATCATATGAACCGAGTCATGTCTATTAAGTCATTAGATTCTAAGCTCTAAGATCATTCTGGCTAGGGGAAATCCCCTAGCCAACTTTTATTTAACACATTATTAAATTAACATTATTATGACGAAAAAGAAAACCGACTGGTGGGAGATTATGGTAACAGTGATAGAATACATAATAGCAATTGCTTTTGTGGTATTCTCATTATCGTTAATAATAGGTTCCATAATTAAAACCCAATTTTAATTTTAGACTAGGGAAATTCCCTAGTCTTTTTTTTCAAGCGCTCTCTGCATTATTTGAATATAATAAAAGCCAAAATACTTATATATGTAAACATTAATAAATTTCACATTATGATATTATTTAAATTATTTATTGGTATAATTTTAACTATTTTTATAACGTATGAATTAATTTTTTGTTCTAGAGGTGCTGAAATCTTTATTTTCAGAAAGAAAGTATCTAAACTATGTAAGAAAAACAATGTTTATGATATCTACCTTAGAGGCCCTGGATTTAATAGGATGTTACTAACTAATAAACCTATTACTTTAGAAAGTTTCTATAGTAAAGAGGAAATAGATAAAATAACTAATAATAACGAACTTGTATACGATGATTAATAATGAAATCTACAGGATACGATCACTATCTAATAAAAATAAAAAACCCGGAGAAACAATTCTAGACTTGAACAAAGATCTGGATATTCTAGGTAAGCCAATAGTTATTGTTGATAGTTCTAATCCTGTTGAGCTGAATAATAGCGTATTATACAATAATAAATTTATTAGGTATAATCGTCCAAAATTAAGTTGGTATAAAAACATAGAAAACCTTGTAACCCCTTGGTATTATAATAATACAGATATAAAAATTTATATTAATAATTCCGAGGGTAATAAATTTATTGAGATAATAAAAGATAAGAAACTTGTTAGTGTAAGAGCTGATAAGTTATATCTACACAATATTCAACAACTATTTAATATTTGTGGAATTCAGCAAAAGATTTTAACTTAAATTTTATTTATCATGAAAACATCATTAGTATTTTTAGCGAAATTAATTACTGGTATGGGATTTTTTATTATTGTTCTACCATTCACAGTAATTTATGGTATTCTTTTGTTATTACTTTCTTCTCTTCTAATTCTTTCAATGACAATTGAGGGAACTGCCAGAATGTCTTATGAATGGGCATTTACAGGAAGAATAAAAGGATTTAATGATAAAATGATAGTTACTGAAAAATTAATTAAAGTTATTAAGGCTTCAATTTTTATACGATGATTAATACAATAACATCAAATGATTTATTAGATCTATTAGAGAAACATTATAATTTTTCAAGATCCGCTTTTTATTCTATAAAAGAAGAAGAGGGGGAAAGAAAAATAGAAGTATCAGTTCCCAGAGATTTCATTATATCTTGGTTGACGGAGGCTTTTTCAGCTGAAATTTATACTAGAATTGTTAACTATACATCACTTTGTTTTAATAAAATTTGTGGTAATGGAACAATGTCGAAGATAAATGGAGGAGGAATGTATTATTGTAGTAATAGATTTGATAAAAGTGATCAGTATAATTATACTGATTTAGGTAACGTGTTATCATTATTGTATACTAACCCTCTCTCAAAAGATTGTATATATTCAATAATACATTCGATTGGTTCTGATGGTAGTGAGAGATATGAAGTTTCAGCTAAAGAAAAATTCATAATAAAAGATGAGAAAAACCCAGTTCCAAAAGATAATGATAAACTTGTCTTTAACAACTATGACGAAGCACTTAAATATAGGCCAGTAGTTGAAGACAAGGCGATCTGTGAGTTTCTTTCTCAGTCTATTATTATTGAAAAAGCAAAAAATTCTGATTTTTTAGGACTGGATAAGTACTATAAAACGTATTTCTATGAATAAAAATCACCACCTTTTAAAAAGAAGTTAATTCCTTATAGATGAAAGAAATTGATTATTAACTTTTTTAATAAATAACAAAATGATAATATTTGTATCAGTAGGTTTTAACAAAGAATGGGACAGTGTTTTAACCACAAATTCAATTATTAAGTCAGAGGGTGGTTCAGTCAATGAAAACAGAGATGTAAGATTCCCACTTATAATCTCAGCAGTAGACTTGGATGGTCGATACTTCTACGGTGAAATAGAAGACTATGATCCTAAGAGTCTTTCGGATTATGCAAAGAACCACTACATCAAGCAGCTCAGAAAGAACTACAAGCCAGAGAAGACGAATATGTCTGATGATGAGGCTATTGAGAATTTCAAGAAGCACATCAGCAATACGGCTAACATCAGATGTGAGTCTATCTTCAGTGGATCTTTTGAGGAGGTTTCAGATAGATTCAACGAGTGGGTATGTAGTTATGCTAGTGTTACATTTGCTGGCGATAACAGAAAGAATGATATTGAGGCTATTCTCTGTATGCTTAACGATAGAAGCTTCGGAGGAATTCCTAGTTCAATCAATACCATGATGCTTGATATTAGCACATTCTATCACGCACTTACTGGCGAGAACATTGGTGAGTTCTTTAACAAGAAGCACTACAAGCTTAATGAGGGTATTCTTGGTGAGGTAGAAATTAGAGCTATGAACCTTGAGTTTGAGTATGAGGTTGACAAGCTTGGAAATCTATCTAACTATACAGATGATATCCTTGTTGCTTCGCTTCCTCTCTACTACAGAGCTCTTTATATAAAGCTCACATCTCTTAGAAAAGATGAGGAGCAGAGAATGTTTGATTTCTCAAATAAGAGAGTTGCTGATGAGATAGAAAGAGAGAAGACAGAAAAGTGCGAAAAGGTTGATAATAGTGCTGCAACGGCAACAGTCAACTAATAATAAAGTGATGATGATAATGATGTAAAATATGAGGCTGGAATTTCCAGCCTCTTTTTTTATTAATATTATGCAGAAAACTGTTATTAATGTACCAAAAGGAATTCGATTTATCAATCAATGGACAGAATTTCAATTACAAGACTTTCCCTGTATACTTGATAAGAAAATTCCAGGGTGTGGATTTACAGAGTATTGTATAACTAATAACCAAAATATAATACTTGCATCCCCAAGAAAGATATTGCTAGAAAATAAAGAGGCACAACATAAGGGAGAAGTATTATTAATAAAGAATCAGCTAGATCAGGTTATTAGAGTAGATAAGAGTCTTGAAAAGAAAGATACTATGTTAATAAACGTAGATGTATCTGATCAAGAAAGAGATAATATTATTTTAGCGATAAAACAACAGGTAATAGATTATGCAAATGATAGGTATTCAAAGAATCTCCCTTGTAAGATACTTGTTACCTATGATAGCTATAAACTAATAAAGGAAGCGCTAATAAGTTGTAATATATTTGACTCTTTTTACACTGTTATAGATGAGTTTCAGTCTATATTTACAGATTCTAGGTTTAAAGCTAATACAGAACTAGAATTTGTAAATAACTTATTAGATGTAAGTAGAGTTTGTTTTGTTTCTGCCACACCAATGATTGATTCATATCTGGATGAAATCGATGAATTTAAAGATCTTCCTTATTATGAATTAGACTGGGAAGCAGAGGAACCAGAAAGAATAGAAAAGCCGAATATAAAAGCTAGATCTACACAGTCTATTCTTCCAGTAATTAGCGGTATTATAGAAACATATAAATCAGGAAATTTCGAAAGAGCTATTATACCTGATGACTCTCCTGATGGTTATCATTATATAGAATCTAGAGAAGCCGTATTTTATGTCAACTCTGTTTCTAATATTGTAAGCGTACTAAAGAAATGTAACCTTGATCCGAGTGAAGTAAACATACTATGTGCTAATACTCCAGAAAATAAAAAGAAGCTTGGAAGAAGATATAAGATAGGCTCTGTTCCATTGCTTGGAGAACCACACAAGATGTTTACTTTCTGTACAAGAACTGTATATTTAGGAGCAGATTTTTATTCGGATAATGCTAGAAGTTTTATTCTTTCAGATGCTAATATAGAAACTTTAGCTGTGGATATTACCCTTGATCTTCCACAAATTCTTGGAAGACAGCGTTTATCTAATAATCCTTGGAAGAATAAAGCAGAACTATATTACAAAACCTTAAGTAATAGAAATATTGTTCTTAAGGATGAGTTCGATAAAATACTGGAAAAGAAAACAGATAATACTAAAGAACTAGAAAAAGCTTGGAATAACTTACCTGCAGGAAAATCTAAGGTTCTTGTAGCTGAAAAGTTTATAGATTCTATTAGATTAGTAAACTATAAAAGGGATTATGCATCTATTAATAATATGAATAGTGGTAATCCTGAATTTGCATTAAACAAGTTAGTTTATATTGCAGAGAGAAGAGCTTTTGATATACAGCAATTAGATTATAAAGATCGTTTCTCAGTATTCAATAGTCTTTACAATAATGGATTGTCTGGTTCTAAATTATGTATAGAAAAGATAAATAAGTTTTTAGATAACCTTAACAAACTTAATAATTTTTATAATAAACTTAAGTATTTGTGTGAAGAGTCTACTAACTTTGATAATAGAGAACTAGAGATGATATTTGATCTTGTTCCTAAATCTTTTGGTAAATACTATAAGATTTTAGGAGCAGATGGTTGTAAGCGATATGGTTATAACTATTCTAGATTGAATGATGCTATCAAAATATTAGAATATAACAAAGATGATTTAAAATCTAGTATTCATTTATATTTTAAAGAAGATAGTGTTATTTCAAAACCAGATATGAAAGCTTGTATTCAAGCAATTTATGATAGCTTAGATCTACCTAGAGTAGCAAAAGCTTCAGATATTGAAGAATGGTTTGAAACTTCTTTAGTAAATGTTACAGATCCTAATACAGGAAAAAGAGTTAAATATTACAAGTTACTAAAGAAAATTTAAAAGTTAAGAGGAGAGGGAAATTTCCCTCTCCTCTCCTTTTTTATCCAATTTTGAGATTTTTTTGTTTGCCGCGTGGATTCTATCGTATATAAAAAGTGAATGTCTTCGACATTCAAAAAATAGAATAATATATGTGAAAAAAAAATTGAGATTTTTTTAATATTTTATTTTACATAAATACTATATATATATAATTGATATTAATAAAAATGTCTCACTTATTTTAATGATTTTGCGTTGTTATATTTTCCGCCGTACCTTATCATTTTTAATCATTTACCTTATCGGTGAGTGGATATCCTCCTGGAGGGAGGTATCCACTCTGACATCTGAGCGTTAGCGAGGATGTCAGAACCTCACCTGGCAATAGCTCGGCAGCTTGTTTTGTCTCAATAAAAAAAAGAAAGAGGATAGTATAAAACTATCCTCTTTAAAATTAATTTTAAGAATTAAACAAACTTTGAGTATTTAAAGTTCCATCTGAACATACAAGATTAAGTGGAACAGCATTGGATGAAGCATTATATGCAGCAGAATCGTGTAATTCATCAATTGCTGCTGTTGCTTGTGCTATAGTTCCTGGGTATCTAAGAGTAACCTCAACATTTGATTCACTACCGCTTGTTGAGATTGAACGATAGTAATGACTAACTATATTATCACTATGTGAACTTGCTGGAGATGTGAATCCTTTAATACTAGAAGGAAGAATAATTTCTGTAATATTAGAATTGATACTGTATTCACTGTATTGATCTGTAAATCCAACTAATGCAAATGTATCAAGATAATCAATATTAAGACTAGACAAATCAAGAACACCGCTAGTAACAGTTACCTTGCTAGGAATTATGAACAAAGATGTCTTCTTATTGTTAACCGTTTTATTCAAGCTAATACCATCAAAGCTAAGAACAGTATTACTCTTATCAACCTCGAAGTCCTCAATATAGCGAGCATCTCTTTCACTTTGAATAGAAAAGTCTGTTATAATACTACCAAAACGAATTGCAGAGATATTATATTTTCCTTTATTATTATTTAGACTAGTTTGCTCACTACTTGTAAGTCCGTTGCTGAAATAAATACCACTAAGAGCTCCCTTATTTGTATAATTATTAGCAGGCGTAGCACCCTCATATATACCTGTTCCCTGTGACCAAATTGTAAATCTATTATCACTTCCACTCATATATGCATTCAGGTAAATATCTCCACCATTTGAGGTAATCTCTCCATCTGTTCCCTGTGACCAAATTGTAAGACTACTATATGGGCCGTTATCAAGCTCTACATGACCATCCGGGTCTGGTACATAGTCAGTTGCAACAAGTCTATAACGACCTCCAGAAATGTCATAAGTATAAATAAATCTTGTAGATCTTCTATTACTAGCTACTGGATCACCATACTCAAAATTAATATCAAACTCTGAACCAGGAGCACTAGCACCTAGATTTTGACGATTATTATAACCATCCCAAGAATATCCATCCCAAGTTTCGCCATTTTCTTTAGTAGAACTAACAAGTCTCTTTATTATAACAGTACTATTCCAATAACAGATTACATACTTACTACCAACTGAAAACTCCTTAATTGGAATATTTACTAGCTTATAACCAGATGGAATAAATGGAAACGCTGGTATACTGTCACTTCCACCTACTGTAAATATAATAACAGACTCATTGTATGAATTTTCTACAGCTGTAATTGTAGGGGCTGAAGTTATAGTTCCTAAATCGTAATAAGTATTCTCTTCAACAATACCGTTTAAAATTGCATCCTTATGTTTTACTGTAGAGGCAATTGAGCTAAGTTTCTCATTAACCTTAGCTCTTAAACTACCTCCAGTTATATCTAAAACTGTCTTTCCCATATTTTAAATTATTAATTATAGGGTTACAACACCATTTGAACAAGTAACAGTAGTAATTTTACTGCTATCACGCCAATCATTTTCTCCTAGCGTAATATTCCCCCACTCTGCTATAGTTCCTTCAAAATTGATTTCACTAAGTGAATTACTATAATAAAATGCGTAATCTTCAATTTCAGTAACTGTACTAGGTATTGTAATTGATGTTATATCTTTTCTAGTAAATGCACAACTCTTAATTTTAGTAACTCCAGAAGGAATAGTAGAGTTTGTACTTCCGAGCAATAGTTCGTTATTATTATTTATGATACAATTAGTGCCCTTACTATTTGGATAGAAATATGAGTTACCTGGATCTACATCAATATAATCCAAATAATTAAACAATGAGCTTACACCACCAGTAGTCTGGTCCCCATAATAGTAATAGGATCCATAAAACTTAATTGTATCAGGTACATTACTTCCTACATAAAGATGAAATGGCATCTCGGTATGATCATTAGTCCACATGATCATTTCTTTAAGATCATTTAGATTTATAATGAATCCTTTTCCATCTGAAGTAGTTGCATTATATGTATTATCTTTGATTGAAAGGATTCTAAATATTGAAGCGTTCATATAATATTAATTATTTATTTCAGTTATAGTAACCATGTCATATTGAATAATAAGAATATAGCTATTTCCATTTTTAAATGATGGAATACCTAGAATCTTAGTATCATCAGGAAAAGTTACAGAAAAGTTTGAACTATTTACAGTAAACTCAATCACTGATACATCAAATGAATGCTCTATACTATTTAACACTAAGCTAGAAGATAATTCTCCTAGCTTATAAATAGTATTTTTCTCTACATTTCCATTACTTATAGTAGTCAGAACTCTTTCATTTTGACTACTTTCAGTTTGAAGTGACTGAATCGCATTTCGTAAATCCGTTCCGTTTAGATTAATTAATGCCATATATATTATACTTTAGTTATTAATTATCTCCCTCAAAATTCATAGTTATAGAAACAGGTGATGTATTTATATATTTATATCTATATAAAATATACTTATTCCACTCATACTCTGTTCCTTTATATGTCAATGTCAATCCATTCTTTATAAGATTAGAATTTTCATCAAATTCATCACTATCATTTACATCCAAATGGAAACCAGATGTAAGTTTAGGAATTACGATCTCCTGGAGATTAGGAAATTCTCCTAAATTAATAGTAAATTTATGGAATGAATATACATTTCCTAGTTCTATTTTAACAATATCACTCTTTGTAGCACCGTATGGAATATTAACAATAGCATAGTCCCATTCAGAACCCTCTTCGGAAAAAGATCTACCAGAACTAGTAACTACACTATTATCTGATAATGTAACTTTATCAAAAGTAGAATTATTGTTATAAACTTTTGTTACTCTAGCAATATTATTACAAATGTTAACTACGGTATTATTATAAAGGTCATTAATAACGCTACCTCCAACCATATCAACTCCCTCAGGAAATACCCAAGATAGAGGTCCTTTAAAGACTGAAGCAGTTTCTGTAGAGTATAACATAAAGGAAACAATAGAAGGTCTATCACTTTTCTCAATAGATCCAAGATTAAATTCTTCCTTAATATCTATACTACCTAATGAATAATATTTTCCTCCCTTAATACCATTATTTACGGTATATGTAGTATTTTGAGAAGGAAAAAACAGATGAAACTTATCATTACTGTAATCAACAGGAACCTCTTCAGTTATAGAGTTCTCAAAGGACATATTACTACTAAGCGGATTACTAGCAACAGATAGTGCCTCTGTAAGCTCCTCACTGGTAATATTTAATCTATATCCGTCCATTAATTATTATAATTTAACGTGTTTTAAAAAATATTCAAAGATCTCAGCTAATTCATCTTTATAAATCTCTCTAATATTCTCACTATCTAGAAGATCCTCTAAAGAGCTAATTTCACTGATTCTAACTAGAAACGCTTTAACAGAATCTAAGTATACATCACCGGGTCCATACTTTTTTGCTATATACTCACATATGTCTTTTGCACATAATGCTCTGTATATAGCTTTTTTTATTTTACTGGATTCGTGACATAAACTTCCTTCTCTTTGATAATAATAATAACCGTTATATGTGAGATTTAGTTTCTTTCCAGGTTCAGACTGCAAGTAAAAACTAGTTTGAGTATCCTCACAAAATCTTCTGCCACTATACTCAACCTTATCCCAAAGATCTCTTTTTATTAATTTATTATTGAGAAATCGCCCTATCCATCCGCTCAATAGACTAACAGTATTCGGATTTGTATAAACTTCTCTTTCTCTATAATTTACAATCTCCCAATCCTTATTAATATTATCACCAGCTATAATAATACCACAAGAAACTATAACAGCATCTTCTTTCTTAGCCTCATTGTACATTGTTTCTATGAAATCTGGAGCTAACCAATCATCACTGTCTAGAAAATTTGTATATTCTCCTGTTGCAGCTTTAGAACCGATTCGTCTACACATACCTGCACCAAGATTCTTCTCATTTTCTATTAACTTTATTCTATCATCTTTTATGCTTTTTATAACCTCTTTGGTTTTATCAGTAGAACAATCTTCTACAACAATTATTTCTAGATCTTTATAAGTTTGATTTATACAAGACTTAATAGCCTTTTCTATAGTTTTCTCAGAATTATAAGCTGATATTATTATACTTATCATACGTTTCTTATCCTTAAATTTTAGTTTCTTTCTATCCAATCAAAACTATCATCTATATAATCTACCACAGCTTTTGTTGTAGGAATATTTGTAGATGTTAAATTGGAAGAAGTTATACTAGTATCTATTTGTTTTACTGCAGCACCTCCTAATACAACTACAGAACCTGGAGTAGATGCTGTGGTTGATAGGTTTACTTCTGCTGCTGTTGTCGAGTATCTTACTTGAGTAGATGATATCTTTATACCACCATCAGAACCTACATCAAGACTTATACCTGTGCCTGCTACGAATTTTAAGAAATCTCTTCCTACAGCTTCAAGAATTGGGTTCGTATAGGTGGTGTCATTTAATACTGTTGCGACACCACCGTCAGACCCAATATGTATGTAACTAAAGTAGTTAAGATTTGTTTTTATATAATCTTCTATACTATAAAGAGTTCCGTGTGCCCAGATCTCTTTTGTATCGGAAATGAAAATAATAGAATCTTGATTAGACACTCCATCACTTCCAGTTATAGTAGAATAATTATATACTCCATTCGTAGCAGTAAACAACAACTGGAAATTAGGCTTGCTGTTATAGTGTACGAAATTAATCATCTATTAGTTATTTCATTTAGATTATTAGTTGTTTACAATAGGCGTATTCCACTCTAGGTTATTAGTAAGCTTTACCCATAGAGAATTACGAAATGCTTCTGTATCAGTAGTTCCGCCCTGTGATACTGTTAAAACATCATCGTTCGTTGCAGAAGAATCATTAAACCAGAAAACACCAGCATCAGTTATGCCATAAATATCTGGAGCATAATTATCATCATGCCCAGACAAATCCACGCTATTTGTTACCTTTACAGTCATTCCATAGTGTGCAACTCCAGCAAACGTAGCATGATCGTATAAGTCTTCTATAAGGGTTACTACTGTTCTATCATCAAGAGGCACCTGTGCATTTACTTTAACACCACCTGAATACTCAATTTTATTATTTACTAATCTTGGCATATATTAAAAATATTATAATAGATTATTAAATTATACATTATCTGCGATTACGATCTTATAGTTTGTAAGACCAACACCACCTCCCCAAGACCACTTCTTATACTTGTGATTAGTACTTGAAGCATCAGCAATATAACCATATGTTGTACTGCTAACTGTCTCGGCAATATTCACATAACCAACATCAGTTGCATCATTCCACTGATATACACCAGTAACAACTTTATTATCTGGCAACAAGATATGTGGCTTGTAGCTATTAGTTAAAGTTTCTGCATAAGAGATGTAAAGAGTTGTTGCATCAGGAGCTACCAAGATAGCGGTTGCATCATCATCAGCAAGCTGAGCTGCTGTACCCTTCTTAGAATTATTAGTCTTCCAAGATCTATCGCTTAGAGAGATTGCACCATTTACAAAATACTTATAATTTGCCTTAACTGTAACAGCACTAGAATAAATAGCACCAGTAGCATTTGCATTTACGTGACCTGAACCATCTGAATTCTCCTTGTAACCGTACTTAGCAAAATCTGTACTTGTATTATCATTAGCCAAATACTTAGCAAATGAGTAATATGTATATGTACCAGGATACTTAAATACATCTGGAGCATGCTCAGACAAAGAAAGCTTAGTAGGAGGAGTTGCATAAACAGCAGTAGAAGTCTTATCTGATACAGTAAATGAATCCAAATCACTATCTGGAGTCTCTGCTGAAGTTCCTGCTGTAAGACCACCATAAACATTATATGCTTCCTCTAGCTCATACATTGTAAATACAACATCAGTTGTAGCAGTCGCAGATGTAGGGGTAGCATACTTCCATCTTTCTGATGTGAATGTAGGGGTAAGTGCAGAATCTGTCTGATAAGCAGCAGTACCAACCTCTACAAGTGCACTAGCTGGGTTAGCAGTAGTAAGTGTAGTGTTGTTTGTCTTTGTAGCCTCAAGAACCTCGAACAACATAGCCTCGAAGAGCTGAGAGAAAGACATAGCCTTTAACTGAGAAACTGTACGACCCTTCAAACCACCAACTGTTGCAGTCTGATACTCTGAACCTGATTTAAGTGACTCAAACAAGAACTGAATATTGTTTGTAACACCATCAGTAGTTACATCAATACTATCATACTTAACAGAACCAGCAGCGTCACTAGTATAGTCGTGCTTTGTAACTGAAGATACGCCTGAAGTAGCAGCACCAAGAACCTCAATAAGATCTACATACTGTACTGGTTTTGCCTTTGTATCTGGATCCTCTACAGACTCTGTAAGAATGAACTCCAAACGAAGGAACTTACCAAGTTTAGATGTAAGAACGTAAACTGGCTCCTGCTCTGTACCAACATTTGTATAACCAGTAAGATCAGCTGGGGTAGTAGCCTCAACATCCTCATCCTTATAATCTACAACTGTTGCAGTCTTCAAGAACTGATCCTTTGGAATATCAATAGTATCACTACCTGAAATTACATTGTTGCTACCATCAACGAGCTTATACTGTGCTGCTGTAGAACTATCAGTTGTAAACTTCTTCAACTTGATATTTACACTCAACGCACCGTTAGCATCCTTCTTGATAGTATCACCATCGATAGCAGAACCAGCAACATTAAATGTAGCTACAGTTTTGTCACCAGACTTCAATGCATACTGATCATATGTAGTAGAATGTGTAGGACTATCAACAGAAAGCTTAGCTGTAATCTTATTAGAATTGTTTGTGCTAAGAATACTTTCCTGATCATTAGCATCAATTACTGCAGAAAGATTAGAGCTAATCTCCCAAGTATTTGTACGTCTTACATAGATTGTATTACCCTCAGCGTCAACTGTCTCATAAAAATCGTTATCATCTGCTCCCTGTACAAGAAGCTTCATAGCAGTATACTCCTCATCTGTATAAACAGCCTGAGTATACTTCTCTGTTACTGTGATACCAGCACCGCCAGTTACATTATATGTCTCCAAGAAAGAAAGTCTCTGGAGAATATCATAAATAGTAAAGTTATTTACAAGACCAAATGACTCTGTGTTATCATCTCCAGTAGCCGGAGGAAGAACACTAATCTTGTGGTAAGTATCATCAATAGAAATATACTTACCATTATCTGATGCAGAAATACCGCTAATCTGTCCTGAGTAAGCTACATCATTCTGACCGAGAGTATCTTTTCCAGTCTGCTCGATGTATACAACCTGTCCTGTAGTACCATCATAAAATACTGCATTGACATTGTTTAGGAAGCTACCAGTAGAACCACCGCCTCCATAGCTCACACCATTTACAAGAATCTCATTAGTATCCTCTGCAAAGTAGATACTTCCAAAGTATGCCTCGGTTTCTGGATACTGAGCACTAGTATCAAAGTGATAATTGGCCTTACTGCCTTTGTAAAATTTAATTTGTGACATAAAATAATTTATAATTTATAAATTTTTAAATGTTATTAAATGGGATCATTCCAGACTAGATTTGCCTCTCCTCCGAACTTATCCCCTCTAAAATATATTTCTCCGTGATGTTCAGAACCTTCTGGATCTGTACAATACCATTTTGTTCCTAGATATTCATTTATAGTATTTATATCCTCTTCAGTTCTAGATTCTTCTGTTTTCCGTATGGCTTTAGAGTATCTAGATTCAAGGGCCTTATAGAGTATATAAGGCCCTGTCTGATCTATAGAGGCTATTGTTTTTATATTTTTACCAAAAGCCATATTATTAAAGTTTAATAATAAATACTTACAGTTATATAGTTACTACCTACACCCATAACACACAATATTGTATCAGGATTTTCATCTAGAAGATTTTTTATATCAGATAAAACGATAGTTTGTTGAGTATCACTCCAACGAATAGGATTTCCATTACTATCATATAATTCTTTACTTCCGTGATCTTCTGCTAAAGAATCTATATCTGACTTATTAAAGTTTATGAAGATATCATAATTACTTTCATCTATAGCTAGATCTACAGTAATTGTTTCTTCACCTAGACTTAATTCCGGAGTATACAACTTATTCTCAACTAATTTTGTACCTGTTTCATTAGCACTAATTAGCTTTTCATAGGCTTTAACCTTACCAAGTGTAGATACTTTTGTTATCTTGTAATAATCTTTTTCATCTTTAACAAATACAACCAATCCTTCATAAGGTCTAATTATACTCGTTATTTCACTTATAGTATTTATTCTAGATCTATTATCAAGAGGAGTATCTTTAGATGTAGGTATTACTGATCCAGGAATTTCTATTACAGTCTCTGCCATAATTAATCTACTTTTACAGTTATTCCATATCCAGTTGTAGTAGAAAATGCAGCGTAGAGTTTGTAATCGATATTATTAATCTTTACAATTCTCTGTCCATTCATATTCCATTCAGCTGGCTGATTGTCACTACTATAATCATCAAATGTTATATAGCCACCAAATCCATTATAGATTTTTGCACTTCTACCAGTAGCAGCAGGAACGAGAATGTAAATATAGCTCATTTCAATAAGAGGAATACTTGTATTAGGCATTGTTTCTGCAACAATAGAGTTTCCTTGTTGAACTGCTGTGTTAATCATTGCATCAGTAACTCTAGAAACATCATAAACTTTATACCATTCTGGATCTACTGGCTCGTCATCCTCGTCAACTTCAAAGTCATCTGGGGATGCTCCTGTAATATCAGGTCCAATATTTCCATAATAAATAGGCAATGTTTCAGCTACAACATTAATAGTTAATGAGTTACTTGATAGATTTCCTATTGTATCATTTACGCCCATATAACCCTTAGATGTTATTTTATAGCTCAACACAGAAGATACAGTACTTGTAGTATAAGTTATGGGTGTAGCGAATTCATAAACTCCTGTATTAGAGTAAGCAAATGAAATTCCAGATGTAATACCATTACCTGTAAATACAAGATTCTCTGTTAAGTTTTCTGGATTAGAAACTGTATAAGCAATCTTTGTAATTACGATTTCACTACCTCCCTGAACTGTTGTACCATTAATTTCTGTATTTCCATTATAGAGCTTAGTGATAGAAATACTTGGTTTAGCATTACTTGAATACAAACTCAAAGAATTTGTAGTTAAGTTTGTGCTTGTTCCAATATTATTTCTTCTAGTTGTCTTTATATAAAATACATACTCAACACCTGCTGTAACTTCTATACTTGTATTAACAGTCTTTACTTCAG
>JAEEGL012874132.1_pt1 | contig 16654 bp, 5 predicted proteins | sample 9134231 | NCBI WGS metagenome assembly JAEEGL01 (sample SAMN16246548, study PRJNA631951) | gut metagenome | biome: gut microbiome; feature: rumen; material: fiber-attached | host: Bos | place: Iran: Karaj | collected 2018-10 | reverse complement strand
TTCCGAAAAAACGGAAAAAAGAATACCCAGGAGGAAAGAAATGAGCAAACAAACGGGGAAACGCTCCAAGGTACGCTTTGGCGTCTATATGAAAAAGTACTGGCAGCTCTATGCCATGTTAGCTCTGCCGCTTTTGTATCTGCTGATCTTTAAATATGTCCCGATGATCTACGTGCAGATCGCTTTTAAGAAATATTCATTGATGGAGAGTGTGTGGAAGCTTCCTCTGGCGGCCAACCATGGCTGGGAATATTTCATTAAAGCCTTCAGCATGAACGACTTTAAATATGCACTGCGAAATACGTTGACGCTGAATCTGCTGGATCTGTTCTTCGGGTTCCCGGCACCTATCATTTTTGCACTGGTGTTAAATGAACTGTGCTTCCCCCGTTACAAAAAGATCGTGCAGACCATCGCCTACATGCCCCACTTTTTGTCCTGGGTCATCATCTACAGTCTGGCGCTGCAGCTGCTTGCTCCCAACGACGGGTTTGTCAATATGATCATCAACGCCCTTGGCGGCAGTTCCATTCCTTTCTTAAATGAAGAGAGTCACTGGATCGGCACTTACATCGGATTTGGTATCTGGCAGAACTTTGGCTGGGGTTCCATCATCTACCTGGCAGCGATCGCGGGGATCAACCCGGAGCTGTACGAAGCAGCCTCCGTAGACGGAGCCGGAAGATTCCGGAAAATGTGGCATATCACCCTTCCCGGCATCAAACCGACCATCGTGGTCCTTCTGATCATGAGTCTGGGCAATATTCTGGGCGGTGGGTTCGATCGGCCATTTGCCTTCCAGAACAATCTGGTCATGCGAGTGGCGGATGTTATCTCTACCTTTGTATATCGCGTCGGTATCAAGGGTCTGCAGTTCTCTCTGACCACTGCGGTTGGTCTGTTCCAGTCAGTGGTTGGCGTGCTCTTCCTTTTGATCGCGAACTATATTTCACGCAAACTGGGTGAGAGAGGAATCTGGTAAGGGAGGACGCAGGAATGAAAATAAAATCGAGAGCCGACAAGACCTGGGATATTGTATTTGTGATCTTCTGCCTGATCGTCAGTGCCATGTGCATTATCCCGATGTTGAACCTTTTGGCAAAATCTTTAAGCGGAACAGATTATCTGGTGCGAAGCGAGGTATATCTGATTCCCAAGGGACTGAATTTTAATGCCTATGCAACGGTATTAAAGGATGCAAAGTACATCCGGGCATTTGCATGGACCGTCTTTTTGACAGTGGTCTGCACCATCTGCTCCCTGACCATGACCACCCTTTGCGCATATCCTTTGATCTTTGAGAATCTGCGGGGAAGAAAAGGTATCAACATTTTTATCACCATTACCATGTTCTTTAACGCAGGAACCATTCCCAATTACCTGCTGATGCAAAAACTGCATCTGCTGAGTAATCCGCTGGTTCTGATCATTCCCGGTGTGATGAGTGTCTACAACATGATCATCATGCGCAGTTTCTTTTACGGGATTCCGGACAGCCTGCGGGAATCCGCAGAGATCGACGGCGCCAGCTTATTCCGCATCCTGATGAGTATCTATCTGCCACTGTCTAAGCCGGTTTTGGCGACGCTGGCATTGTTTTACGCAGTAGGACGGTGGAACGGCTATTCCGATGCGCTGATGTACATGCGGGATGACCGGTTTTATACCCTGCAGCTGTTGCTTTACAACATCATCAACAACATCAATCAGGTGGAAGTGGCGACACAGGAGGGCTTTTCGGCACCGGGGCTTTCCGCTTCCCTGAAGGCAGCGGTGGTCATGTTTTCCACCATTCCCATCCTTTGCATCTATCCTTTCCTGCAAAAATATTTTATCCATGGCGTAACGCTGGGAGCAGTGAAGGAGTAAACAACGGTTGTCACCCCAAGGGGGTTAACACATAAATTTTTCACGGAGGTATGATTATGAAGAAAAAGCTAGTTTCATTGTTTCTCGTAGCTGCTATGGCACTGTCCATGGTAGCATGCGGATCATCCGACAGCGGTTCCGCAGCAGAGACACCTGCAGCAAGTACGGATAGTGCTGCAACCACTACGACCGATACGAAGACCGAGACGGTTGCGGAACCGGAAGTAGCATCCGAACTTACCGACGGTAAGTTTGCAGACACCAGAAAGATCACGGTTGAAATTTACGACAGAGGCAACGACGGCGGATCGGATCCCGAAAATAACATGTACACCGAGTACATCAAGAAGGGGATGCTGGAAGAGCATAACGTAGAAGTAACCTTTAAGAAGGTTCCCAGATGGACGGAAGTAGATGATATCAACAACCTGTTAGCAGCAGGCGAAGCTCCTGATATCTGTGTAACCTACAGCTATCCTACTGTTCTGACCTATGCGCAGATGGGCGGCGTCATCGACTTAAGCGAGATGGTTGACACCTACAAGTCGGATCTTCCCAACCTGTGGAACTGGTTAGGCGAGCAGAACATTTACTGGGATAAGGACCCCAAGACCGGTACGATTTGGGCACTGGAAGGAAGACGTGCAGAGCAGCAGAGGATCAATACCTTTGTTCGTAAGGACTGGCTGGATAAGCTGGGCCTGGCTGTTCCCAAGACCACACAGGAATTTGAAGATATGCTCATCGCTTTCCGGGATAATGCAGATACCCTTCTTGGCAAGGACGCTTCCAAGATGGTTCCGTTCTCCGTAAGCTACGATATAGGCTGGAGAGCTTCCAACATCATCACTTCCTTTATGGATCCCGCGATCTCCGATAAGGAGTTCTACATCAACGGATTTGATGACAGAATGGTAACCCAGACTTCTACCAAGGACGCTGTAAAGCTCCTGAACAAGTGGTACAATGCAGATCTTATGTGGAAAGATTTCGCTCTGTACGGAAGCGGAGATACCACCGAAGATGATATGATCAAGGCCGGTTATGTCGGCGCTTTCCAGCACAACTGGGATTACATCTTCCGTAACGGCGAAGACGGCATTAACGCCAACTTAAAGAGAAACGTAGGAGAAGACGCTGAGTTTATCACCATTGACTGCTTTGAGAATTCCAACGGCAAGCATGCTAAGTGGCTGTATTCCCGTGCAGGAGACAGAAAGCTGTTCTTCCCCACCACCAATACCGAGCCTCTGGCTTCCCTGTTATATCTTGACTTTATCTCCAAGCCGGAAACCGTTAAGTACCTGCAGGCAGGTGATGAAGGCGTAACCCATGAAGTACTGGATAGTGGTGCGATCCAGATCATCGCTGCAGAAGGCGATGCCATCCAGAACTCCGGAAAGAACATCGACTACACCATTACCTGTAACGGAACAAACTTTGGTGATGAGACCCTGGCTGCTCTTTCCCTGGCATACGGTTATGCAGAGGCTGATCCCGAACTGGTGGATCAGGCAAACAAGATCGCTATGAGCGACGGCCTGGATCCCAAGAACGTGAATGTTGGTGTGATCGAAGCGGAAGCAGGTGTCGGCGATACCCTTTCCGCAAAGAGAGATCAGATCTACGACAATGCAGTGGTTGCTTCCGAAGCGGACTTTGATACAACCTGGGACAGCTACATGGCAGATTACCTTTCCTCCGGCGGACAGGCGATCATGGATGAGAGAGCTGCTAAGTGGGCTGAGTATTTCGGTGATTCCGATATGCTTCCCTGATCCTGTGACTCCTTGATAAGATAAAGAAGCGAAAGCCCCGTGGCAAGCCTTTTGCAGGTTTGTTCGCGGGGCTTTTTTATGGCGGAAAAAGACATTTACATATTTTGACATTTACCCTGTGTTTTTATATATTTGAATCAGCAAGGAACCCCACGATCTGTGGGAAGAATCCTATTTTTTATGGAGGGAAATATGGCAAGAAAAGTAGTATTAGCAGGTGCATGCAGAACCGCGATCGGAACCATGGGAGGGACCTTAAGCACAACGCCCGCACCGGCGCTGGGGACGATCGTTATTAAGGAAGCTCTTAAAAGAGCCGGCGTAAAGCCTGAACAGGTAGATGAAGTGTATATGGGCTGCGTTATCCAGGCAGGTCTGGGACAGAACCCTGCCAGACAGGCAGCGGTCAATGCAGGAATCCCTGTAGAAGTTCCGGCAACCACCATCAATGTACTTTGCGGATCCGGTCTTCATTGTGTAAACCTGGCTGCGAAGCTGATCGGCATGGGAGATGCAGATATCATCGTAGCAGGCGGTATGGAAAACATGTCCATGGCTCCTTATCTCTTACAGCAGGGACGATACGGATACCGTATGGGATCCGGAGAACTGCAGGATGCCATGATAAAGGATGCGTTAACAGATGCGTTTGGCGGATATCACATGGGGATCACCGCAGAAAATATTGCGGAGCAGTGGCATCTGACCAGAGAACAGCTGGATGAGTTTGCTGCCTGGTCGCAGAACAAGGCAGAAAAAGCCATCGCAGAGGGTAAGTTCAAGGAAGAGATCGTACCCGTTGAGGTTAAGAAAAAGAAAGAAACCATCCTGTTCGATACCGACGAAGGTCCTCGTAAGGGTGTAACCGTAGAGGGTATCTCCGGACTGAAGCCTGCTTTCAAGAAGGACGGCGGTGTGGTTACGGCAGCAAACTCTTCGGGTATCAACGATGCGGCTTCGGCCATCATCGTAATGAGTGAAGAAAAGGCAAAAGAACTGGGCGTAAAGCCTTTGGGTACCTGGATCGCCGGAGAGCTGGCAGGCGTTGAACCCAGTATCATGGGAATCGGCCCTGTTGCCGCAACACAGAAGGTTATGAAGAAAGCCGGCTATTCCATCGGCGACTTTGACCTGATCGAAGCAAACGAAGCCTTTGCAGCGCAGTCCGTAGCCGTACAGCATGATCTTGGTTTTTCCAGAGATGTATTAAATGTCAACGGTGGCGCCATCGCTCTTGGACATCCTGTCGGATGCTCCGGAAACCGTATCCTCGTAACACTGCTGTACGAGATGCAGCGGCGTAACGTTCACAAGGGTCTTGCAACCCTTTGCGTAGGCGGCGGTATGGGATGTGCAGCAATCGTTGAGCGGGATTGATCGCAGGACAACTCAGAAATTTTGCAAGCAGGCACCTGAACGGGTGCCTGCTTTTTTTGAGTCAGTGGGGACGTAACAGTTTGACTCCTTTTTGATTTCCAAAAAAGGAGTCAAACTGTTACGTCCCCGCTGACTCAAACTGTTACGTCCCCACTGACTCTTTTTTGCCCTCGTACGATTGTATACAATTATATCTTGTAAATGTAACTAGCGCTCAAGCGTTTGGTATTTACTTTCTTATTAAATGTGTTACAATCATATCTGCGTGTTTTTTATTTTTTGTTATAGAAACAATGATGTTTTGGCCATAAGAACGGAAGAACAAAGGAAGATATGAAGAATAATGTATGGAAAAAAGCGGTAAGTATGGGACTTGCCGTGCTGATGGTAGCCAGCGTGGCAGCTACCGATCTTGGAACCATCAAGGCGATGGCAACAAACGAAATAGTGGAATCGGATCTGGGGGGCTCCGGTATTCCTTCTGCAGAGGCAGATGGGAATTCCGGAGACTTTTTTGCGTCTCAGAATGAGGGAACGGATCAGCAGGCAGAAAATCAGACCGGTTCGGGGAATGCGGAAACGGAGACGAATGCCGGGGATGTTGCAGGTTCTCAGGACGTAACTGCAGGGGATATTGCCGGCAATGATCCGGTAGAAGAAGGAGCGGGCTCTGCAGAAACCAGCACAGGCGCCGGATCTACCACAATTGGAACAACCGGCACAGGCGCTGCAATGGAAGAAACCGAAGCGACCGAGACCGAAGCTGGTTCAAGCGATGAGACGGCTGAAACTGCAGCCGGCCCGGAAACGGAAACAGAGGAAACAGGCGCAGAGTCTGCCTCTGAGACAGAAGAGAGCACAGAGACTGCCGAAACCGAGGAAACCGAAGAGACGGCAGAGACGGAAGAAACCGAGGAAACGGAAGAAACAGAAGAAACGGAAGAAACCGAAGAAACCGAAGAAGAACTTCTGGTGATGAAACACCTTCGCAGCGGCCGCGTCAAGGTAGACGGTATGCTGCCGGAAAATGCCATTTTACATACCCGGTCTCTCAGCGTAAGCGAAGCGGAGAGCCTGGTAGGCGAAGATAAAGAGGTTGTATATGCGGTGGATATCACCATCCTGGTGGATGGCACCGAGTATCAGCCGGATGAGAGCGTACGGGTTACCATTCAGGCACCCTCTTCTTTTGATGCAGAAGAAGTACCCGAAGAGGAACTGACTCTTTACCACGTGGAAGACGGTAAAGATGCAGACGTTGTCGCAATGGACGTAACCGATAGCGGCGATTTTTCCTTTACGGCAGATTCCTTCTCGCCCTGGATCGTCACCATCGGCGGTTCTTCCCAGAGCGTAGACTATCTGGAGGAAGCACCGGGTAAGAGCTTTTCACAGACCGTATCCATTCAGTTTGCTGATGCATCCCTGATCGATGTAACCTCTGATCGGGTCATCGTTACCCTTTACGGCAATATCAAAGAAGAGACCATTCAGGGAAGTGAGCATTCCGGCGAAAGCTTTGTGATCGAAACACAGGAGCTGAACAGCTGGGCCTATGTAGCAGGCAATGGGGAAAGTAATCCCACGGCCTCTCTTTCCTGTACCTTTACGGGTATCCCGGTATACGTAGCCGGGAAAACCGGTAATGCCACCAATGGCGGAAACGGTACCTATCAGATTCCCGAAGAAGGCTTCTACGGTATCAAGATCACCACGGTAGATGGTTATACATCCAATTCTGCAGGCAGTACCTATGCCATCCTCCATCCGGTAAAGGATGCCAACGATGCGGTATGGACCACTTCTGCCATCACCGTAAATCATACGATCCTGCCTCTGGTCAATCCTTCCTTTACCATCGAGTGGCAGGATAACCGTAACTTTGCAGGCGCCCGTCCCTATGTAAACGGCACCACCTTAACTACGGCAAAGGCAGCAGATGCCGCTTCCAAGATCGAGCTGTATTACAAGGACGGAGACGACTATGTTCTGGTGGATGCTTCTTCCCCTATCCTGGTAAAAGCCGGTTCTCAGGTGCCGGAAGTAACCCAGCTGTCCTTCTCCAACTGGAAGGTCAGCTTTAAGAACCTGCCTGAATATAAGGAAGACGGAAGCACCCGGTATGAGTGGTATATAAAGCCTGCAGATGATTTCCTGACCGATGAAGGAACCGATTACAGCGGCTTTTATAAGGTGTCTACCTCGGATTACCTGCAGATCACCACAGCCGGTAATACCCAGCTTACCTATACCTACTCCAATGACCTGACGGGACAGATTTTCTGGCAGAATGATGAAACCGGTTTCGTACCGGAAGTGCCTGAAAACGGCCTGTTTTCCGGCGCAAACATGAAAGTCTATGCTGTTTACGGAGATAATGACCCCGCGTTACAGACCATTTCCGCAACAAGCGTTACCTGGACAGAAAGCACGGTTTCCGGCCGCAAGGTGTGGGATTATACTATCAAGAATCTCCCGGCGTATTCCTCCGACGGAGATGCCATTACCTATTATGTGACCATGGATGCCACCTATACCTGTCAGGGGGCTACGTATCATATCTCTTATCACAACGGCAACGTCAGTACCGATACGGATAAGTGCTATTCCGGGCAGGATATCTATGCCACCGTTTACGATACGGCGGATTTCCATATCTATAAGAAGTGGTACGACGATAACGATACCGCCAGTATTAACCGGAGAAAAGCCGCCATCAGTGCCGGTATCACCCTGTATCTGTGGAGATATCCCATAAATATGTCCGAAGCGGAAGGTGCGCCGGTTACAAAGAATGCGTCCCAGTACACCTATCAGCTGACCCAGTCCGATGCAGGAAGCGGATCCGAGAGCATCGAGATCACCCTGGCAGACTTTTCTTCTACCGATACCTTCCCCAAGTACGATGAACTGGGCTATGAATATGTTTACTATGTGACAGAAGTGTCACAATCTGAATTATACAAGGCTTATTACTACAACGGTACCGGAGACTACGCCGGAACCGCTGCAGACACCTCTGTCAAGAACGGTAAGATCCTGGCCAATGTACGGAGCGGTCTCATTGCTCCCCTTGTTACCAAGACCTGGAACGTGGCAGCAGTGACAGACTATGTAGAGAGTACTTCCCGGGTAGTATTGCAGCGAAAAGAAGGGGATACCTGGACAAACGTGCAGACACTGGATCTGACCGGTTTTTCCTCTACCCATAAGAGTGTTACCCAGGCCTTTGATGCTGTAGATCTCTATGATCACATGGGACAAAAATACGAATATCGTGCAGTGGAAAGTCGCGTAACAACCCATAACGGCACTCTGTCAATCTTTACAGGAAGCGGCTACACCTATGACGATTCCGATGATTCCTGGTACCGGGATTATACCTTAAACGACTATACTTACCGAAGCGTTTCCGAAACCACCGTAACCGTGGAAAACGGTGTGGAAACGGCGGAAATGCAAGTGACCGACCGCCTCTACGGCACCAAGACCCTGACGGTTATAAAGACCTGGTCCGGCAGCTGGGGCATCGGAACATCTTCCTCCAAGAACGGAGAGATTACCCTTTCCGTCAAACGTGGCCTGGATGGTCAGACACCGACCACCTATGCCACCATGATCCTGCACAAGCCGGCAAATGCAGCAGAGGAAACTTCCGGAACAGGAGAGATGGAAGTCACCTTAGTGGGTACCGACCCCTCCTTTGATGCTTCCGACCTTACTTATACCATTTCCAACAGTGGGAATACCTGGACCTGTGCCGATATCACCGTAACCGCCTATGACGATCAGGGCAGACAGTACAGCTATACCCTGGAAGAGACAAATGTGGATGCAAATCTTGCTTCCGGTCAGGTCTGCGGACAGGAGTATGGACGCACGGTAACCGGTACTGAGATCCGCCTGTCTGTTGCCAATACCCTGACCACCGGTGGCGTTCGTACGAGACTTTCCGTATCTCAGGTATGGAAGGATGACGGAGACTTCTCTCAGAGAAGTGATGTGAAGATCGTTCTGGGAACCTATGATGCTTCCGGAAACTTTACACCCGTAACCAGCAGCAGCGCGGACCATCCTTATGAGAAGATCCTCTCTGCAGGGAATGACTACTTTACCTATCTGTGGGTCGACGGTTATGATTTCATGACCGATGCAGAGAAAACAGCTTTTGACGCTGCAGATGATTCCCAGAAGTCATCCCTTCGTTATGATGCGATCCAGGATCACCTGAGCATCAAAGCCTATATCAAGAATGATATTACCGGAGCATATACCAGAGAACTGGAAAATCCTGCTCTGGATAATAGAGACCAGCTGACTTCCGGCACCTATGATGCGGTAGTGGATTCTACCAATGCGTACTACCGACCCGGCTATAAAGTGGCGCTTAATAAACCCAGTGAGGTAAGCTATGTCCTTACCAATACCCGCGTGGGCAGCCGTTCCTATGAATTTACCAAGACCTGGGTGGATTCTGATAATATTCTTGCCATGCGTGGAGATTTCCTGCGGATCGCCCTGTATCGGGAGAGCAGTAACTCTTCCGAAACCGAGATCGCTTACGTGGATATCCCTACGGATAGCACTACGGCTACTTCTACCGTAACCTTTACTAACAGCGGGGATTATTATCCTGCTTATGATGATGATGGCAATATCTACGTTTACAGCTATAAGGAGTTTATCTGTACCGGTACCCCTGCAAGCGTAGAGACCCTTTGCACCGCAGGCGCAGAAGACGATATCCCTACTACCCGGAAGGAAGTCAAACTGACCGCTACAGCAGATACCACCACCACCGGCTATGTAGTGACCATGACGGAGGGTGCCGCTACCTATAGCGGCATTGACGGAAGCTATGACCTTGGTGTAGCAGGGACCACATCCCTCCTCACGGCAGAGCACATCTCCTATGAGAACAAAGCAGCCGGACAGCGTCAGGCCGTTAACTTCTACGTGATCTGGCACGATGAAGCCAAGTACAATGAGCGTCCCGACGTGTTCTTTACGGTTTATTACACCGTGGGAAGCTCTTCCACACTGATCCCTTATACCGGAGACTATACGGAGAAATGGGAAGCGGTGGAAAGCGGCAACAGCTTTATCCAGAAAGCAGTATTCTCCGGCCTGCCCATTGCGGATGATGCCGGTAATGTCTATACCTACTATGTGACCCAGACCCTTAACAATGCCCGGGCCACCTATGAGACCGATTACTATGAGATCGCCATGTATGATGGCGCTTCCTATAACCCGGCGGTTCTTTCCCAGGCGTCTACAGGCGTTCGCCTGCCGGATCAGACCTATACCGGAACTGCGACGGAAGGCTACTATCAGCTGATCGTGGACTCTTTTGCAGCGCAGAGCACCAAGACGCTGGGCAGCCTTACCTTCGCAAAGGAAGGTTCCTTTACGGTCAATACCATCGTGGATACCATCCACGTGGAAGGCCGCAAACTGTGGCAGAACATCCCCGAAGGTATCGAAACCGATAAGCTGCCTACCGCAAAGGTTTACCTGTTCCGGGAGAGCAATTACGAAACTGCCAATGCAGCACCTTTAACTGCCGGAAATCTTGTGGATAAGGTTGGAAGCAGCATCCAGGTGCCGGAAAATTATGAGAATAAGAAACTGGCAGGCCCGGTGGACTTAAACAGCGAAAAAGCCATGTTTGTCTTCGGTACCTACGCTGCGGACGGCTCCGTTGCATCCTATACCGAGTTCCCGAAATACGATGAATTTGGTGCAGCGTATACCTATCAGGTGCAGGAGTTTATCTATAACCGGTATGACCATGAGCTGCCGGCACAGATCATGCAGCCTCATTATTCGGATAATTCCCATGATCTGGCCAACTTCTACAAGCTGGATGATTCTACCAACCTGCGTTCCTTTACGGTGTACAAACAGTGGGATATCAGCACTCTTAATGCGGCCCAGAGTAAAGATGCCTTTGCGACCTTTCGGCTGTACCGGATGGAGATGCCTACAGATGAATATCCCGCCAGTGATTTAAATGCAGCCATCAATTCTTCTGCTACCAAGGCAGCCGCTCTGTTTAATATTGACAGCGCTGAACTGGTGGATGAGCGGTTCATTGATAAGAACACAACCTCCATTCCCTGGTCAGATATGCCGATTTTTGCTCCTGACGGAAGTATCTACGCTTACTATGCGGTGGAGATCACTTCCGAGGTGCCCGGTTATGTAGTGGACCTTTATGGAACAGACGGAGCGGATACAGATACCCACCGGGTAGGTGCGACCACTTTTGTTACCACGAACTCTGCTAATGTGGCAATCAGCGGTACAGCATCCGACGGAGAGACCACTTATTCCGGCGTTGCCTTCTCCAACGTAGGCATCAGCTTAAATGTGGACGATCGGGAAAATTCCACGAACTTAAAGACGGAAACCTTCCGGAATACTTATTCACAGGAAGGCTTCCTTAAGATTGCCTTTTCCAAGGTATGGAACGGTGTTACCGGAGATAGCGTAGACTTTTCCTCTGTGATCCGTCCCGGTGTAAGCGATGCCTCCAGAGCCTTGTCTTTTGAAGTGTATGCTATCGCTGCTTCTCAGACCGGCAAGGATAACTACGAAAAGGTAACCTTCCTGGAGGGGGCCGATAAGGACTATACCGTTTCCTGGGTACAGGACGGAACGGATGCTAACAAGTGGAACTATACCATTACCTTTAACAATCCGGTTCCCTACTATTCCTCTAACGGTAACCTGTTCACCTATTATGTGAAGGAAGGATTAAACTCCGCTTTTGCCATTGCCAACTACAAGACCGTGACCAGTACCCTGTCGGCAGCAGCAAATACGGCAGTCGGAACGGACAACGATACCAGAACTCTGACCATGGGGCAGAGTTTATCAAACGCCCTGAAGGGAACCTTTACCGTCACCAAGCGGTGGGATGATTTTTCCGATGATTACGGTATGCGTGAGGGATCCATCAGCTTTAAGGTTTATTACCGTCTGGGAGATTCCGGAGCCTGGACCTTATACGGCAGTGATTATACCTTAAGTGCTTCTAACAGCTGGAAGAGAACCTTTACCGGCCTTCCGGTATGTGCCGATGATGACGGCAACTGCGGAGCTTATTATCAGTACCGGGTAGTGGAGACTTCCATTAACCCGGCTTCCGGTGCAGCAATCTCCGTGCCGGAACCTTCCGCAAGTGTAGCCCAGAACAATACCTGGACTCCTAACGGCACTACTACCGCAGATTCCGATTCCTTCTACGAAACCGTAGAAGCAGGTAACTATAAGGTATATGATCCGGCGGATATTACAAGCCTTTCTACCGCAAAGACGGTGAAGATCGTTAACCAGCTGGATACCAACCGTGCGGTGGTAAACCTGAAGGTCGTAAAGACCTGGGAGGATGACAGCGACTATTACGGCCTTCGTCCTTCCACCATCAGTGTGAAGATCCAGGTAAGCAGCGACGGCGGAAACTCCTGGAGCGACTTGACCACCCGTACCTTAAGCAGCACGGATGCGCTTTCTGCCAACTCTGACCGTTGGGAGAAGACCTTTACCAATCTGCCCAAGTATTACGGCACCGGTGTGACCGATATTTACAAGTATCGTGCAGTGGAATACTCTCTGGACGGTACCGTGACTACATTGGATGATGCCTTTGCAGGATACGGCGGTGCTTACAGCATCACCCATTCCTTTGATACGGACCTTTCTGCAACCGGTACCTATACCACTACCATGGAAAACACCCTGCGCCGGAAGACCACGGCTCTGACCGTTACAAAGAAATGGAACGATGAAGAGACCCATACGGAAGACATCACCGTATCTCTCCTTAGCCGCAATTACCGTACCGGAACCGATGCAGGAACCGGCACCCTTACCCGGATCACCCGGGGCGGCAGCACCTATTTCCAGGTGACCTTAACGGCAGCAGATAACTATACTACGACTCTGACCGGTCTGCCGGAATATAACAAGGCCGGCAACCGCATCGGCTACTACGTACAGGAAAGCGTTCCTACCGGCTATTTTGCTCAGTATTATGTAGCACGAGACGGCGGAAGCTATACCCTTGCAAGTGCAACCTCAGCGTCCAGTGATCTGACGGCAGATACCGCAACGGATGTGATCATCTTAAATACGCCGCTGATCAGCGTAAGTGCTGCCAAGAACTGGAGCGATGAAAACGATAAATATGACAAGCGGGGAGATGTGACTGTAGCCCTGAACCGTAAGGCGCAGGGGGAGAGTACCTTTACCGCTGTTGCTCTTACGGACTATCAGACGACGAAACCTGCGGCTACGGCAGTGACCGCTACGCTTACAGATACTGGTTCCTATGCGGCTACCTTTGATGATCTGCCTGAGTACGTGCTTTCTTCCATCGCAGCAGATGGCAGCCTGACAGTAACCAAATATGAATACCGGCTTATGGAGACCGCAGGCCCTAAGAGTTATTCCTCTCTGGGAGACGGCGCGGGAAGCCTGAACGTAACATATTCCGCTGTAACGGAAGATGCTGACGCCGATCAGTCCCATACCATCACCAACACCCTGGAAACCCGGGAAGACATCGTGGTAACCAAGGTATGGAATGACCTGGCAAACAGCCACAGCAGCGTGGGCGTTGCTCTTTACAGCAAGAACTTTACAAACGGCACCACCGCAGAGGGTATCAGCACGGACGGATCGGATCTTGTGAAGTTATCCTTTACCGGCAATGAACAGATCCTTACCGATACTACGCCTTCGGTTACCTACAGCGGTCTGCCCAGATATAACGAAGACGGCGGCGTGATCATTTACTATGTAAAAGAATTGACCACCGGTAACTTTGCTACCACCTATGCAGCAGGTGCAGGCAGTGCGCCCACAGCCCTTACGAGTGCGACAACCGCTGCGCCTCATACCACCGATGCGGATACCAACAGCGTATTCTATGTGGATGTGATCAATACCCCTTATACCGCTGCCCAGGCAGATATTCACTGGGTAGATGACAGCGACCGGTACGCTACCAGAGCAGCAAGCGTCTACGTAAAACTGCAAAAGAGCACCGACGGATCTACCTACAGCGATGTAACCTGGAATGAGATCCCGGATAATGAGGATGCACAGACTGCCATTACCGCCGGAAACGGCGCTTTGAAGGTGATCCTTTCCGTAGCAACTGCTACCGGAAGTGTGAGCCTTGATAAGCTGCCGTTATATACCACCCGTGTGGCGGGAAGTGAAGCGGCGAAGATCACTTACCGCTTCCTGGAAACCGACGCTTCCGGAAACCCTCTGGTACCCTTCGGATATACCCTGACCGGCAATGCGACCTACGTAAAAAACTGTGACGGTTCGGAAGAGGGATACGTTTATGCTATAGGCGATGCATTAAATAAGACCACGGTGACCAATACCCTGATCACCAAGACCGTAACGGTAGAAAAGATCTGGGATGACCGGTCCAACCGCCTTGGCATAAGACCTTCTGCCATCACCTTCTATATCACGGAGGATACGGCAGTTACCGGCAGCAGCGACAGCTTTAACGTGCGCTACCTGGGCGGCATCGATGCTGCAGATCCTTACGGCGCTACGCCTCTTTCCAATGCCGGAAAGAGTAAGAGCGTAAGCAGCGACGGCAATACCTGGACCTATACCTTTGCAGGGCTTCCCAGGTATGCTTACGGAACCGATGGAAATGCAGACAGCCCGGTAGAGATCGCCTATAAGGTGACCGAGGATCTGACTACGGCTGGCGCGAACGGCTTTATCCTTGGCAATTACTATGATGCGACCTACGATATAAGCGGAGACAATCTTGGTATCACCAATGAGATCAAAAATAACGACGGATCCCTGATCATCGGTAAGAAGGATGCTTCCGCATCTGTCTCGGATGAGACCTTTACCTTTACCGTGACCTTTACAAGGCCCGATCAGACCACCATAAACTTTACGGGTAATTATTTCGTCTACAGCGAAAGCGATATGCCTGCAAGCGACAATGCCCTGCGGGAGGATGCCTACAATGTGACCAGCACCTATGCAAGACGGCAGCAGTCCGCTACGGACGGCACCATTACCCTCAAGGCAAATGAGTATGCGGTCATTACGGATATCAATTCCGCTTATGATTACACCGTACAGGAGATCCCTTCCTATGACGGCTACGACCTGGTGAAGATCGAGCATACCAATGCGGCCGTTAGTATTAATGATACCTGCAACGCTTCCTACCTGGCGGATACCGTGACCATCACCGGAAGCAGCGCAAATACTGTTATCGCTCAGGATCCTACGGAAGGCTATTTTGTGGGTACGGCAACCGGCCGTGTTCCTTCGGAAAATGCCGTAAATGTGGCGCACAAGACCGCCAAGGTGGTCTTTACCAACAAGATCTCCGAAGTAAAGGACTTGAAGATCGAAAATACCACCCCTTCTGCGGTGACCGGCGATGGCTCTGTAACCTACGGCGGTAAGGTCAAGATCTACAAGAGCGGCGTGGCCGTAACCGGAAGCAGTGGCAGCACGGAGTCCTTCACCTATGTAAATACCGAGACACCTTATGTCAAATACGCTGTGACGGTTCAGTTTGAGCCGGATACCTCCAATGGTTACAGCTTCGAAGATTCCATCCGGATCTACTGGTGGGAAGACGGGGAGGACCTTCGTTCTCCTTCTGCTCATTACGTGGACGTTTCGGGCTATGTATACCGGAATGAAAACGGGGAAGTGGTTCCCTACACCGGCTCCATCAGTAATGACGGTGCCGGCAATATCACCGTACAACCTGCAGAGAGCGATAACACCTCTTCCGGTGACGTATCGGATAATGATGAAGGCGAAGAGGAGGCGCGGCTGGCTGCCTTTGAAAATGCCTGGAGAGATGTGGCGGAAAACAGTCCCTTCTCCGATGTAACGGTTCTTCACGGTTCCGTGATCTTAACCTTGGCCGGCAGCGCGGCCAACATGCCTGCCAGAACCCTGATCCAGGTATCCTTTAAGGCACCCGGCAGGGGAAGCAGCGTATCAGCAGGAAACAGCTCTTCCGGCTCTTCGGACAGTTCCTCCGGATCCGGAACATACACTGCGGCAATGCCCGCAGAAACCGAAGAAGATAACGGTGATCAGGCATCTGCCATTCGTGATCTTCTGGAAGAAAAGAAAAAAGGCGGCGGTGTCCAGACCGGTGATACGGCGCCCATCGGGGTGCTGATCCTGGCGCTTATCGCAGCCCTCGGAGGTATGACCGTAAGTATCCGCTCCCTTCGAAAGAAAAGCAGTAAGGACCCTTCTGAGTCAGAAGAAGACGGGAAGGACGACGACTGATTTTATTTGAACCCATAGCGCTTATTTGGTAAAATAAGGTGGATTTTGATTTTTTGGGGTAGAGGGTGTATGCAGACACGGGAAAACAATCAGCATCCTTTGATAAATGATTCGGAACAATGGATTGACCTGATCAAGTTACGGGCCTTCCAGGATAACTTTGCCCTGGCAAACGGCACGGTCATCTTTGCTATGGATGATGCCGGAAGACGACTCTTTGAGCCTTCCGGCGATCCGGCGGATGTGGAAGCGTTTTTTAACTGCTGTGACGAAGACGTTTACCTGTCGGTTTATGACCGGGTTAACGG
>JAEEGL012767758.1_pt1 | contig 16655 bp, 15 predicted proteins | sample 9134231 | NCBI WGS metagenome assembly JAEEGL01 (sample SAMN16246548, study PRJNA631951) | gut metagenome | biome: gut microbiome; feature: rumen; material: fiber-attached | host: Bos | place: Iran: Karaj | collected 2018-10 | reverse complement strand
GATCTTGAAGAATACATTCAGGTCAAGGACAGAGTCTTCAAAGACTACGAAAACCGTTCCAAGTGGAAACGCATGATGCTCACAAACATTGCCAAGGCCGGTTTCTTCTCCTCCGACCGTACCATCGAAGAGTACTGCAGAGACATTTGGAAGTTGCGCAAAATGGATTAGTCGTCCATAGGGGGATTACAGATGAGAACATGCGGTGTATTACTTCCGGTATTTTCACTGCCGTCAAAGTACGGTATAGGATGCTTCTCCAAAGAAGCTTATGATTTTGTGGATTTTTTGCATTCCGCTGGTCAGAACTACTGGCAGATCCTGCCTCTCGGACCTACCGGATACGGTGATTCTCCCTATCAGTCCTTCTCAACCTTTGCGGGAAACCCCTACTACATCGACGTGGCTGAGTTCGTGAAGGAAGGTCTTGTGACCGAGGAAGAGTGCATGCAGTATGCCACCGCTGCTCACGGCCCCATCGATTACGAGGCTCTGTACAAAGCAAGGTTCAAGCTTTTATCCCTTGCATTTGATCGGAGCGATCTCAATAATAACGGGGAATACAGGGATTTCTGCGAAAAGAACGGGTTCTGGCTCAACGATTATGCTCTTTTCATGGCCATTAAGGACTCCTTCGGCGGAAGATCCTGGAGCGAGTGGGACTATGATATCAGAGTCCGCAAGCCTGAGACGCTGGAAAGATACCGTGAAAAGTTTGCCAAAGAAGCGGACTTTTACAAATTCCAGCAATTTTACTTTGCCCGTCAGTGGGGCAGCTTAAAGGCCCATGCCAACGGAAAGAACGTAAAGATCATCGGCGATATCCCCATTTATGTGGCCTATGATTCTTCGGACGTGTGGGCAAATCCGGAACTGTTCGATCTTGATAAGGACAATGTTCCCAACGCCGTTGCGGGATGCCCTCCCGATGCTTTTGCGGTTACGGGACAGCTTTGGGGCAATCCTTTGTATCGCTGGGATTATCACAAAGAAACCGGTTATGACTGGTGGCTTAAGCGTATCGAATACTGCTTTAAGCTTTATGACGTGGTAAGGATCGACCACTTCAGGGGCTTTGACGAATATTATGCCATTCCTTTCGGAGACAAGACCGCAGAGTTCGGTCAGTGGAGAAAGGGACCCGGTTACGATATTTTCGATGTGATCAAAAAGAAACTGGGTGATGTTTCGGTTATTGCCGAAGACCTGGGATTTTTGACCGACAGCGTAAGGGACCTTGTAAAGAAGACAGGATATCCCAGCATGAAGGTTTTGCTTTTTGCCTTCGGAGGAGATCCCTCAAGCGAATATCTTCCTCACAATCTTTCCTCCAATGCGGTGATCTACACCGGTACCCATGACAATGAGACCACCCTTGGCTGGTATCAAAGATGCCTCAAGGAAGAAAAGCACACCGTTAAGTATCTTGAAGAATACTTCGGTAACGTTACGGAAGAAAATATTTCCGAGACAATAATAAGAGCGGCATATGCTTCGGTGTGCGACACCTGCATAATACCGCTTCAGGATTGGTTGAATCTGGACAACTCCGCAAGGATCAACGTGCCTTCCGTCCTGGGAGGAAACTGGGACTGGCACATGGACGGCGGAGAACTTACCAAAGAACTTGCTCACAAACTCAAACACTTTAAGACGGTTTACGGAAGATAGAAATTAAAGTGCGGGAGGGATGTTTCCTTCAGACATATTGGAATTGTGATACCGTCTGTCTTCGGTAACTTCTTTGACGAACCAGTCGGGAGCTTTGAAGGCCTTTGCTTCTTCAAGGGTCTCAAATTCCACCTCCGCCATGACAAGGGGAGCGAAGGGTTTATCGAAAACATCGAGTTCGATGGTATATTTATCATATGGAATTATGTGACGGCGCTTGCGAATAACAACACCGTCACATTTTTTTATGAGACTGTCATAACTTTCCCCGGTCAGAGGAAGATTGTATTCTTCCCTTGCCATCAGGCCGGCACCCTTGTAGGTGAGGTAATATTCATCACCGGCTTTTCTCACCCTTATGACGGGGTTCGTTGAAAGATACCCCTGTTCCAGGTCGATAAAACTGTATTTCTTAAGCTCGTTTTCATCGCATTTTACAAGATATTTTCTTTCGATCTCCATGTTTATACCTCAAAAGATCCGACACAGCGAATTTTAAATTATTATTAAAAAGTATATCACAGGTGGATTTATCTTCGCAATTTTTGTATAATTTACAGGAGAAAGAAAGGGGTTCCTTTCTTTAAAGCAAACGCCAAAGTGTGTTGGGGAACTCACAAGGAGGTTACAAAGATTATGAGAGTAGGTGTTTTTTTCGGGGAACGTTTCGAGGAGATCGAAGCTTTGACTGTGGTGGACCTGTTAAGGCGCGCGGATCTTGATACGGAGACGGTGTCGGTAAGTCCCACCCATCATGTAAGGGGTTCTCACGGTGTGGAGATCAAAACGGATCTAATCATCAGTGAGGTAAGTATTTCCAGTTACGATTGTCTGGTGCTTCCCGGAGGTCCCGGACATCCCAATCTTGAAAAGTGCGATTCTCTTATGAAATATGTTAAGCGCTTTCCCAAGGAAGGCAAGTACGTGGCAGCCATCTGCGCTTCACCCTCCATACTGGGAAGAGCAGGATTGCTTGAAGGCAAGAAGGTAACCTGTTTCCCGGGCTTTGAGGGAGAGTGTAAGGGTGCCGAATGCACCGGCAAAGCCGTAGAGCGGGACGGTCAGATAATCACCGGCCGTTCAGCGGGAACAGCAGTGGATTTTGCATTAAAGATAGTCGAGGTCCTTTCCGGCAAAGAAGCCGCAAAGAAACTTGCCACGTCCATACATTACGATCACTATGAGGGAGTTTAGGCCGGAACATGGATGCAAGAGAAAAACTTGTAAAATACCATCAGGAGCAGCTGCTTAAATATTTCGACGAACTGTCCGAAGAGGAAAGGCAGGAACTTTTAAAGCAGATTGAAGCTCTTGATTTTGACGTATTGGCTGCTTTTTCCAAAAAGCACAGCGGTGAAGAGACCAGAGGGAAGATCACTCCCCTGTCTGCCCTTGAACTGCCTGCTATACAGGCCCGCCGCGATGAATACAAAAGAGCGGGACTCGATGCCCTGAAAGAGGGCAAGGTAGGAGCAATCCTTCTTGCAGGGGGCATGGGTACCAGACTCGGGAGCAATGCGCCCAAGGGTGTCTACAATATCGGCATCACCAGGGAACTGTATATCTTTGAGTGTATCATCAACAATATCCTTGATGTGGTGAAGGAAACGGGGACCTATATCCACCTTTTTGTTATGACAAGTGAACTCAACGATGAGGACACGAAGCGTTTCTTTAAGGAGAAGGATTACTTTAACTATCCCGAAGAGTATGTCACTTTCTTTAAGCAGGAGATGGCTCCCTGCTGCGACTCTGCGGGCAAGGTGCTTCTGGAACACAAGGGTAAGGTTGCCACATCACCAAACGGTAACGGCGGATGGTTTTTGTCACTCATAAAGTCCGGAGTTATTGACAAGGTCAAAGCAAACGGAATAGAATGGCTTAACGTCTTTGCGGTGGACAACGTGCTCCAGCGTATCTGCGATCCTGCTTTTGTGGGTGCCACCATAGTCGAGGGCAAGGAAGTGGGAGCCAAGGTTGTCCGTAAGAACACTCCCGATGAGAGAGTCGGCGTTATGTGTCTTGAGGACGGACATCCTTCCATCGTTGAGTACTATGAGCTTACGGATGCCATGCGCGATGAAAAGGACGAGAAGGGCGAACGGGTATACAATTTCGGTGTGATACTGAACTATCTGTTTAAGGTTTCTTCCGTAGAGAAGATCGTTAACGAGAAGCTTCCCTACCATGTGGTAAAGAAGAAGATCCCTTATCTTGATGACAAGGGAAACTTCGTGGAACCTGAAGAACCAAACGGCTACAAATTCGAGCAGCTTGTTCTTGATATGATACATCTTTCCGAGAACTGTCTGCCCTTCGAAGTAGTGAGAGAAAGGGAATTTGCACCGATAAAGAACAAGACGGGAGTGGATTCGGTGGAATCCGCAAGGGAACTGTTAAAGAAGAACGGTGTTGAACTGTAGCACCATTAAAGAACGGGGGAATTCTTATGTCGGATTATTTTGGTAAGGATGTATTCAAACTCGGTTTCGGTATGATGAGACTGCCTAAACTGGCAGACGGTCAGATCGATGTTGAGACCACCAAGAAGATGGTGGATCTTTTCATCGAGGCGGGCGGTACTTATTTTGACACCGCCTATGTCTATGACGGCGGCAAATCCGAGGAAGCAACCTGCGAAGCACTGGTAAAGCGCTATCCCAGGGATAAATATACCGTCTGCACCAAGCTTAATGCCGGTGCGGCAGCAGACGAGGCTTCCGCCAAGAAACAGTTTGAGATCAGCTTAAAGAGACTGGGCTGCGGATACTTTGACTATTATCTGCTCCATGCTCTCGGACAGGGCAACATGCCCAAGTACGATGCATACGGCATCTGGGATTTTGTCAAAGAGAAAAAGAAAGAAGGCCTTGTAAAGCATTTCGGTTTCTCCTTCCACGATTCGCCCGAGACTCTGGATAAACTCTTAACTGAGCATCCCGAAGTCGATTTTATACAGCTTCAGATCAACTATGCGGACTGGGAGAGCGACAATGTGGCATCCCGTGCCTGCTATGAGATCGCAAGGAAGCACGGCAAATCCATAACCGTTATGGAGCCTGTAAAGGGCGGTGCGCTGGCAAATCCCATACCCGAGGTTCAAAAGATCCTTAAAGAGGCAAATCCCGAGGCTTCTTTTGCATCCTGGGCCATCAGATACGTGGCATCCCTTGACGGCATCATCACGGTGCTCTCCGGCATGTCCAATATCGAGCAGATGGAAGACAATCTTTCTTACATGAGAGATTTCAAGCCTTTGTCCGAAAGCGAACAGGCTACTGTCAGAAGAGCGCAGTTTGCTCTTCAGAACCTTGATTATATCAAATGTACGGGCTGCAGATACTGTACCGACGGATGTCCCATGCAGATCCCGATCCCTTCCATTTTCACGGCAAGGAACGAGGAACTTGTATTCAAGAATTCCGCCAAGAGCAAAGCCATGTACGATGAAGCCGTAGCGGGCTGCGGCAAAGCTTCCGACTGCATCAAATGCATGCAGTGCGAGGGAGCCTGCCCTCAGCATCTTCCCATTACGGATTACCTTGAGGAGATCGCAGCGGTCCTTGAATAAAGGGGCCGACGAAAATATTAAAGCAAAGGATGGGGACATAAGGTCCCGCAGGGAAAATGGACAAGAAAGAATTTGCATTAAAACAGCACGAAGAATGGGCAGGAAAGATCGAAGTCATCTCAAGAGCCCCCGTATCAAATAAGGAGGAGCTTTCCGTAGCCTATACACCCGGCGTTGCGGAGCCCTGTCTTGAGATCCAGAAGGATGTGGATCTTTCCTACAAATATACAAGACGTCATAATCTTGTGGCAGTCATCACGGACGGTACTGCCGTTCTGGGTCTCGGTGATATCGGACCCGAAGCCGGCATGCCCGTAATGGAAGGCAAGTGTGCACTGTTCAAGACCTTCGGAGGCGTGGATGCATTCCCTCTTTGCATCAGATCCAAGGATGTGGATGAGATCGTCAATACCGTTAAGCTCCTTGCAGGAAGCTTCGGCGGAGTTAACCTGGAGGACATTTCCGCTCCCAGATGTTTTGAGATCGAGAGACGTTTAAAAGAGTGCTGCGATATCCCCATTTTCCACGATGACCAGCACGGTACTGCGGTTGTTGTGCTCGCAGCCATGATCAATGCCCTTAAGATAGTAAAGAAGGACATCCATGAGATCAAAGTCGTTACCAGCGGCGCGGGAGCTGCAGGTATTGCCATCATCAAGCTCCTTATAAGCATGGGACTTAAGAATGTCATCATGTGCGATCGTAAGGGTGCCATTTATGAGGGCAGGGAAGGCCTCAACGAAGAGAAGATCGAGATGGCCAAGATCACAAATATCAACAAAGAAAAGGGTACTCTTGCCGAGGTTATCAAGGGAGCCGACGTATTCATCGGTGTATCCGCTCCCGGAACCGTTACCAAGGAAATGGTTGCCACCATGGCCAAGGATCCCATTCTTTTCCCTATGGCAAATCCCGTTCCCGAGATCACTCCCGACGAAGCCAGGGCAGGCGGAGCCGCTGTAGTGGGAACCGGGCGCAGCGACTATCCCAACCAGATAAACAACGTGCTTGCATTCCCCGGTATCTTCAGAGGTGCTTTGGATGTGAGAGCCCGTGATATCAACGATGAGATGAAGGTTGCGGCTGCTTACGCCATTGCCGGACTTGTTTCCGACGAGGAACTGAATCCCGAATACATCATTCCCAATGCTTTCGATGAGAGAGTGGGCAAGACCGTTGCCAAGGCAGTAAGAGAAGCTGCCGTTAAGACGGGAGTGAACAGAATATAAAAAGAAATCCTTCGGTGTCATGCCGAAGGATTTTTTATGCGGAAATATGTATTGCAGACCAAAACGGGATCACTGGGCCTGAGGGGTCTCGGTTTCCCCGGATCTTCTTGTCTCAAGGAAGGTGAGCTCATGGAGAGCAGCTTCGTCCTTGGGGTATTTTTTCAGGTATTCGGTCATCTTATCATATGCCGTATCGAAGTCCAGAAGGTACTCATAGGTGACGGCTTCGTTGAACATAAGGCTTCCGGTCCACTCGGAATCGCCGAGATTTAAGCCTAAGGAGAAGGCGGTAAGTGCTCCTTCATAGTCTCCGGCGGAGGTCCTGCAGACTCCCAGCTGATTGTATACCGCAGCGTTGTTGCCCTTGGCATTCAGATACTCACTGTAAAGACTTCCGGCGTAGTTAAGATCTCCGATGGCTTCGTAGGTCTTGCCCAGCATGAGATAAGTGTCGGCGTTGGAGAAATCCTTTGCTTTTTCCAAATAGACACGGGCATTGGAATAGTCACCGAGATAGTAATAGATACGTCCGATATCAAAGTCCGAGATCTTGCGGTCGCTCCCAAGCAGAGCCTTTAAGTAGCTCTCGGCTTCGGTCTTGTAGCCCGCATCGCCTATGGCAAAAAAGATCTGAAGGTACTTGTCTATATCTGAGGGATTTTTGCCGGTGACCACAAGGAAATCCGTGTCCGCTTCGCTGAGCTTGCCAAGGTGGAGATTGCAGACGGCACGCCTGTAGTAGCTTTCGGTCTCTCCGGGACGCACCGCGATGATGGCGGAGTAAACATCGGCCGCATCGGAATACTGCTCCAGTTTTTCGTAAGCAAGGCCCAGATAATAGTTTATATCGTAATCGATCTCACGAATGCTTCCGTTATTGGTGTGAAGAGCATCGATAAAGGCATCGACGGCTTCACTGTATTTGCCGTTTGACAGGCAGGCAATGCCGTAGAGCCTGTAGCATTCCTTGGTCTTGGCTTCGCTGTCCAGAGAAATGCGCAGGTTCTCTTCGGCCTCGGGGAACTGTCTGTTCTCAAGATAGGCAAGCCCCGCATCGTAGTACATGGTGGAGACTTTGCCGCAGCCGGGCACAAGAAAGAGCGCCGCCGTCAATGAAATTATACCCTTGATGTATTTGCTTCTCATGTCTGATATTTTAGCATAACGCACAGTAATTTTCATCAGAGGTTTTTCTTTTTGATGACTTTTTTTCATAGACCGCAAAAATTTTTTGTGTTAATTTTTTATATAGAAAGCAAAGGAAACGAAGGTTTCTTTTTGCATAAACATCTGAATACAAGGAGATAACCATGGGCGGATTTTTCGGAGTAGCATCCAAAGAGGATTGTGTATTTGATTTGTTTTTCGGTATCGATTATCACTCGCACTTAGGTACAAGGCGCGGCGGCATGAGCGTCTACAGTGCCAAGGAGGGCTTTAACAGAGCAATCCACAGCATTGAAAATTCTCCTTTTCGTACCAAGTTTGACAAAGAAGTGCAGGTAATGCACGGAAATCTGGGCATCGGCTGTATCTCCGACTATGAGCCCCAGCCTCTTCTTGTTCGAAGCCATCACGGCACCTATTCAATCACCACCGTAAGTAAGATAAACAATGTTGAAGAACTGACAAAGCTTGTGTTTGACAACGGTCATTCCCATTTCCTTGAGATGAGCGGCGGGGACATCAACTCCACCGAGCTTGTGGCTGCCCTTATCAATGAAAAAGAAAATCTGGTGGAGGGCATTAAATACGCTCTTGAAAAGATAGACGGATCCCTGTCCCTTCTTCTTATGACTCCCAAGGGAATATACTGCGCAAGAGACCGCCTGGGGCGCACTCCCGTGGTCATCGGCAAAAAGGCGGATGCTTACTGTGCTTCTTTTGAAAATTTCGCATATAAGAATCTTGGCTACACAGACTATAAAGAGCTTGGCCCCGGAGAGATAGACGTTATCACCGCGGATAACTGTGTTACGCTTGTAAATCCCGGCAAGGACATGAAGATCTGTACCTTCCTGTGGATCTACTACGGATATCCTTCCAGTTCCTACGAGGGCATCAGCGTTGAGAGGATGCGTTATGTCTGCGGAGAGAAGATGGCGGGCCGTGACAATGTTACCCCGGATGTGGTGGCCGGTGTGCCCGATTCAGGACTTGCTCACGCAATAGGCTATGCCAATGCCTCAAAGGTTCCTTTTTCCAGACCTTTCATCAAATATACACCTACCTGGCCCAGATCCTTTATGCCTACCATGCAGAGCCAGAGAAATCTCATCGCCAAGATGAAACTTCTGGCGGTGGAAGACCTTATCAAAGACAAGAAACTGCTCCTTATAGACGATTCCATAGTCAGGGGAACACAGTTAAGAGAGACCACGGAATTCCTTTATCAGAGCGGCGCCAAAGAGGTCCACATCAGACCTGCCTGCCCGCCCCTCCTTTACGGCTGCAAATACCTGAATTTCTCCAGATCTTCATCGGAAATGGATCTTATAACCAGAAGGGTCATCGACAGACTCGAACAGGGTAACGTAACTCAGGAAGTGCTGGACGAATATGCGGACCCCGAGAGCGAAAAGTACGAGACCATGGTGGAAGAGATCAGAAAAGAATTAAATTTCACAACCCTGAGATTTAACCGTCTTGATGATATGCTGGATGCCGTAGGTATCGATAAATGCAAGCTTTGCACCTATTGCTGGAACGGTAAGGAATAAATAAAAATACTATATCTTGTGTTAACATAAAGTTTTTCTTAAGATATATTGTGTTTTTGCATTGACTTTTGATTTCTTCTCCTGTATACTTAATTTGTACGGGCCGGGTGGTTGTTATGTAAACTTCCGTACACCAGGGGTATAAAAACCGGGAGGAGATTACAAAAGATGTATCAGGTTATTAAGAGAAACGGAGAAACTTCTGATTTTACCTTAACAAGGATCAGCGATGCCATCATGAAGGCATTTGTGGCTACCGAAATGGAGTACAGCAACGATATCATTGATCTGCTGGCTTTAAGGGTGACCGCAGATTTCCAGCCCAAGGTCAAGGACGGGGCCATTCATGTTGAGGACATCCAGGACAGCGTGGAAAAGGTACTTGAGACCGCGGGCTACACCGAGGTTGCCAAGGCTTATATCCTTTACCGCAAGCAGCGCGAGAAGATGCGCGTAATGAAGTCCACCATTCTTGACTACAAGGATGTTGTTAACAGCTACGTTAAGGTGGAAGACTGGCGAGTTAAAGAAAACTCTACAGTAACATACTCCGTTGGAGGTCTTATCCTGTCTAACTCCGGCGCGGTTACCGCAAACTACTGGCTTTCCGAGATCTATGACAACGAGATCGCCGAGGCACACCGCAATGCCGATATCCATATTCACGATCTTTCAATGCTTACCGGATACTGCGCAGGCTGGTCCCTTAAGCAGCTCATCACCGAGGGCCTCGGAGGTATCCCCGGAAAGATCACATCTGCACCCGCAAGGCACTTATCCGTTCTTTGCAACCAGATGGTAAACTTCCTCGGTATCATGCAGAATGAATGGGCAGGCGCTCAGGCCTTCTCATCCTTTGATACCTACCTTGCTCCTTTCGTAAAGATCGACAACCTTGATTATCCCGAAGTAAAGAAGTGCATCGAAGCCTTTATTTACGGCGTAAACACTCCCAGCCGCTGGGGTACTCAGGCTCCTTTCTCAAATATCACACTTGACTGGAACGTTCCCGCAGACCTTGCAGAGCTTCCCGCTATCGTTGGCGGACAGCCTCAGAACTTCAAATACAAGGACTGCAAGAAGGAAATGGATATGATCAACAAGGCCTTCATCGAGACCATGATCGAAGGCGATGCCAACGGACGCGGATTCCAGTATCCCATCCCCACATATTCCATTACCAAGGATTTTGACTGGTCTGAGACAGAGAACAACAAGCTTCTCTTTGAAATGACCGCCAAGTACGGAACTCCTTATTTCTCAAACTACGTTAATTCCGACATGGAGCCCTCCGATGTTCGCTCCATGTGCTGCCGTTTAAGACTTGACCTTCGTGAACTTCGCAAGAAGACCGGCGGATTCTTCGGTTCCGGCGAATCTACCGGAAGCGTAGGTGTTGTTACCATCAACATGCCCAGGATCGCGTATCTTTCCACCAGCAAGGATGACTTCTACAAGAGACTCAACCGCCTCATGGACATTGCGGCAAGATCCCTTAAGATCAAGCGCGGAGTCATCAGTAAGCTCTTGGAAGAGGGTCTCTACCCTTACACCAAGAGATACCTCGGCAGCTTTGACAACCATTTCTCAACCATCGGCCTTATCGGCATGAACGAAGTTGGTCTCAATGCCAACTGGTTAAGGGCCGACATGACAGATGTAAAGACACAGGAATTCACCAAGGAAGTCCTTAATCACATGCGTAACCGTCTGGCAGATTACCAGCAGGAATACGGAGATCTTTACAACCTTGAAGCTACTCCCGCAGAGAGCACCACATATCGTCTTGCCAAGAACGACAAGAAGAAGTGGCCCGCAATCAAGACCGCAGGTAAGCCCGGAGATACTCCTTATTACACCAATTCCTCTCATCTGCCCGTTGACTACACTGCAGATATTTTCGATGCTCTTGACATTCAGGATGAGCTTCAGACCCTTTACACCTCGGGAACAGTATTCCATGCATTCCTGGGTGAGAAGCTTCCCGACTGGAAGGCTGCGGCAAATCTCGTAAAGACCATCGCCAACAACTACAGGCTGCCTTATTACACCCTTTCTCCCACCTACAGTATCTGCCACAATCACGGATACCTTGCGGGCGAGAAGAAAGCATGTCCTTTCTGCGGCGAACCTACAGAGGTTTACAGCCGTATCACAGGATACTACAGACCTGTCCAGAACTGGAACGACGGTAAGGCTCAGGAGTATGTTAACCGCGTAACTTACGACATTCCCAATTCTTCACTTAAGCGTCCCATCCGCACCATGATCAAGCTCACGGGTGAGGGTGATGATGTGAAGGTTGATTTTGAACAGCCCGAGAGCGTTAAATATCTCTTTACCACCAAGACCTGCCCTAATTGCAAGCTTGCCAAGGAGATGCTCAAAGGTATCGAATACATACCGGTGGATGCGGAAGAAAATACCGAACTTGCAGAGCGCTATAAGATAATGCAGGCACCCACCCTTGTGGTAGTCGAAAAGGGCGAGCCGAAGAAATACGTTAATGCTTCCAACATACAGAAGTTTGTGGACAGTTACACAGGAGCGCTTGCTAAATAAGACTTTGAAGGGGGCTGTTAAAGACAGCCCCCTTAATTGTGTGATTGGGGACCGGTTAAGGATCCCTGATATTTCTATGTGAAGGAGAAAAAGATGATCAACAGACTTGTGTCGGAGATCAAAAAGAAAAACGCCCCCATTGTTGTGGGCCTCGATCCGACTCTCAAACTTATCCCTGATTTCATCAAGGAGAAACACTTTAAAGAGAAGGGCAATACCCTGGATGCCGTTGCCGATGCCATTATGGAATACAATACCGGCCTCGTGGATGCGGTGTGCGATCTTGTGCCTGCCGTAAAGCCGCAGATCGCCATGTACGAGCAGTTCGGCATTCCCGGACTCATTGCCTTTAAAGAGACTGTGGATTATTGCAAAAAGAAAGGTCTTGTGGTCATCGGAGACATAAAGCGCGGCGATATAGGTTCCACCAGTGAAGCCTATGCAGTGGGACATCTTTCCGGAGTTACCGTGAACGGAACAAAGCTTACGGGCTTTGACGAGGATTTTGTTACCGTTAATCCTTACCTTGGAACCGACGGCATCAAACCCTTCATCGACGTTTGCCGTACGGAAAAGAAAGGCATCTTCGTGCTTGTAAAGACCTCCAATCCCAGTTCCGGAGAGTTCCAGGACAGGATCTGTGACGGAAAGCCCCTGTACGAACTTGTGGCCGACAAAGTAAGAGAGTGGGGAGAGGATCTTTGCGGAGATTCCTACAGCTATGTGGGAGCCGTTGTTGGTGCCACCTATCCCGAAATGGGTGCGGCTTTAAGAAAGGTAATGCCTAAGAGCTATATACTGGTTCCGGGCTACGGAGCCCAGGGCGGTACCGCCAAGGACCTTAAGCCCTTCTTTAACGAGGACGGTCTCGGTGCCATCGTCAATTCTTCCCGCGGCATCATCGGTGCTTACAAGCAGGAAAAATACTCACGTTTCGGTGAGACCGGCTTTGCGGATGCAGCACGTCAGGCAGTTCTTGACATGCAGGCTGATATAAATTCAATCTTTTAAGGAGTGTTAAAGGTGGAACAGTACAAACAGGAATTCATTGAATTTATGGTGGACTCGAATGTTCTTAAATTCGGAGATTTCGTCACCAAGAGCGGAAGAAAGACCCCTTTCTTCGTAAACACGGGCTTTTACCGTACGGGAGCCCAGTTAAACAAGCTGGGCAGATACTATGCCAAGGCCATAAAGGATAATTTCGGCCTTGATTTTAATATCCTTTTCGGACCCGCATATAAAGGGATCCCTCTTACGGTAGCAGCAACCACTGCAATTTACACCGAATACGGCAAGGAGATAGGATATTGTTCCAACCGTAAAGAGGTCAAGGATCACGGCGACAAGGGAATCCTTCTGGGAAGCCCCATTCAGGACGGAAACAAGGTCCTCATCATCGAGGATGTTACCACAGCGGGAACCTCTATCGAAGAGACCCTTCCCATCATCAAAGCACAGGGCGATGTTGAAGTCTGCGGCCTTGTGGTAAGCGTTGACAGAATGGAGAGGGGACAGGGAGAGAAGAGTGCCCTTTCCGAGATCTCCGAAAAATACGGTTTCAAGACAGCTGCCATCGTGACCATGGCCGAGGTTGTGGAACATCTTTACAACAAACCTTACAACGGTAAGGTTTATATCGATGATGAGATCAAAGCCCGCATCGATGCTTATTACAAAGAGTACGGAGCAAAATAGGAAATCTCTGCATCATTTTTATTAAAGACGTAAGGGTTTCTTTTGGAAATATTAAAACAAATATCTTGCGCCGGATACAAAGAGACGTTACAATATATTGTGGTATGAAGAGTAACAGGCGAAAGTTCATTTACACTAACAAACAGCATACTCTCAAGGGTATTTTTTCCGCTATTCTGGCGGTAGTGTCCATGGCTGCGCTTATTTTTCTCATCGTGATGTCCTATGTAAGGGGCGGGGACATAACCGCAACCTTTGGCGCCATAGCCTTTATCTGCACAGTTTTTTCTTCTGCGGGGATCATAATAGGGCTTATGGGCAAGAATGAGCCGGACAGATATTATTTCTTTTCCTATCTGGGAATAGTCTGGAATATCGTGGATCTGTTGATGATCAGCGGTATTCTTTATGCAGGAATATAGGTCTTTAAGGAGGTACCATGGCTAAAGTATCCATTGTGATGGGCAGTGATTCGGACATGCCTGTTATGTCAAAAGCGGCAGAGGTCCTTGACGAGCTGGGGATCGATTACGAGATGCGTATCATTTCCGCCCACAGAGAGCCCGATGTGTTCTTTGAATATGCAAAGACTGCGGAGGATCGCGGGGTCAAGGTAGTTATTGCGGGTGCCGGAATGGCGGCACATCTTCCCGGCATGTGTGCGGCGATATTTCCCATGCCTGTCATCGGCATACCCATGCACACCACCAGCCTCGGAGGCAGGGATTCCCTTTACTCCATCGTGCAGATGCCAAGCGGCATTCCCGTAGCCACGGTAGCCATTAACGGAGGCACCAATGCGGGACTCCTGGCAGCAAAGATCCTTGCGGTCTCAGATGAGACTTTGCTCAAGAAATTAAAGGATTACACAAAGGGACTTAAGGAAGCTGTAGAGAAGAAAGATCAGAAGCTTCAGGACCTTGGATACAAAAACTACGGTAAATAAGGAGAATAAAATGGGATTGGATTATAAGGGCGCAGGCGTCGACATTGAAGCGGGTTACAAGTCCGTAGAACTTATGAAAAAGCACGTTAAAGAGACCATGAGACCCGAGGTGCTGGGTGGTCTCGGCGGATTTTCCGGTGCTTTTTCCGCCAATGCATTTAAGAATATGGAGCATCCGGTACTTCTTTCCGGTACCGACGGATGCGGAACCAAAGTTAAACTTGCTTTCCTCATGGACAAGCACGATACCATCGGTATCGATTGCGTTGCCATGTGTGTCAACGATGTGGCCTGTGCAGGCGGAGAACCTCTGTTTTTCCTTGATTATATTGCCTGCGGCAAGAACGATCCCGAGAAGATAGCCACCATCGTAAAGGGTGTGGCCGAAGGCTGCAAACAGTCGGGAGCTGCCCTTATCGGCGGCGAGACTGCAGAACATCCGGGTCTCATGCCCGAAGATGAATACGACCTTGCAGGCTTTGCGGTAGGTATTGTGGATGAGAAGGACATCATCGACGGACACACCATTAATCCCGGCGACGTGCTTATCGGCATCGCATCCAGCGGTGTTCATTCCAACGGCTTCTCCCTTGTGAGAAAAGTATTTGAGATGAGCAAAGAAAGCCTTAATACATACTACGAAGAACTTGGCACCACCCTTGGGGAAGCTTTGATCGTTCCCACAAGGATCTATGTTGAGGCTTTAAAGCGTGTCAAGGCCGCAGGAGTAAAGGTTAAGGGCTGCAGCCATATCACCGGCGGCGGTTTCTATGAAAATGTACCCCGTATGCTTCCCGAGGGTATTGCGGCATCAATCGACAAGGCAAGCTACGAAGTGCCCGCCATCTTTAAACTCATGCAAAAGAAAGGCGACATCACCGACACCATGATGTACAACACCTTCAACATGGGTATCGGTATGGTACTTTGTGTCAACGAAGCGGATGTTGAAGCAACAATGGATGCGGTAAAGAGCGCCGGAGATGTTCCCTATGTCATCGGCAGCACCGTTGCGGGCGACAAAGGCGTTATCCTTAAATAATCGGAGCGGATATGTTAAGAGTTGCGGTACTGGTTTCCGGAGGCGGGACCAATCTGGGAGCATTGCTTGATGCTCTTAAAACAGGAAAGATAAAGAACACGGAAATAGTCAGGGTCATCAGCAATAACCCGGGAGCCTTTGCTTTGGAAAGAGCAAAGAGTCACGGTGTTGAAGCAGTATGTATCTCACCAAAGAGCTTTCCCGACAGAGAAGCCTTTAACCGGGCCCTTCTTTCGGGGCTTAAGGAGTGTGATCCCGACCTGATAGTCCTTGCGGGATTCCTGGTAAATATACCCGAAAGTATAGTAAAGACTTTTAAAAATCGTATCATAAACATTCATCCTTCCCTTATCCCTTCTTTTTGCGGAAAGGGCTATTACGGGCTTAAAGTCCACGAAGCGGTCCTGAACCGGGGCGTCAAGGTCACGGGAGCCACGGTTCACTTTGTTGACGAAGGCATCGATACCGGAAGGATAATCGCTCAGAAGGCCGTTGAAGTTCTTCCCGGGGACACTCCCGAGGTACTGCAGAGACGTGTCATGGAGCAGGCCGAATGGATCATTTTACCCGAAGCGGTGGCGAAGATCGCTGCGGGAGAGATCAAAATAGGAGAAGCTTAATGAAGGTACTTATTGTGGGTGGAGGCGGCAGAGAACATGCCATTGCCGTTAGCGTGAAGAGATCAAAAAGGGTGGACAAGATCTACTGTGTACCCGGTAATGCAGGTATAGCGGAAATTGCCGAGACCGCTCCCATCGGAGTTATGGAATTTGATAAGATCGCGGATTTCGCCGTAGAGAAGGGCGTGGACTTTGTCATCGTGGGTCCCGACGATCCTCTTGTGGGCGGTATCGTTGATGTACTTGAGGCCAGAGGTCTTAAGGTATTCGGGCCCAGAAAGAATGCTGCCATCCTTGAAGGAAGCAAAGCCTTTTCCAAGGACCTGATGCACAAATACAACATTCCCACCGCAGACTACGCCGTGTTTGACAATGCGGAGGATGCTCTTAAATATCTTGAGACCGCCAATATCCCCATCGTGCTCAAAGCAGACGGACTGGCTCTCGGAAAGGGAGTTCTTATCTGCAACACCAGAGAAGAGGCATTCGACGGCATCAAAGAGCTGATGCTCGACAAGAAATTCGGGTCTGCGGGCAACAAGATCGTGATCGAAGAATTCATGACCGGACGCGAAGTTTCCGTTCTTGCTTTTGTG
>JAEEGL012324337.1_pt1 | contig 16655 bp, 15 predicted proteins | sample 9134231 | NCBI WGS metagenome assembly JAEEGL01 (sample SAMN16246548, study PRJNA631951) | gut metagenome | biome: gut microbiome; feature: rumen; material: fiber-attached | host: Bos | place: Iran: Karaj | collected 2018-10 | reverse complement strand
GTCGGCACCGAGATCCTGTGCAAATGTTGCCTCAGGAGTGACTTGTGACTCACTAACACCCAATTTCTCAACGATAATCGCTGTTACTCTTTCTTGAATTTCTGACATAATTGTATGAATTTTAAATTGTTAAATAAATTATTTCCAAATTTTGCGGTGCAAAGTAAGGCATTATTTTTCAAATAGAAAAGCAAAAGCCAAACATTTTGTGCACAAGCACCCATTTTTTGTGCAAAAATTACTTAACGAGGCTTAAAACTAGCAACTTAGAAACACAAAATGACCTTTTTTAACAATGTGGCGGCACTTTTTGCCTAATTATCATGCCACATTCTTTGACCCAAAACGCTGGTCCCCGCGCGCTCCTGCGCAACCAGTTTTTTCCTCCATTTTGTGGCCTTTGACTAGTAAAGTGAATGAGGGTTTAATCAGGGCATAAAAAGTTTTTGTGGAAGGTGGAAGGTGGAACGGGGAACGGGGAACGGGGAAGGTGGATCGGCTATGCTCAAGCACAACCGCCCCCAAAAAAAGCCAATAACAGAAATGATTTTGTATTGCGCCATAAGCGCGGCACTCGACAGTAAGCATTGCCTATTGTGCATTGAGCATTACCAATTATGCATTGTCAAAGAGTTCTTTTTCGAGCAGCTCGCTGGCGTCGGCCACGCAGCCCTCACAGGAGCGAAGCACTTGGCCTGTGCCTACTCCCTTTAGCAACTTGCACTGCGTAGCGCCGTTGCGCGCATGAAACTCGTTCATTATCTTGCTCATCACTTGGCGAGAGCGGAGTTTGTCGCGGGTAGCAAGGCCCACTACCATTGCTGCTCCAGTAAGCGCTCCGCAGGTGCCTTCCATGTTACCCATGCCGCTGCCGAAGGCGTTGCCCAGCGCCATCGCCGTCTCCTCGTCGATGCCCGCGAGGTCAGCGTAGGTGGCGATCACCGCCTGAGCGCAATTACACGTTTTCTTTCTCTCGGCCGCCAAGTGTTTTCTTGTTTCCATAGACATTGTTTTTTCACGACAAAATTAGTGGTTTTTATCTACTTCTCCAACTTTTTTGCCGATGATAGTTGTAGATTGCCGTCAAATGCGTACATTTGCAGCGATTTATGTTGCAGATTATTCTCATAATGGCGGCCGGCATTGCCACAGGATGGCTCTTGCGCAAGCGCACGTTCAATTTCATCAACACATTGCTCATTGTGCTGGTGTGGGCGCTGCTGTTCTTTCTGGGTGTGGAAGCCGGCGAGAACCCTGCCGTTATTGAGGGTCTCAAAGACCTAGGCCTAGAGGCGCTGCTGCTCTCTATTGCCGGCACGGCAGGCAGCATAGCCCTGGCGTGGGCGCTGTGGAAGTACATCAGGCACAAGGAAGGAGGCAAGCGATGAAAGGCAGTCTAATCATCGTAGCATTCTTCGTAGCAGGCATCATAGTGGGTGTCACCCACCTGCTGCCACCCATGAGCAGCCTGGGCAACATCAGCTACATCACGCTGTGCGCCCTCATCTTCCTGGTGGGCTTTATGATTGGCAACGATGCCGAGATTTTCACGAAGTTCAAGCGCCTCAACCGCCTATATATGCTACTGCCATTGATGACCATTGTGGGCACTCTGGCAGGATGTGCCATCACCACCCTCCTACTCCCTAACCGCTCGCTCAGCGACTGCCTCGCTGTGGGTTCGGGAATGGGCTACTACTCGCTCTCTAGCGTGCTCATAACCCAATACAAAGGTGCCGAACTGGGCACCGTAGCGCTGCTTGCCAATATTGTGCGCGAAGTCATCACCCTGCTTGGAGCGCCATTGATGGTGCGGTGGTTTGGCAAGTTGGCGCCCATCTCGGTAGGCGGAGCCACCACTATGGACACCACCCTCCCCATCATCACCCGCGCTTGCGGCAAAGACTTGGTCATAGTCTCCATCTTCCACGGCTTCATCGTCGATTTCAGCGTGCCCCTACTCGTCACCTTCTTCGTAGGATTGTAGCAATCCGTGGAACGAGGGACGAGGAACGTGGAACGATAAAGCCTTCCACTTTCCACCATCCACCTTCCACTTTCCACCGTTCCACCTTCCACCTTCCACTTTCCACTTTCCACCTTCCACTTTCCACCTTCCACTTTCCACCGTTCCACTTTCCACTTTCCACCTTCCACTTTCCACCTTCCACTTTCCACCTTCCACTTTCCACCTTCCACTTTCCACCGTTCCACTTTCCACCTTCCACCTTCCACGAGACAAAAAAACATCCCCGCCGAGGTATGGGCAGGGATGTCGTTGAAGTGTGGCGTCACTCGCCATCGTCTTCTAGTTCGTTTTGCTTCCTGAGCCGGTTTTCCTTCTTGCTCGAGGAACTGCTAGTGTCTTTCTCTTCGCTAAGGTCAATTTCCTGCTTTTTGTTGTCGATGACTCGGTATTGCAGGTAGGCGAGGTCTTGGTCGGGCATGATTCTGAATTTGCGCCCGTACTCTCTGCGCCATTTCATGTAAAGGCTGATAAGGCCCTTCTTGAGATAGGCATCGACAAATGGATGGACATACATAACAAAACCTTTCACGCCCAGGTCATTGACAAGGTAGTCAATCTTGTCCTTGAGGCGGTCGGTGAAAAGCAGCGAAGGCATGATCTCCCCTTTACCTCCACAAGAGGGGCACGTCTCGCTAGTGACGATGTCGAGCGCGGGGCGCACTCGCTGGCGGGTAATCTGCATCAAGCCAAACTTGCTCAGTGGCAAGATGTTGTGCCTGGCTCGGTCTTTCTGCATCACTTCTCGCATGTGGTCGTAGAGGGCTTGACGGTGCTCGCTCTTGGCCATGTCGATGAAGTCGATGACTATGATGCCTCCCATGTCGCGGAGCCTGAACTGGCGCGCTATCTCGTCGGCTGCCAGCAGGTTCACGTCGAGAGCGTTGCTCTCCTGGTCGGTAGTCTTGCGTGACCTGTTACCCGAGTTCACATCGATGACGTGCAATGCCTCGGTGCTTTCAATAATTATGTATGCGCCCGAACGGAACGAAACCGTTTTTCCAAACGACGACTTCATCTGCCTGGTGACATTAAACTTGTCGAAGATGGGCATGTCGTCGCTATAAATCTTCACGATGTCGCCACGCTCGGGGGCGATTAGGCTCACATAGTTGTGAATCTGCTCAAAAATCTCGGCATCATTCACATGTATGCTCTCGAAATCGGGGCTGAAGATGTCGCGTATCAAACTCACTGCCCTGCTGTCCTCCTCATAGAGCAGACTTGGCGCGGTGCTGTAGTCGATCTTGGCGACGCTCTCTTCCCAGCATTTCATGAGCACTCGCAGCTCGCTGTTGAGCTCGGCGGCGCGCTTGCCCTCGGCCGAGGTCCTGACTATGATGCCAAAGTTCTTTGGCTTGATGCTCTCCACCAGGCGGCGCAGGCGCATCTTCTCGGCGCGGTCCTTAATCTTTTGCGATACCAGAATCTTGTTGTTAAACGGTATCAGCACCAGAAATCTGCCTGTGAAGGTGATTTCGGTCGTCAGGCGCGGACCTTTGGTCGATATCGGCTCCTTAGAGATCTGCACTATCAGTTCCTGTCCTTGCGTGAGCACGTCGGTCACTGAACCATGCTTGTCGATATCGGGCTGCAGCTTCATCTTCGAGAGGTTCACAGGGCGCTTGCCCCCGCTCTCTTTAAGCTGCTTGACAAACTCGCAATAGCTGTTGAATTGTGAGCCCAAATCAAGGTAATGAAGAAAAGCCTCCTTGCCATATCCCACGTTCACAAACGCGGCATTCAGGCCCGGCATGAGCTTCTTTACCTTGGCAAAATAGAGGTTACCCACTGCATAGGAGGCGTCGCGCGTCTCCTTTTGAAGCGACATCAGCCTTCCGTCTTCGAGCAAGGCAGTGCTGATGCTTGTGGGCCGTACGTCAACAATCAGTTCACTTTTCATTGTGAATTTTTTAGTGTACTCTCGCCTAACCGTCACACGGTCGCCACACACATTAATATATAATCAAGTGGCTCGGCAGGAGTGGGGATCAAGTCCTCAGCTACAGAGGACTGCATTGTGTATAAAAAGAACAAGCCAATTAATGTCACCCGTCATGGCACACAGCACACAAGAGCATCCATCCATTGGCTTGTTCCTTCTATAGACTCATCTAGAAAGAATTACTTCTTGTTCTTGTGGCGGTTCTTTCTAAGTCTTTTTTTGCGCTTATGCGTAGCCATCTTGTGGCCTTTTCTCTTTTTTCCGCTTGGCATTTTATTTGATCTTTAGAAATTTAACTTCTGTATCGATGATTATTTCTTCACTTGCTCCATGAACACCTTAGCTGGCTTGAAAGCGGGGATCTTGTGCTCTGGAATGATGATAGCAGTGTTCTTAGAGATGTTGCGAGCGGTCTTCTGCGAGCGGGTCTTCACGATGAAGCTGCCGAAGCCTCTCAGATAAACGTTCTCACCCTCAGCGAGTGAATCCTTAACGGTCTCCATAAATTTCTCAATTGTCTCCAACACTGATGCTTTGTCAATGCCTGTTGATTTAGCGATTTCGCTTACGATATCTGCTTTAGTCATTTTAGTAAAAATTTAAAGTTTATTTATAAAATTCATTTGTACTCTCTAAAATTTGAGGTCGCATCATCCTCTCACTTGTCTTCAAAAACGAGCAAAACGCCTAAAAAACAAGCAGATAAACAATACCCTCAATTTTTGCAACTGCAAATATCGTACTTTTTTTTTAATTACAGCATATTATTCACAAAAAATTATCGTTTTTTTTAGTTTTTTTCTCATTTTCAGCATTTTTGCACCAAAAAAAATCGCAGCAATGCCATTTTTTCGAAGATCGGGGATCGGAGAGCAAGAAAAGAACAAAGGAATGAGCTGCTGGGTTGTTTTTGAACTCGTACAAGCCAGTGGCTCGCAATACGAACAAAAGCCAGGCATCACATTTCGTTTATTTCGTTCATTGAAAAAACTAAAAACTCTCAACTGACAAATGAAAACTTTTCACTATTTTTGCAGACGCAAAATGAGGCGGCTGCGATTACATCACAAATCTTAATATGCAACATATTACAACGGTTTTTATCGACATTGACGACACGCTGTGGTGGTTCTCACGCAACAGTGAGGTGGCGCTTGAGACTACTTTCTGGCTCATGAGGTGCGGCGATTGGTGCAAAAGCTATGACGCGTTTCATGATCACTATGAGCACTTTAACCATGAGTTGTGGCAGCTCTACAATCAAGGGGCTGTTGAGAAGGAAGTGCTGGAAGTGAGGCGGTTTGAGCAGGCTCTTGAAGCGAGCCACTATTGTTGTGATGATGTTGACGAACTTGCGGCGGCTATGAACTCATGCTATCTCAATCAGCTGGTGAGGCAAGAGCACCTGATGCCTGGCGCATTGGAGCTGCTGCAATACCTGCACGACAAGGGATATGAGATCAATACCCTGAGCAATGGCTTCAAGGGTGTGCAGGAGCGCAAGCTCGAGGTGGGAGGCATGAACCGATACATCACTCACGTGGTGCTGAGCGAGGACTGCGGCATCACCAAGCCCAGGCGGGGCATCTACGACTATGCCATGAGTCTGTGCGGAGCCAAGTCCGAAGAGATTGTGATGATTGGCGACGACCCGACTACCGACATCCCCGGTGCCAAAAACGCCGGTTGGAAGACTATCTACCTCAATACCCGCAATATCCCTTGTCCGCTTGCCGACCACACCGTGGAGTCACTGCTAGACGTGAAGAAGATTTTGTGATGAGGCGCAAAAAACTGGTTGCTGATAACTGAAAACTGAAAACTAATTACTACTTTTGCAGGCGCAAAGCATTTAAGGGAAGTTCACAGTTCACAGTTCATAGTTCATAGTTGTCAGTTGTGAGTTCCTGGCCCCTGAATAAACGATAAACGACCAACGATAAACGAAAAACGAACAACGAACAACGATAAACGAACAACGATAAACGACCAACGATAAACGAAAAACGAAAAACGAACAACGAACAACGATAAACGAACAACGATAAACGATAAACGATAAACGAACAACCACATATGGAACAAGAACAGAAACTTAAGCTTGAAGAGCAGATCATAATGATGCTCAAGACGGTGTTTGACCCTGAGATACCGGTTGACGTCTATAGCCTAGGGCTGGTATATAAGATTGATCTTCAGGATGATGGCAACGTGGTAATCGACATGACGCTCACAGCCCCTAACTGCCCGATGGCCGACTTCATCTTTGAGGACGTGCGCCAGAAGGTGGAGAGCATCGACGGCATCAACTCGTGCACCGTCAACCTGGTGTATGAGCCCGAATGGGACGTGCGCATGATGAGCGACGAGGCAAAACTGGAGCTCGGCTTTGACATGGATTGATCGCAGGAGTTAAGAGTTAAGAGTTCACAGTTGAGAGTTGTCCTCTCGTTCTCTTGTTTTCTTGTCATCTTGTTTTCTAGTAAACTCTTTATAGCATGAAAAAAGCCTATTTCCTATCGGACGCGCACCTGGGAGCACGCTACATCACCAATAAGCGTGAGCATGAAGGACGACTGGTCGCCTTCCTCGACAGCATCAAGGACGATGCCGTCGAGCTGTACCTGCTGGGTGACATCCTCGACTATTGGTATGAATATAAATATGTGGTGCCACGCGGGCATGTCAGGTTCCTGGGCAAACTCGCTGAGCTCGCCGATGCTGGCGTGAAGATTTTCTGGTTCACCGGCAACCACGACGTGTGGCTCTTCGACTACCTTACCAACGAAATAGGCCTTAAAGTGCTTAAAGGCAGCACTATGATGGAGATTATGGGCAAGCAGTTCCTGCTCTCGCATGGCGATGACGTGGGATACCAGAGGCCCATGTACCGCTTCACTCGCTGGTGCTTCTACAACCGCGTGTGCCAGTGGCTATATGCCAGCATCCATCCCCGCTGGACCTACCCCATCGCCACAGGATGGTCGCAGCAAAACCGCGTCACTCGGCCTCAGGACTACGAAGACAAACTCAAAGAGGTGTGCTGCCAGCGCCTGGAGACTTTCTGCAACGAGCATGCCGCCCAGCATCCCGAGGTTCAGCACTATGTGTTTGGGCACGTGCATCTAGCACGTCAAGTCATGCTCAAAGGCGACCGCACCATGACTATCCTCGGCGAATGGATTGATCAGTTCACCTACGCAACCTTCGATGGCAACGAGATGCGCCTAGCTCAAGCAAAGCTTGAAGGTTAGAGGTTAAGGTTTGGTGGTTATTGCTTTGCTAAAGCCGCAGGTGCAGCGCAATACTTCAACAACGCCCACGCTTCTTGTTCTCTCTTCCTCTTGTCAATATGTTTTATAACATATTTTGTATCGCTTTGATTTACAACCCTTTTTGATAGCGCCAAGATTTTTCTTCCGAAAAAGTATGGTATATTCAAAAATTATACATAACTTTGCAGCGCAAAACAGAAGGTCATTGAAGAATTTTTGAAACTTTCCAGTCCAGAAAACCATGTCTGGATTTTTTTGGAGAGGCATCCGCAATCGTTTGCACAATCTTTTATTTAAGATGCTGCAACAGCGGGCGTAACAAGCTTTCTTTCAATTGGATTGCATAACTAACGGAACTTTCTAATAAACGCAACAGCGTTAAATATGAAAAAACTGCGTTTAATGCCGCATTACCTTTGAAAGCATAACTTTGAATTTATATAAACCTCAAAACATTCTTTTATTACCTTACACACAAATTATTACCTATTGAATGCTTGGCAAGGATCATTTGACGAAAATAATCCTTGCCATCTTTTTATGCGCTTAGCCTAGGGGAGAGGTTGGTGTGCTTCGCACAAGTTGAGAGGGGAGAGTGGAGAGGTGAGAGATTATGAATTGTGAATTATGCATTAATTGATTTTTCCATTCGGTTTAAGGTCTTGATGCCTAAGGGGATGGCGAGTAGGAACGAGGCGGTGTCGGCTACCGCCTGGGCGATCTCCACACCAAGGAATCCAAGCAGCCAATTGCCCAAGAACAGAGCAGGGATAAGGAATATGCCCTGTCGTGCCATAGCTATGACGACGGCAGGCACGGTGCGGCGTATGTTCTGCAAGTACATGTTCACCATCACCACAAAACCCGTGAGCGGGAACGAGAGGCACTGGAAACGGAGCACCTCGGTGCCTATGCGGCTCACTTCTGGATCGCTCTCGACAAAAAGCGACACTAGTTCCCTCGCGAAGATGAACCCCGCCACTGCAAGGACGGTGCAGTATATTGTCGAGACTTTGCAGCTGTGGATGAAGGCGGCTCGCACGCGGTCAAATTTCCCCGCACCATAGTTGAAGCCGCACACTGGCTGGAATCCTTGTCCGTAACCTATCATCGCAGCGCTGGCAAGCATAGTGATGCGGCTCACAACCGAGAAGCTGGCAATCGCCGAGTCGCCATAGAGTCCCGCCACATGGTTGAGGATGAGAGCGGCGATGCCCATCATCGACTGTCGTGCCAGCGATGGCAGACCTCCTGCCGCTATGTCGCGGTAACGCTGCATCGTGGGTTTGAACTGCGAGAGACGTATTGGCACCCCTCCCCTCTTGCCCGAGAGCATAAGCATGATGGTGAAGCTCACCACCTGCGACAGCGCCGTTGCCATGCCCGCGCCTTTCACGCCAAGGCCTAAGCCAAAGATGAAGATTGGGTCGAGAATCACGTTGAGCGCTGCGCCCGTCATGATGCCGAGCATCGAGAGCATGGCGTTGCCCTGATGACGCATCAAGTTGTTGAGCGTGAAACAGCTCATGATGAACGGCGTGCCCAGCAGTATGAATGTGAAATAGTCGCAAGCGTAAGGCAGAATGGTTTCGGTTGAGCCAAAGAAGCGCAACACTGGCTGCATAAACACAAAGCCGATGGTCGCAATCACAGCGCCCGTGAGCCATGTAGATACCAGGCCCACCGATGCCATGATACCGGCGTTGTGGCTGTCCTCATGGCCAAGCATGCGTGAGATGTAGTTTCCCGCACCCTGCCCAAAGAAGAAAGCGATGCTCTGCACTATCGACATGTAGGAGAACACGATACCCAGCGCCGCCACGCTTTGCGTGTTGATTTGCCCCACGAAGAAGGTGTCAACCAGGTTGTAGATACCCGTCACGAGCATGCTCACCATGGCAGGCACAGCAAGCCCCGTGACCAACCTGCCTACTGGCTGGGTTGTCAACTTCACAAATTTAGCATGCTGCGCTGGACTGTTCATTTAATCAAAAGGAGTGTAAGGAATAATAAGGAGTCAAATTGCCTAACACTTACAACTTACTACTTAACACTTAACACTTAAGAAATTTATCCTTGTCCTTGGCTCTTGGGGGTGACGCCGGGTGTGGGAGGGGTGACATGGAGTTGAAGCGTGTGTATATAGCCTCTACGGTCATACAAATTAATGCCATCTTTATGTATCTCAATGCGCATCATGTCGCTTCCATCCAAAGTGCCAGGAAACTTCAAGATGCCTCTCACTCGGCCATTCTGGTCACAAATCTGGATGCCAACATCTTTGGTTACTACCCATAGATTTCCTGCTCCGTCAAATGCCATTGCTTTCACGTCGAGTTGTGAGTTGTCGTAGCTGTGCAGCCAATAGAAAGGTTGCCCATTTTGCTCATTGCCATTTTCGTCTATCGTGTACTGCCACAGGCAATTTGAGCCAGGATGAGCTTTAACCATCAGCGTAGAGTCAGGATAGACAGCAATAGGCACACCATTTTCATTCTCTTCAACGACCCACAACCATGGTTTCCACCCTCTGCCTCCATAAACCAGCATGGTGTCGAGCAGGTTGTTCTGCGTCTTGCCGCAACGTGGCGCCTCGGGCCAGCCTTGCCACATCCATTCCATGACTTCAGGGAAAATCTCGTTGGCGCGCTTCACTCCGTGGTAGCAGTCGCTCCAGTCGTAGCGAGCGTCATAGCCAGCGAAGTCGAGCGCCGAGGCGAGCATGCGGTTGCCCTCGTACCAGTGGCCGAACAATGGGTTCCACACATCGTTGGTGCCGTCTTGCAAGAAGATGCGCAAGGGGCGAGGCTCGCTCTTGCGGACTATAGCTTGCAAGTCGTTGCCGCCACGCATCGCAACAAAGGTGCCCACGCCGCTGAACACTCGGCTGAACAATTCGGGGCGATGCCAAGCCGCCGTGAAAGCTGCAATGCCGCCACTGCTCAGGCCGAAAATCATGCCGTCGGCTCCTCGATGCGAGAGCTTAATAGGGAGCCCACGGGCAGTGGTGAGGTTCTCCACCCAGGGCAGCACCTCTTTCTCGATGAAGGATACAAACGTACGAGTTGTCATGTCAAACTCGTTGCTGCGGTTGTAGCGCACCACATTGCCGTCCTTGTCCTTTATCACTCCTGGCTGGACAAAAACACCTATGGTCACTGGCATCTTGCCTACAGCGATGAGACTGTCCATCACATTAGGAGCATTGCACAAAATACCGTCAAGCCCCACATAGAGGCACGCCGGCTGCTTGCCATCGTAGGCATCGGGCACATAAACCTGAATTTCGCGCTCAGTGCCAGGATAGTACAACTTGCTCTTGAGTGTGCCTTTGATTATCTCATGTGCGCCGGCATTTATGCCAAGCATCAGCATCGCCAGCACAAGAATCAAACCATATCGTTTCATTACTGTAAATAACTAAATGAAATTAATCACAAAGGTAATACATTTTCTCAAAAATAATCGTTATAATCCATGATTTCACAAAATTATGACTAACTTTGCACATTATTTAGAAATTAGACCAAAAACGATATGGAAACCAAGAGCAAGAAACTTAAGCCACTCGCTGGCATGAACCTTCAAGAACTGCGTGAAGTAACTGCCGGACTCGGCATGCCCAAATTTGTCGCAACTCAGCTTGCCGACTGGATTTACAATAAGCGAGTGAACTCGTTTGACGAAATGCGCAACATCTCAAATGCCAACAAAGAGCTGCTGTCGCAGCAGTACTGCGTGGGTCTTTATGGTCCTCAAAGCGCTCAGTCGAGCGAGGATGGCACCATTAAGTACCTGTTTGACGCTGGCGGCGACAAGGCGGTGGAGAGCGTCTTCATCCCCGAGGATGACCGAGCCACCCTGTGCATCTCGTCGCAGAAAGGCTGCCGCATGAACTGCTACTTCTGCATGACTGGCCGCCAAGGTTTCCACGGCAATCTCACCTCCAACCAAATCATCAACCAAGTGCTCAGCGTTCCTCAGAGTCAAGAGCTTACCAACGTAGTGTTTATGGGCATGGGTGAGCCACTCGATAACCTTGACAATGTGCTCAAAGTCATAGAGATCCTCACCGCCGACTGGGGTCTGGCATGGAGCCCTAAGCGCATTACTGTCTCGACAGTGGGTGTGAAGAATGCCCTCAAAGTGCTATGCGAAACCACCAGCGTGCACATCGCTGTGAGCGTGCACAACGCCATCGAAGACGAACGCAGCCAACTGATGCCCATCGAGAATGCATATCACATCAAGGAAGTGATGGAACTGCTCGGCAAGTACGACTTCGCCCACCAGCGCCGTCTCTCGGTGGAGTATATCATGTGGCAATGGTTCAACGACGACATCAAGCACGCCGAAGCGCTGCGCGAGATACTGCCGAACGAGCACGTGCGCGTTAACCTTATCCGCTACCACATGATTCCTGGTGCCGCCAAGCTGCGCACCTCGAGCGACGAGCGCATGGCCTACTTCCGCGACTATCTCAATGGCAAGGGCATCACCTGCACCATTCGCCGCAGCCGTGGTGAGGACATCAGCGCAGCCTGCGGTATGCTCGCCGGCAAGGTGAAAGATGCTGAGAAAGAAGACGACAAGAAATCAAAGAAAGCAGCAAAAACCAGCAAATAAAACTGCCACTTCTGCCAATGCAAAGCATTCAACTGGCACGCCAGCAGCAAATATAACACTAAACCCAACAATAAAAACCAGCTCAAACGGCATTCATGCTATTTGAGCTGATTTTGGTTTTATAGTCCTTAAACTCCTACCACATCATTCTCCTACTGGAGCAGTTGGGTTAAAGTAGTAGTTGTCGTCTCTTTTATCGCCTTGCTCTATTTCGTGGTCAATGTTCTCATACTCACTGTGCATGCTCTTGTACTCGGGCACAAACTGCTTCATGCCCTTAACCATGTCGTGGATGTTACCGCTCTGGGCGAGTTCAATGATATTGTCAATATTGTTGCACACATCGAGGTAGTCGTACTTACGCACACGCGCAATCATAATCTTCTCGTTGTCGGTCTTGATGGTGTTCTCCTTGTCGTTGAGAAGTTCCTCATAGAGCTTCTCACCAGGACGAAGACCTATCTCCTCAATTTGTATGTCAATGTGTGGACGCAGACCAGCAAGCGATATCATGCGAGTCGCAAGGTCATAGATTCGGACTGGTTGACCCATATCGAAGATATAAATCTCGCCGCCATGACCCATGCATCCTGCCTCAAGAACGAGCGAACAAGCCTCAGGAATTGTCATGAAATAGCGGATGATATCACGGTGAGTCACAGTCACAGGTCCACCGTTCTCTATCTGCTTGCGGAACAGCGGAATTACCGAGCCATTGCTGCCCAGCACATTACCAAAGCGAGTGGTGATGAACTGGGTGTTCTTGCCCATCTTCTGAGCATCGAAGAAGAGCGACTGGCAGTAAATCTCGGCAAGGCGCTTTGTACAACCCATAATGTTGCTGGGGTTCACCGCCTTATCGGTAGATACCATCACAAACTTATAAACGCCATATTTCAGAGCCAAGTCGGCAATGTTCTTGGTGCCTTCCACGTTGGTGATCACAGCCTCGGTAGGATTAAGCTCCATCATTGGCACATGCTTGTAGGCTGCAGCGTGGAACACATATTTAGGTTGATACTGCTTGAAAGCCTCCTCCATGCGGGCATGGTTTTGCACGTCGCCCATAAATAGCACCACGTTAGCATCGGGAAACGACTTCTTCATCTCAAGGCTCAAGTCGTGCATTGGTGTCTCGGCTTGGTCAACAAGCACAATTTGTTTTGCTTTGTAGCTTGCCACCTGGCGCACAATCTCACTACCAATCGAGCCACATGCGCCGGTGATGAGCACCACCGAGTCCTTGATGTGCGAGCGTACTAGAGTATTGTTCAGAATAATGGGATCACGTCCCAGCAAGTCCTCAATCTGAACCTCCTTGATGTAGGTAGATATGTTAGAGCCATCGCGCTCATCATCGATCTCAAACTCCTCTACCTTGTTAATCGCCAACAAAGCGATATTATTCTCTATAAACTTATCGGCAAAGCCGTTGCGCATCAATTTGATAGCCGAAGAGTCAAAAATCAGAGCATGTATGCCACCACCAACAAATATATTTGTAACATCATCGTCATTGTATTTATACACCTTGAAGCCGTTGATTTCGTCTTTGTCCTTGCCTTTCTTTATGCTGAGCAGTCCCACAGGCTCATATTTACCGCCAATCTCGTTCTTGAGGGCGTTGGCAAGGATTAGCGAGTCGAGCGAGGTGCCAAGTACCAGCACCTTGCGGCGATTGCTCTCGGTAACCGTCATGCGGGCATACATATACTTGATAACCAAGCGCTCAATAGTGAGCAGTGCAAACGCTAGCACTCCAACATAAACTACACCCCAATAGCTGAAGAGCACGTTGTTGGTGATAGCAGACCATATCATATTGATTAATATCAAAATGATTGTTGACATGAACACAACAACAAACTCTCGGTACAAGTCCTCAATTACCGATAGTCGGATTATACAAGTATAACTCTTTGAAAAATAAGTCACTAATCCATAGACAGCAACTACAATTATCAGATTACGTAAAATCACCAAGGTGTCTATCGCTTGATGGTTAAGACTCGACAAATAGTAAATGCCAATACTACATGTTACCAGCAACATGTCAATAAGAAGTATAATCCATCGCGGAACCGTGTTGGTTTTCAGATTCTTAAACCATTTCAGTTCAAATAACTGTCGTATTAATTTATCTAACATAAGCAAATAGGCTAAAACATAGTCACTCAGTTTTCGTTATGCAACAAAAACTGGCGCTCTTGAAAAAGTGTCGCAAATATACTATTTTTATTTTATAAACAAACAACATTTCTACTTAAAAACATAATTTTTCTTTTATATATAATATTTTAATATTAAATAGAGCATAATTCAAGAAAAAACACTACCTTTGCAGCTTGAATTGAAATTTATTAAAAAACGAAATATTTGAAATGATATTCTTCAACGATAAAACACTTGTAGTTGTGGCTGTTATGATTCTGGCAGCGATCAACACATCGTGCTTTAAGGAAGAGCCTCTTAATGCCGAGTGCGACATCGAGCAGGCGTGGGTGCACGTAAACAACATCGAAGCCAGCTTCTACAATGCCAACGACACTATCATCAACGTTCTCAGCAACGAGGACAAGATTGTGTTCACAATGCGCGACGATGCCGATGTCACAGCTTTTGCTCCACAATTCAAAATTACTTCTGGCGCCACCATCACCCCAGCTAGCGGGTCCGCTCACGACTTCACCAATGGTCCCGTGACCTACACCGTCACCTCCGAGGATGGCAAGTGGAACCGCACCTACACCGTATCGTGCAACCGCATGGCGCGATACACTACTTCTGAAATTGACTTCGACTTCGAGCACTATGAGCTCGACAAGGACTACCATAAGTTCTATGTGTGGCACAACGTATTACCCGACGGCAGTCTGGGTGATGACTGGGCTACGGGTAACTATGGCTTCTACATTGCAAACAGCAATTCAGCCGCTAATGAATACCCAACATTTGTCCTGGAGAACGGTTATGACGGTCATGGAGTTCAGTTTGTAACAAGAGACACTGGACCGATGGGCCGAAGATTAGGAAAACCCATTGCAGCTGGCAACCTGTTTTTAGGAAAATTCAACATCATTTCTGCATTGCTTCAGCCATTGAAGGCTACAGAGTTTGGTATCCCATTCACTCAAAAACCAGTAAGACTTTCGGGCTACTACCAATATAGTCCTAGTGCTCCGTTTACCGACAAGGACTTTGTGGAGCATCCCGAACGTACCGACGCTGGCGATATTTATTCTGTACTCTACATCAACCATGACCGTAACGGCAATCCATTGGTGCTCTATGGTGACAACGTGCTCTCAAGCGAGAGCATAGTGGCTGTAGCACGCGTCCAGAATGTGAATGAGACCAACGGGCAATGGGTGAAGTTTGACATAGAGTATGAATACAAAAAAGACATCGACCCCGAGATGCTTGCTAACCGTGGCTACAACCTTACAATCGTGTTCTCATCGAGCATTGATGGTGCCACATTCGAAGGCGCAATTGGCAGTACTTTGAAGATTGATAAGGTAAAACTCACTTGCGAAACCAAGGAGTAGTCATTTGTCAGTTCTCAATTTTCAGTAATAAGACTTCAAACATGAAACGATACATAACATCAATAATAATCGCAGTTCTAGCCTCAATGAGTGCTTGGGCCATCATGGAGAACGACGGCGGATGCCAAAACTTGCAAAACTTTTTCCGCAACGTGGAAGGATATGGTCGTGTGGGTTATTCCGTTGGTGGCACGGCACCTATGGGTATGCCTGCCGAGATAAGGAAACTCAACAAGTTCATTCTGCAACCCAACGTTGCATTCGGGGCTGACCTCATCAAGCCAACCAGCAAGCACTGGGGCGTGCTTGCCGGCATCCACTTTGAGAATAAGGCGATGCACATCGATGCAACAGTTAAGAACTACCACATGCAAGTGACCCAAGACGGTCAATCTATGGAGGGTGTGTTCTCCGGGAAAAACGATAGTCATGCTTTTCAATGGACTTTTACAGTACCCATTCAAGCAGTTTACAAGTTCAACGACAAATGGAAACTCAAGTTTGGACCCTATTTCTCCTACGTCACCAGTTGCGGCTTCGACGGTTTTGCCTACGACGGTTACATTCGTGTGAACGACCCAACAGGAGCCAAAGTGCTGTTAGGCAACAATGATGATGATCGCGGCAACTACGACTTCAAAGATGAAATCCGCAAAGTTCAATGGGGCATGGGAGTTGGTGTTGACTACTTTTTCGCACGTCGATTTGGCATCTATGCCGATATTAACTGGGGCCTGAGCGGGTTCTTCAAGAGCAGCTTTAAAACCCTTGACCAGACCCTCTACCCCATATATGGAACAATTGGCATTGCCTATAAGTTTAAATAATGTACAATTAAGAATTAAAGAAATTAAAAACAATAATTTAAACGTTTAAATCATGAAGAAAATTTTCACTTTTTTTGCAGCTGCAGCTCTTTCAATGAGCGCTTTTGCTACCGACTATGCAGGTAACATCACCGTGGAAATCAATGGCGTGGGCACTCCACAAGAGACCACCATCAACATTGTTCAAAACGAAGATGAAACCTACAAACTGAGCATCAACAACTTTACTCTTGACAACGACGGAAGCCCAATGGGCGTAGGCAACATCGTGCTCGACAACATGAAGGGTTACACCATCAATGGCGTGACTACTGTTGTTGCTGACCAGAGCATTACTATCGCTGAGGGCGACGACCCCAACATTGCTTTCTGGATGGGCCCATTGCTGGGTGAAGTTCCCATCGTTTT
>JAEEGL012040295.1_pt1 | contig 16655 bp, 14 predicted proteins | sample 9134231 | NCBI WGS metagenome assembly JAEEGL01 (sample SAMN16246548, study PRJNA631951) | gut metagenome | biome: gut microbiome; feature: rumen; material: fiber-attached | host: Bos | place: Iran: Karaj | collected 2018-10 | reverse complement strand
TGTTCAAGACAGGGAACGTAACCATTCAGACGTCCGAATTCGGGAACATGGATGTCACGCCGGATGACACAGGCTTCGAACTGCTGAACGAGAACGGGATCCGTATCTGCGCTCGGTACGTGGACGAAAGCAGCTTCTGGGGCGCCGCAGTGCTGCTGTACTGCGAGAACAACTCCGGAAGGAACATCACGATCACGGCGGATGATCTTTCCGTAAACGGCTTTATGGTAACCTCGTACTGCTATATCACCGTCTATGACGGGAAGATGGCATTTGACGATATCACGCTGCTTTCCTCGGATCTGGAGGAGAACGACATTGATAAGATCGAAGAGGTCGAACTGAAATTCCATATCATTGACGCGGATTCATGGAACACCGTACTGGACACTTCACCGCTCACGTTTACCGTCAGCGAGTGAGAAAGGAGGCAGAAATGAAAGTACTGAAACTGGTACTCGGGATTTTCAGCATCATTTTTTCCGGAATCGTCGCCATGCAGTCCATGCTGGTCGGCCTCGGTAACACGATCCTGGAAAACGGAGAAACTGGCGGTTCAGGCGGGATCTTCCTCGCCATCCTGCTTCTGGCAGGCGGCATCGTGATGCTCGCGACGCGGAAGAACAGCGGGAAAGGCGGCTCCGTCACGTGCCTGATCCTGTACCTCCTCGGCGGAATTGCCGGGATGGGAATGGCCGGCAGCTATACCGACCTGAAGATCTGGAGCGGATTCGCTCTCATCGTCGCGGCGGTCAACTTCCTTGCGCTGTTCGGCAAGAAGCGCGCGGCCTGATCTGACGGAATCCAAACAAAGAGGCATGGTCCTGAACAGGGCCATGCCTTTGTACGTATCAACTGTTTATCCGTTCACTGCAGTAAGAGAAATGATCAGATCTCCAACTGCTGCTTGATCTTTCTCAGTTTGGTCCCGCAGTAAGTCAGAAGCGCTACGTAGATCACGAACAATACGCCGAACACGATGCTGAGGACCATGTCTAAGGTGTCGAAACGCGCGTCGCCGAAGAATTTGAAGAAGTTCGGGACGATCACGCAGAGAAAGATCAGCAGAAGCGGCAGCATCCGCGTCGTGATCACTTCCTTGACCATTTCCGCACGGGATGCGTTGTCGGAAAAGAGATTTTCGTCCTCTTCGGAAGCATCGGGATCCGAAGCTTTCCTGAAATAATTCCAGCCGAAGCATTTGCCCGTGTATTCCCACCCGAAATCGGCCATCATCTCAAGGTATCCGTCCTCGATATCTCTGAAGTCCAGCCGGTAGATCACGTCCTCAGGGTCGCAGGATTCGAACGTGAAGAAGCACGGAGGGGTCATTTTTGAGAGCTTCCATCCCTGGTTATGCATATCCCTGAGCCATTTTTCTTCTTCGATGAAGTCGGCGATCGTAAAATATCTGGTCACTGTCTTTGTCATTGCAGTTCCTCTCCTTTGCTGTTTCTGTAGAGGCGTTCGATCCTGGCTTTCTCAGCGGAAAGGATCTCTTTGCCGAGTTCTGTGATCGTGTAAAGTTTCCGTTTGTCCTCTTCGCTGTGGAAACGGATGAGACCGTCCTTCTCCATTTTGGAGAGCGCCCCGTACATCGTTCCGGCGCTGATGCTGACTTCTCCTCCGGTCATTCTTTTCACCTGCTGGCTGATACCGTATCCGTGCTGCGGTGTCTGGAGGCAGAAGAGAATGTAAAAAGCGGACTCGGTCATCGGCACGTAGATGCGTCTTAAATTGTCGTCCATGTTGTCCTCCTTAGTATCAGTGTCCGATGCATCGGACTACGATATATAATATATCGGACGCCGATATATCTGTCAAGCGTTTTTTCCAAAGATTTTCAGAAATAGTTTTTACGTAAAAGAGAGGAGCGAAACATTGCTGTTTCGCTCCTTGTATTTGATAAGAATCAGACAACCGGTTCAGACGGATACCGCGTTCAGCGGAAAGGGTGCTTTTCGATCCTTCCGTACTGGCTGCAGCTGCAGTGGTCGGAAGAGCAGACCTGAGGTCCTTCAAGCATGTGAAAACTTCCCTGCAGGATATTGCCCATGACCATCGTGCTCCCGATGGCGGGACATCTTTTCGCGTTGCCGAAAGCGTCGATCCAGACGGAACGGACCCCGGCGTCACAAACGTATCCCGTGGGACGGAAGCTGTCCACGTCCTCCAGCGCAGCCCCAAGGGCCTGAATGCTCTGATAGCCGGATATCCGGCCGTAACGGTCTGTGACCCGGATGCCGTTTTCACGGGGAACCAGCAGTTTGTGTACCGTTTCAGATGACACGCTGGTGGCATAGTTCCGGATGAAGATCGGCTCGATTGTAACGTCCGTGTCTTTGAACATTTCCCGCAATTCCATCAGCAGACCGTGATCCCGGTCGCTCAGCAGCGGAATGCCCGCCGAGAGACGGATACGGTTTTCCTGACCGTCCGGATCCGGGGTAAGCCGTGCGTGATCATAGACCGCCCGGAGCTTTTCGGCGAACAGTCTTTTGTCGGAATACGCGGCATAATAGCTTGTTCCGATGAAAAGCGAGCGCCGTTTCTGACCGGCTGTTTTCTGGATGATGTCGCACAGGCGGCAAAAATAGTCTGTGTCCTGCGAGAAGTTCGTGGTGATGTCGAACCGGATGTTCCCGCCGAAACGGCACAGAGCCAGTTTTTCGAGGATCGCGGGGAAATCCGGAAGGATCGTCAGTTCTCCTCCGATCAGGCTGACTTTCACGGTGTCGTAACCGTCCAGACCTTCGATCAGCCGGATCACTTCCTCGCAGATCTTGCCGCGGAGCTGTGCTGTCTCCCCCTCGGACTGTCTCAGGTGTGACTCACGGTCTCCCTGGATGCAGAAATCGCACTGATAATTGCAGAGGGTCGTGACACGCCAGCGGATGTCGAAAGTATGCGCATCAGCCAGCAGGTTTTCGATTTTGATGACGTCGCAACTAAGCATATATTAAAATTCCCCAGTGGATTTATATTTTGAAAACGCGGCCGCGGTATTATTTGCCGGCCTCTTTCTTCGACAGCCAGCCCCGGAAGAGACCGCCCTCGAAGAAGGAGATGATGACGAAGAAGATGTCCGCGAACAGGATGAAGATGAAAGAGGGGACCATGATCCTGGTATATCTCTTGCCTGCGTCGGCATGCCTTCGGATGAAAGATCCCATCCGGATCAGGCAGAACAGTACGCCCGCATTGAAGAACAGCAGCAGGGCGGCGTTGGAACAGAAATCCGCCCAGACTTCCGCCGGGAAGAAATTTCCGGTCGCAGAAACGCTCGCCGCAGTGTTGATCAGCAGCATCACGATATCAACGATGAAGAGGATACGCGTCACGTTCAGCATCACGCCTCCGCCGATCCCGACGCCGCCGCACCAGTTCAGGCCGGCGCGTTCGCAGAACCGTTCGAACTGCTGCATCAGCGGCTCGTTCTGCTTTCCTTCGATAAAACCGTTGTTGGCGATGGCATACACACAGATGTGAAGGCCGTTCGCTTTACAGTAGTTTTCCGCCTCTTTCATGAACCGGAGAACGTGGGAAGGGATGCCGTCCACGTAGAGAGGCAGGCAGAAAACGACCGCCTGGACGTCGCGGAACTGTTCCAGGATACGGGCGTGGTCCGCCGGCGTCCTCAGCTTCTCTCGGACGCTCTCTCCGCCGGTGAAAAGACGCTGGAGGGCAAGGAAATACGCGGAAGCGCAGAAGCGTTTCTTGGGACTGCAGTCGATGTACAGTGTCTTCACAGCAGCGCCTCCACTTCTGAGGGATCTGCGGCAAACAGTACTTCGGACCGTTCGAAGCCCTCGTTGATCGCATTGCGTTCCACCATATAGCGGAACGTCTCTTTCTCCGGTTCTGTGACGTCGCCGTAGACGATCACTTTCATCAGGCCGTGTCTGCCGTAGCGGAGCGTATGATGCATCTGTCCGCCGCGGTACGTGCTGAACGGCGTGGAGGTCCCGATGGAGCGGTCGAGGACGTTCTTGATGTCCGCGCTGTATCCGCCGTACAGGTTTTCGGAGACGATCGTCAGATCGTCGGCTTTCCCGATGATCCGGCACACCTGATGCAGCCTGTCCTTCATCTGGCATTCCGCCGGATGCTTGGTCCAGCACCCGAAGCAGCCCTGACAGGGAGCATATTTCCCATCTGCAACAACCGCGAGGTCGCAGTGCGCTTCCATCACGGCGTCATAGGGACGGTCAAGATCGTGGAGTATCACTCTCATATCCGGTCTTTCTGCTGCGCATCTCGCGCCGCGTTTTTTTTTGCTGTGTCTCTTCTTGGAGGCGGGAAGCACTGCTCAGTGTTCGTTCGCCATACGGTAGATCTCGACCATGTCTTCCTTGTGCAGGACTCTGGCGGAGCCCATGGATCCGCCGCACGCAGCGCTGCAGGATTCCGCCAGGGCCTGGATCTGATCTTCCGTCAGGTCCAGTCCGAGCTCATGCAGGTTGGCGGGCATTCCGATGCTGCGGAAGAAGTCCTCCATTGCTTCGATGCCCTTCAGAGCGACATAGCGGTCGGTCATACCCTCCGAGGGGACGACGTCCAGAACGTTGACGGCGAGGCTCACGAAGCGGTGCAGGTTGCTGTCCATCACATAGCGCGCCCATGCCGGCCACATAGCCGCCAGGCCTGCGCCGTGCGTGACGTCGAACATGCCGCCGAGCTCATGCTCCAGCATGTGGGGCGCCCAGTCGCTGCCTTTGTTGCCGCATCCTGTGAGGTTGTTGTGGGAAAGGGAGCCCGCCCACATGACTTCCGCCCGGGAATCATAGTTCAGGGGATCGGTGTGCAGGATCTTCGCGTGCTTCATCACGTCCTTCAGGATGACGTGGGCGATGCCGTCCGTGATATCGGGGTTGCCGCCCTGGGTGAAATAGCGCTCGAAGGTGTGCATCATGATGTCGACGCACCCGGACATGCTCTGGTAGTCCGGAAGGGTCATGGTGAGTTCCGGGTTCATGATGGCGAAACGCGGTCTCGCGAGATCGTCGTCGTAGGAGCGCTTCAGTCCGTTCTTCTCGTCCGTGATGACACTGCCGGTGCTGGTCTCGCTGCCGGCTGCCGCGATGGTAAGGATGACGCCCACCGGCGCGCAGGCTTCCGCGCGGCGCCTGCCCATGAACAGGCTCCAGACGTCTTCTTCCGGTTCCGCGATGCCGTAGGCGATCGCCTTGGCCGTGTCGATGACGGAACCGCCGCCGACGGCGAGCATGAAGTCGAGACGCTCCTGCTTGGCGAGTTCGATCCCCTCATAGACTTTTCCGAGGTGGGGGTTCGGCACGACCCCGCCCAGTTCGCGGTAGAACAGTCCGGACGCTTCCAGACTGTCCCGGACCTTCTGGAGAAGGCCGGTGCGCTCCGCGCTTTTTCCGCCGTAGACCAGCAGCACGCGGGCGCCGCCGAAGTCGCGGATCAGGTCTGCGACGCGGGATTCCTTGCCCTTGCCGAAGGCGATCTTGGTAGGGGTATAGAGATTGAAATTGTAAAACATGGACGTACCTCCGATGCGGTAAAAAACTGTTTGTTACTGTTTTCAGTGTATCAAAACGGATGAACGAAGAAAAGAAAAAACACGTCTTGCGGAGCGTTCTGTGAGGTGGAGAAAGCAGCTGCCGGTATAGTATAATAAGGTCGGTATCGGCGGACGCGGATCGTGCTTCATCCTGCGGCGGAAATGACGCGGGACGGTCCGTTCTGAGCCGCGGGAGAACAGACGCTTACGGAAGACAAAGACCGGAGGAGAAAGACATGGGCACCCAGTGGTGGAAAGACGCGGTGGTATACCAGATATACCCCTTCAGCTTCATGGATTCGGACAACGATGGGTGGGGGGACATCCCCGGGATCCTGTCGAAACTGGATTACATCAAAGAACTCGGCGCGACTGCGATCTGGTTCTCTCCGCTGTATCGTTCGCCGGACTATGATTACGGCTACGACATCAGCGACTACCGGGATATCGACCCGAAGTTCGGTACGATGGCGGACTTCGACAGGCTGCTTGAGGAATGCCACAAAAGGGAACTGAAAGTCATCATGGATATGGTCCTCAACCATACGTCCACCGAACACCCCTGGTTCCTGGAGGCGGTACGGGATCCGGCGTCGCCCTACCGGGATTACTACATCATCCGCAAAGGGAAGACTGAAAAAGGCAAACTGGTGCCTCCTTCCAACTGGGCGTCCACTTTCACGGGCTCTGCGTGGGAACGCATCGGAGACAGCGACGATTTCTATCTGCACCTGTTCTGCAGGGAACAGGCGGATCTGAACTGGGAGAACCCGAAGGTGCGGGAAGAGATCGCGGATATCCTGGATTTCTGGCTGAAAAAAGGCGTGGACGGTTTCCGGTTCGACGTTTTCAACATGTTTTCCAAAGTCTATCCGATACGGGACGACGATGACGGAAAGACGTTCCAAAAAGGCGCGAAATACTTCGTGGACGGACCGCGGATGCACGAGTTCCTGAAGGAGCTCAACGAACGTGTGCTGTCCCGTTACGACTGTTATACGGTAGGAGAATCCTATCATCCGTCGGAGGAGAACGCCCACGAATACGTGAAGGCGTCCAACCGGGAACTGGACACCATCTTTAACTTCGCCCATCTGGATTCGGACAATATCGGCGGTCTGAAGTTCTTCCGGAAGCCCTTCGATCTGGGGCAGTTCAAAAAAGGGCTGCTGGATCCCCAGGTCTCCTATTACGACGAGGGATGGAACACGCTGGTGCTGGAGAACCACGACAATCCGCGCAGCGTGAGCAGGTTCTCCATCGATACGAAGCGCTACCGCTACGAAGCCGCGACCATGCTGGCCACCGTCACCTACATGGGCTTCGGGACGCCGTTCATCTACATGGGGCAGGAGGCCGGATTCACCAACGCCGACTTCCGCAGCGTCGACGAGCTGAAGGATCCCGTCAGCCATTTCGTGTACGACCTCATGTGCAGCTACCATATGCCGAAAGGTCTGGCGTTCCGGTTCATCCGGTACGGCGCGAGAGACCACGCCCGCGTTCCCATGGCCTGGGACGGATCGGCAAACGGCGGTTTCAATAAGGGACACGAAACGTGGCAGTGCGTCAACGGCAACTACAGGGAGATCAATGTGGAGAAGGACCTTTCTTCGGACAGGTCCGTCTACCGCTTTTATCAGAAGCTGCTGGCGTTCCGCAGGCAGAGCGCAGCGGCCATGCGCGGAGCGACGAAAGAATACGACCATGGACATAAGCAGGTCATCGCGTACAGCCGCGAATATCAGGGAGAAACGCTGTTCGTAGCGGGCAATTTCAGCCGCAGGACGGTGACGTACAGACTGCCGGAAGCTTTCGCGGGACTGCAGATCAGGATAAGCAACTACGACGGTGCGGAACAGAAAGGCGGAGAGCTGACCCTGAAGCCGTATCAGGCCGTCGTTCTCGGATAAAAACAGATACCGGGCGAATGGATAAGGGGAGGATGAACCGTTTATGGTGACCAGGATCCAGGGCGAAAAAGTAAGTCATCTGTTCATCGGCTGGGACGAAACGCTGGTCTGGTCCTGCCTGCAGGGCGTGATGGGAAGCCTGTACGCGGATTCCCAGGAGGATCCGCGTTCCGCTGCGGCGTATCTCGGCGATTTCGCGTTTTACGCCGGCGAGCCGGACCGGGAACTGCTGGAGTGGATCCCGCCACAGGAGGAAAAGACGCCGCTGCTGCTCATACCGCGTTCCGCGGCCTGGGCTGAACTGATCAGGGAGACGTTTCAGGGCCGGTATCTCGAGGCGCGGCGCTACGGGTTCCGGAAGGGAAAAGAGACCTTTGACAGGGAGAAACTGGAAGAATATGTCCGGAGCATCCCGGAGGGGTACCGGATCGTGCCGATCGACAGGGAACTGTTTCCCGTCTGTCTGAGCGGGGAATGGAGCGCGGACTTCGTTTCACAGTTCCGTACGCCGGACCGTTACGAGGAACTCGGACTTGGCTTTGTGGCGTTGTGGGACGGGGAGCCGGTTTCCGGCGCGTCCTCCTACAGCCGTTTCAGGACCGGGATCGAGATCGAGACCGTGACGAGGGAAGATCACCGGCGGAGGGGACTGAGCACCGCATGCGCGGCGCGGCTGATCCTGGAATGTCTGGACAGAGGACTGTATCCTTCCTGGGACGCGGCGAACGAGCAGTCCGCGAGGATCGCGGAGAAGCTCGGCTATCAGAGGGGAGAGGAATACACCTGTTTCGCGCTGCTGAGAAATGAAGAGGAGCAGGTGAAGCGGGATCCGCCGATAAAAGACCTGCGGTTCCTCATCGCCGATATCGACGGGACGCTGGTAAACGATCCCCGGGAGATGCTGCCGCTGACGCGCCGTGTTCTGACAGACCTGCACGACAGGGGCGTCCTGCTCGGAATTGCGTCCGGCCGTCCGGTCGGCCCGAGTCTGCTGAACGCCGTACACGACCAATGGGGACTCGATTTCGACTTCGACTGCGTCATCGGCATGAACGGCGGTCAGATGAGGGACGGGATACTCGGAACGGACGAAGCGTTCTATCCGCTGGAGCCGGAAGTGATCCGCGAAGCGCTGGATCTGCTGGAAAAATCCGGTGTGAAGGGGAACCCCTTTATATACCGCGGAGAGAACATGCTGGCCAGAGAACTGGACGAAGTGATGCTCGCATCCGGCAGAAGACATCAGGTCAGATGCCTGAAAGCGGAGAACGACGATGAGCTCTGCGAAGAGCCGGCGGCGAAGCTGCTCTGGCGGCTGAAGAATCCCAGGGAAATGGCGAAACTGGAGCGGTACCTGAGAAAACACGCTTCTGAAAAGTATACGTTCTTCAAGACGCAGCCGAATCTCATGGAGATCCAGGACCCGCGCGTCGGGAAAGCATTGGCGATGGAGGCGTTCTGCCGCAGGCACGGGATCCCGCTGGACAACGTGATGGCCTTCGGCGACATGACGAACGACAACGATATGCTGCTCAGCGCCGGATGGAGCGTCTGCCTGGCTCAGGGGAGCGAGGACGCGAGGGGAAGCGCGGACGCGGTGACGTCTCTGGACAACAACCACGACGGGTTCGGCCACTATCTGCTGGAACACTGGTACGCGCCGCGCGGATGGGTACTGCCTGAGACGGACTGAACGGAACAAAAAAAGAAGAACAGGAGTCCGGTCCTGTTCTTCTTTTCTTTTTGCTTTTTTTCAGCCGGCCGCCGGAGAATGGTTTCTCGGCGCGCGCAGAGACGCCAGAAACGCTTTTTCGTTCCTGTCATATCCGGTGAACTGCAGATCGCAGTACGATCCCTCATGCAGGCCGGATACCGCGGAGACCGGTATGAGGACCGGAATGGAGCTTTGGGAGTTCACGACATGCCGGAAGGCGATCAGCATCCGGTCCGGTCCGTATGGCTCTGCCTTTTCGGCAATGCCGCTCAGACGGAGCCTTTTGGAGGTGAAGAGGCGCGACTTGCCGTCTATGCCCAGCAGATCCAGGACCCGGTCCAGCGGGAGAAGGATCTTTACGGACGTCGAACAGTAAAGGTTGAACATCAGCTGAGCGTCCAGCTCTTTATGGGAAACGGCTTCAAGATAATCCTGAAGGATCTTTTCTGCGGTTTCCCGGTATCTGTCCGAAGTGATCTCGGCGTCCAGATAACGGAATTTTCCTTCCGTCAGGAAACGGTTTCCGCGGAAACTGTTTTCCGGAACATTGGCGGAGTAGGTGATCTTCGCCGCGAATTCGGGTACGTCGCACCGCTTGAGGAAACAGTCGAGCAGCGCCCTGTGAATGTACATGTTGTGCGGCAGCGAGACAGGGTATTCCTGCTTCAGTTCATTGAACATGCTGTCGAACAGGGGCTGCAGGATCTCTTTTCGCCCGAAATAGCCGTACAGCGCGCAGATCTTTCCCACCGGATAAGGGCTTCGCTCGTCAAGAAGCTTGCGGAGCTGCTCGGCCTTCAGGATCGACGCGTGGTAGCGGTGATGCCGGAAGGAACCGGCGTCCGGGTCGTTCAGATCCGCGGCAATGAGGAGCTTGTCTTCCTCGCCTTCCGGGTCCAGCGTCATCTCCGAGAGAGAGAACGCGAAGATCCGGTGGCTGCGCTGAAGTTCCCTCATTTCCCGGTCGGTTATGAGTGCGCCGTTTTTCTGGCGGGGCAGACAGGCGATCCTGCAGTGGTCGTTGCGGAAACTGTAGGAGAGGACGTTGTTGTCCTCGCCGGTGTCCGGATCTGGATAGATATCCCCGAAGAACCGGTATGCCGAAAAGGCTTCCTGGAGAGAGACGGTCCCGTTCGGATCGAATTCTTCCTCGTACAGAACGCGGAGAAAATCGGTCAGGGGAAGAGTGTTGCGGATCTTGGAGTTGAAAAAGATCCTGATCAGGTCGTCCGGAGCGTACAGCGCTTTGAGCTGGCGGACGATCTCGCGCATCTCAGCGAAGGAACTCGGGGAGGAACTGGGATAGTCCTGAAGCTCGATATAGCGGTAGACGTTGTTGTCGCCCATTTTGGAGATATAAAGCGACAGATCGTCCATGTTCGCGCGAAGAAGAGCGTCGAAGACCTTTTCCTGCGCGTCTTTCATGATGTAGTTCTCCATCGCGCCTTCCGGCATTTCCTGCGGCGTGAACCCGCTGAGGAACTCGGCAGCCCTCTGAGGGGCGAGCCAGATCTTGCGGCACAGTCCGTAGACGTTCGCCAGCGCGGCGGCGCGTCTGTTTCCGATCCGTTCCGCTGCCTGGGCGAAAAGGTCTTCCCACTTCGTGAGACAGGATATTTTCCGGTCGGTGTCCGGACCGGAACGTTCAAACATCTCTGCGGTAAACGCGATGCAGCGCATCGGGTTCAGACGTTCGCCGGAGATCCCCTGCATCATTTTCTTCGGGATGATCTTCAGCTGTTCCATCGTGACAGACGGGAAGATACGGGAAAGATTGTACAGATAATTGAAATCGTTCTTCTCGAGGCAGGCGAAGAAGAGACTGCGCAGCGATCTCGGGATCGGATCCCGGACCTGGAAGAATTCCGGATACCGGTAGGTGTCGTCGTCACTGAACTGCGCATCGTAGACCGTGTATTTCTGATAGAAATAGGAGCAGATCTGCTCCATGGAAAAGAATGGGGTGCGGATCAGCGCACAGGTCATTTTCGGATAATCCGCCATTTTTCCGCCGTGCCTGTGGATGAGATTGGCAAGGATCGCCATGCGGCGGAGAAGTTCGTTCTGACCTAGATACAAAGCAGTCGCCGTGCATTCAGCAAGGAGGGCGTAAGGTGTGTCTTCCTTTGATATGTCGGCCACATACCGCAGCTGTTCGTTCACTGAAGCGAGGAAAGATTCTCTTTCCTCCGGGGCGAGGCGGTCGCTAAAACGTTCCGACAGCAGGACCGCCGTCAGAAGGCTTTTGTCCCGTACGGCGCCGAGGCACTCCGGAAAAGGCACACCGCGCATCATGGCGGTGATCTGGACGGCCCTCTCGAACCGGGAACCGATCGGCGCTTCCCAGTCTACACGGGAATACAGTTGTTCCATTTTGGCTTTATCGATCATTTCGCGCTCCGGTACGTTTTCGTTTCAGCTGAAGTCTCCGGGATAGGCTTTCGCCAGTTCCTGCGCCACCCCGTTATACGAGGCGGCTGTCCAGAAGTATGTGTGGAAATTCTCCGTACTGAAAGCGATGTGATCCTGATCTTCATATGTCAGGATCCCCATCTCCACTGCAAGGGCGAGACACTGTGAGACGTCTGCGGCCGTATAGCCGAAACAGGAACAGATCTTCCGGGCGAGGACCTGCGCTGCCGCCAGCGTTACAGCTTCCGGCTGATCCATCGACGCCGCGATGCCTTGCAGGATATAGGGCAGATACTGCATGTTGGGATCTTTCTTTTCCAGGGATTCCCGCTCCATCAGCATTTCGAGATAACCCTGGGTCAGATCGTTCGGCAGCGCGCCGGTCCTTTCTGCGACTTCCAGAAGGTGTTTCAGCTGAAGGGGATTGTTGACCGTGGCGAAATAAAGCGGATCTGCCTCCGCTTTTTCACGGACGAGTTCCAGGGTTTTCGCGTCGGGACTGCAGTTGAGCTCGAAATACTTCACTTTCTCCTCCAGCGTCAGCGGAAGGACCGTTTTCTTTTTCGCCTGATTCATGACGGGGATCAGATTCTTCTTCAGAGCCCTGTCGGAAAGGATCACCTGTGTTTTGCCGTTCCGGAGGACGAAGAGGTCCAGCTGGCTGCTGAATTCGCGGCGCAGCTCCAGATTGAGGATCTCGTTGTAGCCGTCGAGAAGAAGACAGAGATCGCCCCGTTCAAGAAGGACGTCGCAGACCTCGCCGTCGACGGCGAGCGTTTCACAGATGGCGTCCCGGATGATGTCCTTGCCGGAATGGATCCTTTCCAGCTCCACGTAGACCGGGATCCTGCGTTTTCCGTAATCGACGATGTCTTTCGAAAGCAGATAGGCGATCTCGCGCATGGCGGTCGTTTTCCCCATGCCGGCGTCACCCAGCAGTTGGATCTGCTTCTCGTTCTGTTTCAGGATCTCGGAGACGGGCAGCGCTTCTCCGCCTTCCACCGGGACCCACCTGATGTCCAGATACCCGAATCCGCCGCTGACGAGAGCGTCGTGATCCGCGATGATCTGTTTCGCATAGGAACGGAGGTCCAGCCCTTCGTTTTTGCGTTTCTGGAGATATTTTTCCCTCAGTTTATCATGATATTTCCCGCACAGATAAAGCATGCAGTACGTCATGGAGGCGATGACGGAAGGAAGATTCTGGAAGGTCAGATCCTGATTGATGTCGTGGGCAAGATCGCCGCGGAATTTGTAGACCCGCAGGAAATGCTTCTCGGTTACCGACAGGTTGTTTATGGGTTTTCCGTGATAATCGACGGGAGGATCCTTTTCGAGTTTGCTGAGGTCGACTGTGGAGCGTATGACGCCGAAATAGGGGTCCCGCAGCAGTTTGGCCAGACCTACCATCTCATCCCTGTTGGTCGCGGAGGAGATCTCGGTTTGGAAGACCAGTTCGCCCAGGATCTTCATAAAGATCTCGGGATTGGTGTAGTCCCGGATGAGAATGGGGTAGCGGGAAGGAACCGCATTGGCAACTTCCGTAATGATCCTTTCAAAACGGACGTCTGTCGTGTTCAGAAAAAGATAAGCCTGAAGGCCTTCCATATCGCGTTCGAACTGAGCGTCCGTCAGGTCTTTTCCGGCAAGATACCGCAGGTTATCAATCACTTCGTTACTCAGCATCTTCTGCATTCCTCCTTGTTTCTGTAATTGTACCATATTTCGGCAGGACGAAGAGCCGGAAGCGGACAACTTGTTTTGGGGCGGATCGGTGCTATAATGGTATGCGGTAGAATTTGGCTATAAAGCAAAGAAAGTGAAAAGAAATATGACAAAAGTAGATGTTTTTTCCGGATTTCTCGGAGCGGGAAAGACGACATTGATCAAAAAACTCATCGCGGAAGCGTATCAGGGCGAGAAGCTTGTCCTCATCGAGAACGAGTTCGGCGACGTCTCCATCGACGGCGGTTTCATGCGTGAGACCGGCATCGAGATCACGGAGATGAGCCAGGGCTGCATCTGCTGCAGCCTCGTCGGCGATTTCGCGGAAGCGCTGAAGCAGGTGCTGGAAGTTTACGCACCGGACCGTATCCTCATCGAGCCGTCCGGCGTCGGCAAACTTTCTGACGTCATCCGCGCCGTTCAGGGCGTCGGGAGCGACGATCTCGTGCTGAACAGTTTCACCGCGCTGGTGAACGCCAAGAAGTGCAAGGTCTTCATGAAGAACTTCGGCGAGTTCTATAACGATCAGGTGGAGCACGCCAGCTGCATCGTGCTGTCCCGTACAGCGGACATCGATCCTGAGAAACTTGAGGAATGCGTCGCGCTGATCCGCGAGAAGAATCCCACCGCGACCATCGTCACCACGGACTGGGACAAGATCACGGGAGCGCAGATCCTCGAGGTCATGGAGAAGAAGAATACGCTGGAAGCGGAGCTTGAGCGTCTTTCTCAGATGACCTTCGACGACGAGGATGAGGAAGACGAGCACGAGCATCATCACCATCATCACGACGAGGACGAGGAAGACGAGCACGGGCATCATCACCATCATCACGACGGGGATGAGGAAGAGGAGCACGAACACCATCACCATCATCACGATGAGGATGAGGAAGAAGAGCACGGTCACCATCATCACCATCATCACCATCACCACCACGGCCACGACGCGGATGAGATCTTCGAGTCCTTCGGCGCTGAAACGTCCAGGCTCTTCTCGGAAGAGGAACTGCTCGGCGCTCTGGATCAGTTGGAAGACGAGAGCCGCTTCGGAACGGTACTGCGTGCGAAAGGCATCCTGCCCGCCACCGACGGGACGTGGATCCATTTCGACTACGTGCCCGGCGAGTCGGAGATCCGGCGGGGGACCGCTGAGGTCACTGGCCGTCTGTGCGTGATCGGCTCGAACCTGAACGAGAAAGAACTGCATGAGGTATTCAACGTCTGATGACACGCAACACACCTGCTGAAGTCCCTGTATTCCTGTTCCTGGGTTTTCTGGACGCGGGAAAGACGAAGTTTATCCAGGAGACCCTGGAGGACCGCCGCTTCAACGCCGGCGAGCGCACGCTGCTGCTGGTCTGCGAGGAAGGGGAGGAAGAACTGAATCCCGCCAGATTTTCCGGGAAGAACGTGTTCCGGCATGTGGTGGAAGATCCGTCGGAACTGACGCCGGATAACCTGGACGGTCTGGTCGCGAAATACCGGGCGGAACGCGTCATGATCGAGTACAACGGCATGTGGATGGTGCAGGACCTCTACGAGGCGATGCCGGACAACTGGGTGGTCTATCAGACCTTCATGCTGGCGGATGCCACGTCGATCTTCGTGTACAACAGCAACATGCGCAACCTGGTCTACGATAAACTGTCCAGCGCGGATTTCGTGGTTTTCAACCGCTATAACGATTCCATCGACAAGATGGAACTGCATAAACTGGCCAGAGCGGCTGCGCGCGGCATCGAGATCGCCTACGAATATCCGAACGGCGATACGGACTACGACGAGATCGAAGATCCGCTTCCCTTCGACATCAACGCGCCTGTTGTGAAGATCGAGGACGGAGACTATGCGCTGTTCTACCGGGATATCTCGGAGGACGCCGAGAAATACAAGGGGAAGACGCTGGAGTTCACGGGAAGGGTCGCCAGGGACGAAGCCATGAAGGCGGACACCTTCGCGGTAGGACGTCACGTCATGACCTGCTGCGTGGAGGACATCCAGTACATGGCGCTGGCGGCGAGATGGCCGAACGCGTCGATGCTGAAGAACCGGGAATGGGTCCACATCGTCGGGAAGATCGAGATGCGGTTCAGCCGGCTCTACGGCGGAAGGGGACCGGTCCTGGTGATCGAATCCCTCAGCCCGACGGAGCAGCCCGAAGAGGAAGTAGCGACCTTCTTCTGAAAAAGAAAAGAAAGCAGGACTCCGGTCCTGCTTTTTGATTATCTTGCGATACGTCTGCCCGTACAATATAATATAGCAATACTATGTAGAGCGTCGGCTTCAGCCGCCAACGGTGAAGGAGGTCCTTATGGATCGTGCCAATTGGGAGCCCGAGTTCCTCGCGAGATACGAGGCGCACGGTGCGGAACTGAAAGAATTGTATGATTCGCTGTATCACGATGAGAACGCGTACGCGTATTTTCTGCAGATGATCCATCGCGCCTATACGGATCGTTCCCAGGAGCTGCGGATGCTGGACGAGGGACGTCTGGCGTTTCCGGAGTGGTACAAGGGACATGATCTGGTCGGCATGCTCATGTATGTCAGCGCGTTCGCCGGGACGCTGCAGGGCGTCCGGAAGAAGCTGGATTACATCAGGGAATGCGGCGTGACATATCTGCATCTCATGCCTCTGCTGGAAAGCCCGGAAGGACGCAGCGACGGCGGATACGCCGTGTCGGATTTCCGGAAGGTCCAGGAGGAACTGGGCACGATGGAGGATCTTGCCGCTCTGGCATCGGATTGCCATAAGGACGGCATCGCGGTGTGTCTGGACTTTGTCATGAATCACACCAGCGAGGATCATGAATGGGCGAAAAAAGCCCGGCAGGGCGACGTCGAATGCCAGAACCGGTACTTCTTCTATGACAGCTGGGAGATCCCGAACCGGTTCGAACAGACGGTCCCGGAAGTGTTCCCGACCACAGCGCCGGGCAACTTCTCCTGGTGCGAGGAAGCGGGGAAAGTCGTCATGACGACTTTCTATCCCTATCAGTGGGACCTGAACTACGGCAACCCGACGGTCTTCAATGATATGACGGACAACATGCTGTATCTGTGCAACCAGGGCGTGGACATCATCCGTCTGGACGCGGTGCCCTATATCTGGAAAGAGCTGGGGACCACTTGCCGCAATCTGCCTCAGGTGCATAAACTGGTGCGCATGATGCGCATCGTGACGGAGATCGTCTGTCCCGGCACGCTGCTGCTCGGCGAGGTGGTCATGGAGCCTTCCAAGGTCGTGCCGTACTTCGGCACCGTGGACGGGCCGGAATGCCGTTTGCTCTACAGCGTCACCACTATGGCCAGCACCTGGCATACGGTTGCGGCCCGAGACATCCGCCTGCTGTAGCATCAT
>JAEEGL010496659.1_pt1 | contig 16655 bp, 13 predicted proteins | sample 9134231 | NCBI WGS metagenome assembly JAEEGL01 (sample SAMN16246548, study PRJNA631951) | gut metagenome | biome: gut microbiome; feature: rumen; material: fiber-attached | host: Bos | place: Iran: Karaj | collected 2018-10 | reverse complement strand
TGTCTGCAAAAACTAGGAGGTCGGGCCTCCGAGCCCGACAAATAAGACCTCCCCCGCCCCCTCCAACGGCGGGGAGAAGAGACAGAGATGAGCGGAATATTGACAGTTGAGGGTTGATAGTTGAGAGTTGGTTGATGAGGGAACCTCCTTGGCTCCTTTACTCTTTAGAATTATTTGATTACAAAAAAAACGAAAAGACGAAAAGCGATAATCATTTGTCGGGCTCGGAGGCCCGACCTCCTACAGTTTGTCTACTCTATTTTCAGCCTTTTTCCTCCCCCTCTAAGTTAGAGGGGGGTAGGGGGCGTGTGTTAATTGTAAGAAAAGGATGGGAATCTTCAGTTATTAATAGCCTCTCACTATCTACTAATTACAAATTACTAATTACTAATTATTTATAGCCTCTAAACCTGACAATCTCCTGGATGATTTCTTCGGGGTCATCAGTGAGGGTGAGGAGCAGGTTCTTGTATTTGCCGCTTTTCATCAATCCTTGCAGCAAGGGGTAGATGGGCATCTCATGTGTCCAGAAGTCCTTCCCCATGAAGATCATCGGACTTGAGAACCCGAAAGACAGGTAATGGTTTTGCACGGCATCCTGAAACACCTCCTGCACCGTGCCTGCACTGCCCGGCGTGTAGATAATGCCTCCGAAGGCATAAGTGAGGATGCTGTCCTCGCGGATGCTGTTTTCGAAAAACTTGGCGATGTGGGTGGCGAAAGGTGTGGAAGGCTCATGACCGTAAAGCCAAGTGGGGATGCCTAGACTGACATAGTCTTTCTGTGGGTATCGCTCCATCACACGGAAGGCAGACGCCAGCCATCCCTTGTCTTTGAACGAAGGCGCCACGGCCAAAGCAGTCAAGGCATCCTCCATCTCCTCATCCGTGCGCCCTGCCATCCATGCCCCAAGATGCGTGGCTTCCATCGCTCCCGGTCCGCCGCCGCTCAGCATGAAGAACCCATTCTCGGTGAGACGTTTGCTCAGCAGCGCGGTGTCACGAAACATCCTGTCTGTGCGAAGCAAGGCATGGCCTCCCATGATGCCAAGGCACAGACGATAGTCATGCTCCTCGAAAAAGCGGTTCAATGCCATGTGCATGCCATGGTCATGGACAGCCCTGGCGAGCGACTCCTCTACGGTCTTGGCCTGCTTGCCCGTCGAGATGTAGTGTTGGTAGACCTTAGAGTCATAGGTGGCATCCCAGGACGACTCATCGTCGGCTTGAAAGCCTTGGTATAGGTCGGCGGCGGAATAGAGCGCGTCGCGTGTCACGTCGAAGGGAACGGCTTCCATATAAGCCACGGTGCCGTTCAGTCGGTTGAAGTTGGTGGATGTGATCATGAGGAAAGTTTTTGAGGATGAAGGGAGTTGAGGGTTTATTTGCTCATAAATTCGTCAAGCTGTTTGAAACAATGCTTGTTGATCAGTTGCTGCAAGTGCCGGTCGGGGTTGTGGCGTACGTGGCATTTGTGGTCAAAGATCATCATCTCACCGTTTTGGGGTGTGTACGCCTTCCATTTGGGCAGTCCCTTAGTGTTAGGGTCGCCCGTATGTGCGAACTGTGCCCATGAGCTGCTCATGACATCAGCCAGCCTGAGGTCCTTTTTTGATGCCTCTGGTAGTTCGTTCTTGGAATGATGGAGGGTGTTGAAGCAGAATTTCAACTCATGTCCATGTTGTGAACCCAGGGTGACGGGAGACCGCCACGTAAACATATATAAATAGGTGACGGCGGTTCTGGTGGTCGAGATATGGTCGGCGGTGAGCAGTGTCTTCGGTCTGAACAGCCAGTCGATGCTGAGCAAATCCTGTGGCGTGTGATGGGGATAGGCCTCTCCGAAAGCCTGGATATACTCGTCCGTGTCATCGCCGAAGGTGGGAAGGAGGGCCGTCCGTGCCTCCTCCTCGGTCATGGGCTGTTGATAAGTGAGCCGCTGCAGTTCGTTGAAAGTGGTGCCGATGAGGATAGGGATATGGTCGGAAAAATCCGCGAAGCCCGGCTGGAACGGCTGCTTCTGGAGCGTCACTCCGTCGGGTGTGGGACCGAAGCCCCACATCATGGGTGTGCCGGGTTTCCTTGTGCCGATGCTTTTGCCCATGGCCCGTTGTCCTGCGGCATAGAGCTCTTTATAAGGCACCTCTTTGATACGGTCGATGTGAGCGGCGTCGATGCCCAGTTCGCTGAGAACTGCCGCTCCCAGTTGCTCCGTCATCTGTTTGGTATTGACATTCAGGATGGTGCCACTGAGGATGATGGCTTTGTGAAAAAGTCCTCTGGCGGGTGGCATACACAACAGCGTGCCTACTTTACCGCCACCGCCTGACTCGCCGAAGATGGTGACATTGCCGGGGTCGCCGCCAAACATCCTGATATTGTCTCTCACCCATTGCAAGGCGGCCACGATGTCGAGCATCCCCGCGTTGGCGGAGTATTTGTATTCCTCGCCAAAGTTGGAGAGGTCCAGAAACCCCAGGATGTTCAGTCGATGGTTCACACTCACCACCACCACATCTTTTTGGGCCAGTGCCATACCTGGATTCCATGCCGAGGTGCCGGAGTCGAAACCTCCTCCGTGCAGCCACACCATGACGGGCTTTTGGGCCTGAAGGTCTGTGGTCCAGACGTTCAGCACGCAACAGTTTTTTTCCGACATCTCCTTCTCGGTCAGTTCTTTACCGTAGGTCATCTGCATGGCTTGAGGGCCCCAGTGGTCACAGACCATGAGCGTGTCCCATGGTGTGACAGGCAAGGGAGGCTGAAACCTCTCTATCTTGGCGTAGGGTATGCCGAGGAAGGCGATGGATCCTTCTTGCATGAAACCTTTCACCCATCCCGACTTCGTCTCTACGACCAGCGGGTTGGGTTCAATGCCCCTGGGCATCGAGATGGCGTATTGGTTTTTGCTTTGAGCCTGTGTGGCGCAGGCAACCGAAAAGCATAAAACAGTCAGAGTGAATAGTCTTCTGATGTCAATCATGGTGGTGGTCGATATTGTTTCGCCACAAAATTACAATTTTTATTTTACTCTTCACCCATCCAGATGTATTTTTTCTAAGAACTAAGAGGGTGTTAATAATTAGTAGTTAGTAGTTAGTAATTAGTAGATAGTAAGAGGTGAGAGAATATTCTCACATCCCGAAGTATCGAATTTTAGAATTGTCTTGAAAACCAGTCACTTTGATGAGAAGAATTCTATAATTCTAAAATTCGTGACAAAAATAACACGTGATATTGCACACCCTAATTACGAAATATAAAGATCAAAAAGGAGGAAAAAACACACGCCCCCTACGCCCCCTCTAACTTAGAGGGGGAAGAAAAAGGTGCCAAGGCACCCTCAAAAAGGCTGAAAAAAGAGGAGACAAACTGTAGGAGGTCGGGCCTCCGAGCCCGACAAATGATTATCGCTCTTCGTCTTTTCGGGGCTTTTTGTAATCAAATAATTCTAAGGAGTTAAGGAGCCAAGGAGGTTTCCCCATCAAACAAACTGTCAACTGTCAACTGTCAATTGATTTAAATTTCCGCCTTTTCCGTCTATTTCCGCAATCTATTTCAGTTGACAAGTAAACAAGCTGACAAGTAGACGAGTTGTTAGCACTATCAATTGTCAACTGTCCATTGTCAACTGTCAACTGTCAACTATCTCACCACAAGCTTGTCTCCCGAGAGATCCACCTCGAATAGGTGGGGGATGCGGACGGTTCTGCCTCTGGCATTTTTCGTGTGGCTGTGAACAGACATCATCCACTGACCGTCGAAACGCTGGAAAAGCATGCTGTGGCCATAACCAGGAGGAGTGATGGGCTCAGGCTCCTGCACCCAAGGCCCATCGAGTGTGCCGCTCTCAGAATAGGCCACGCCCTGCGTGTAGACATCATACACCCATGAGGTCCACAACATGCCCAGACGGCCTGTGCCTGTGCGGAAGAGCCATGGACCGTCGGTCACCTTGTTCCAGGTGATGTTACCCTTGTCATCTTTTTCCTTGCTCCAGGGAGAGTCGCTGGCACGGAAGAGAACTTTTGGCGTGCCGACCGTCCCGCTCAGGTCAGGCTTCAGTTCTATCTTCTCTATGGTTCCGTTCCAGTTTTGCAGCCACTCGCCACAGAACACCATGTAAGGTTTGCCGTCGGTGTCGCGCCAGAAAGTGCCGTCAAGAGTAGGACGGTCTGCAGGCAGGTAGGTGGCGTCGCCAAAGGCACGGTATGGCCCCATGGGGTTGTCGGCACGCAACACCTGAGAAGCGCGGCGCTCAATGACGTTGCCTCTGACGGTGTCGATCTTTACAGCCTGATTGGTGAAGGTGGCAAAGTAATAATACTTTCCGTCGCCCGTCTGATGCAGTTCGGCAGCCCAGATCATCGGGCGCGGCCCCATCCAGGAATCCTCTTCAAACTCCGTCACACGATAGGGGCCTTCCCATAATTTCAGGTCACTGCTTCGCCACATCATGCCACCAGTGCCGGTCATGTAGTACATCTGAGTCTTTTGGTCTGCGAGAATGGCAGGGTCGCTCAGACGGATAGAGTCGAGAGGAATGTCGTGACGGACTTCAAAAGTCCGCTGCTGTGCCTGTAAGAGGCTTCCATACAGCAGAACAGCGATGCAGATGAGGAGTCTTTTCATAATTCAGATAAAATGTATACTAAAGTGTGAAGTCGTTTGATACATAGAGCCCATGATGCCCTTGACACCAAATACTGTCACAAAGATAAACGAAAAAAATGATTTTTTTTCGTTCTCCCTTCGATTTTTCGTACTTTTGCATAAAAATTTTACGATGCCTAAAGAACAATCACGACTGCGCGAACGCCAGGACACCCAGTTGCGGGAGCCCCGCAGATACAAAGTCATCATACACAATGATGATTTCACCACGATGGAATTTGTGGTGATGATCCTCATGAAAGTGTTTTTCTTGAGTGAGGAGAAAGCTAACGCCCTAATGCTCCAAGTGCATCACTCAGAGCAGGCAGTGGCAGGTATTTATACCTATGATGTGGCCATGTCGAAAGTGCGGAAGGCCACGAATATGGCGCGGGAGAATGGATACCCGTTGCGCCTGACTGTAGAACCTGATGAATAAACGATCATTATGCCAGAAATCAAACAGACCGAGAGAGTCAACCGCCTTTTCAATAGGGCCATAGATCACTGCAAGCATCTCAGGCATGAGTTTGTCTTGCCTGAGCACCTGTTGTTCGTGTTGATCGATGAGGAAAACTTCAGTGCGGCGTTGGGTATTTTCTATAATCCGTTTAAACTGCAAAACCGCGTCGATTCGTTTTTAGCACAACAGGAGACGTTGCCGCCCGATGTGGAATGTGAGCCGCAACTCTCTGTACAGATGTCGCGACTGATAGAAAACGCCCTCAAGATAATGGCGCAGAGCAGCGCTGAGCAACTGGATGTGCCCCATCTGGTCAAAGCAATGCTGAACCTTGAGGAGTCATGGGCCGCCTACTTGCTGAAGGACAGCCTCAATGGCAATGAAGCCAACTTCCTCAGCCAACTGATCAGTTTCTGTGAGTATAACGACACCATGGCCGCCATGGGGGAGGGGAGCGAAGAGACCTCGACATGGAGGAGATGGGTGACCTGCATGAACGACCACTACCAAAACCGCCACCCCCTCATCGGAAGGGAGCAAGAACTGCGTCGCACCATACAGGTGCTCTGCCGGCTCGACAAGAACAACCCGCTGCATGTGGGAGAGCCGGGCGTGGGAAAGACGGCCCTGGTATGGGGGCTCGCCCGCCTCATCGAAGAGAAGAAAGTGCCCCAGCGGCTGATGGGCAGCCGTATCTATCAGATGGACATGGGCACGTTGCTCGCCGGAACACAGTTTCGTGGCGACTTCGAGAGCCGCGTCAAACAGATCATGGACGGCATACGGGAAGAGGAGAATCACCCCATCGTCTATATCGACGAGATACACACGCTGGTGGGCGCCGGGGCTGTGGGCGACAGCGCGATGGACGCCTCCAACATGCTCAAGCCTTATCTCGAAGAGGGCGATATCCGCTTCATCGGCTCCACCACCTACGAGGAGTACAACCGTCATTTCTCACGGTCGAAAGGGCTCATACGCCGTTTCCAGCAGATAGACATCCCAGAGCCTTCTGTCGAGGAGACCAAGCATATCCTCCGACAGTTGCGCCAAAGGTATGAGGAGTATCATGGCGTGACATATGACGACGAGGCCATCGACTTCGCCGTGGAGGCCAGCGCTAAACATATCAACGACCGTTTCTTGCCTGACAAGGCGATCGACCTCATCGACGAGGCGGGGGCGGCGATGGAGATAGAGGCGCATCCTTCCAAGGTGGGTAAGAAAGAGATTGCCGACGTGTTGGCCAAGACGTGCAAGGTGGACGCGCTTTCGGTGGCCGACGATGACGACTATCAGCATCTGGAGAGTCTCTCCACCCGTATGCTCGCCCAAATCTATGGGCAGGATGAGGCCATACGCCAGGTGGTGGAGGCCGTGCAGATGTCGAGGGCCGGACTGCTGGATGACAACAAACCGCTGGCGTCGCTCCTCTTTGTCGGTCCCACGGGGGTGGGGAAGACGGAGGTGGCACGGGTGCTCGCTCGTGAACTGGGCATCTCACTGATACGCTTTGATATGAGTGAGTATACCGAAAAACATACGGTGGCCAAACTCATCGGCTCTCCCGCGGGATATGTGGGCTATGAGGACGGTGGACTGCTCACCGACGCCATACGTAAGTCGCCCAACAGCGTGCTCTTGCTCGACGAGATAGAGAAAGCCCATCAAGACATCTACAATATCCTGCTGCAGGTGATGGACTATGCACGACTGACCGACAACAAGGGGCGGCACGCCGACTTCCGCAATGTCATCCTCATCATGACTTCGAATGCCGGCGCACAGTTTGCCTCACAGAGCGCTGTAGGCTTCAACTCCACCGTCAGCCGTGGCGACGCGATGATGAGGCAAGTGAAAAAGACGTTCAAACCGGAGTTCCTCAACCGCTTGTCTGCGTCGGTGGTCTTCCATGACATGGACCGCAACATGGCATCGCTCATCCTGCAGAAAAAACTGCGTGAACTGGAGGCGAAACTGGAGGCGAAGAACGTGAAGATGACACTCAGCGAGGACGTGACAGAGCATCTCCTCAAAGAGGGCTTCACAGCCGAATATGGCGCTCGTGAACTGGACCGGGTCATCGCACGGCAACTGAAACCGCTGCTGATGCGGGAGATCCTCTTCGGAAGTATGAAAAATGGTGGTCAATTGTCAATCGTCATGAGAGATGGCAGTATATCAATTGAATGAAGACCTGTGGTTTCCCGACCCGCATGAGGGGGAGAGTGACGGACTTATCGCCATCGGTGGTGATTTGTCGGTCAACCGCCTGGTGCTGGCCTACTGTCATGGCATCTTTCCCTGGTTTTCTTACAAGGACTCAACGCCCTTATGGTTCTGTCCTATGGAGAGATATGTGATTTTCCCTCGTGAGATTCATATCAGCCACTCCATGAGGCAACTGTTGCGAAGCGTTCGCTATGAGGTCACCATCAATCAGGATTTTGATGGCGTGATACGCGGGTGCTCCATGGCCGGAGGACGGCATCTGGAGCGCGGCGCATGGCTTGGCCCTGACATGATACAGGCATATACGCGTCTGCATCAGTTGGGGTTTGCCGCCAGCGTGGAGGTGTGGGAGCCAGCGCACACCGCCGCTGAAGCTGAAGGCCCAGATGGGCGACTCGACGAAGGATCAGAAAAACGACTCGCAGAAAACCCAGAAAGGCGACTCGTTGGAGACTCAGAAAGGCGACTCGTTGGTGGACTGTATGGGGTGGTGCTTCGCAATGCCTTCTTCGGAGAAAGCATGTTCTCTCTGGTGCCAAGCGCCTCCAAATTAGCGCTCATTCATCTCGCACATACCCTTGATGAAATCGGCGCCCATTTCATAGATTGTCAGTTTGAGACCCCACACCTCCGCTCCATGGGCGCAAGGCCCATCCCTTATGACGAATACATGCGGATATTGAATGGTTGACAGTTGATAGTTGACAATTGACAGTTGACAATTGACAGTTGATAGTTGACAGTTGATAGTTGACAGTTGACGAGTAGGCAAGTTGTTAGCAAGGGTATTCTCTTACTTCTCTCAATCTACTAATTACTATCTACTAATTACTATCTACTAATTACTAATTATTTATTACCTCTTACCACTATTTTGTCATCGCAGATGACAATAGTTTTCGCATCTCTTTCGTCTTTTCGCATTATTTTCGCAATCCCAAGAATTTTTCGTCCTTTTCGTCTTTTTAGTTTATTTCGTAATTAAATAATTTCCGCATCATTTCCGTCCTTTCCGCAATATTTCCGCAATGTATTTTAGTTGACAAGTAGACGAGTTATCTGCAAGGGTATTCTCTCACCTCTTACCACTCACCTCTTACCACTATTTTGTCATCGCAGATGACAATAGTTTTTCGCATCTTTTTCGTCCCTTCGCATGATTTTCGCAATCCCATAAAATTTCGTTGATTTTATATTTTGTAGCATTTGTTTTAGAAAAAGAACGTGAAAAATTTGCAGGATACAAAAAATAGCATTAATTTTGCACTCGCTTTCGACGCACAAGCTTTTTAACTATATAAGGAGAGATGGTAGAGTGGTCGATTACAACGGTCTTGAAAACCGTCGTACCGAGAGGTACCGGGGGTTCGAATCCCTCTCTCTCCGCCATAAACACTGATACTCAACGAGTTGCAGAGTTTACGCACAGAGACACGCACACTTTAAACAGTGTGCGTGTCTCTAGTTAATTGACATAATTCAGTAAATTAAGGTTCTAAAGTTGCGCTGCTGATGCTCGTCTTTTCAACGGAAACAGTCTTGGTCATCTCTCGAAAAGCGAATGGCAAATAGCTAACAGCCTATCAACTTGAGCTTGCGAAAGTTGAATGATACCATTTGCATCAGTCAGCATAATATGCAGCCCATTCGACGAGATCCTGTCTCACATAGCCCACTTTTCCTTTTATGCTGATTTTATACCATCCATTTGTCTTACCCTTACAGTCGAAAGCGCAGTCGGGATAATCCTTTGCGCTGTCTTCCTCTGTTATTTGAGCCACTACAGCAGTGCGCGTAGATGGACCCTTCCTCACATTGATATTTCCATGTACGCCATCTCTTCTATACACGAAACCTTTTCCTTTCTCAGGAGTCCATATCTCCACTCTTGCCTCTTTTTTGGAAACTTCTTCTTCCCAGTCCAAGGGGTTGGCGATATAGGTTGTCTTCGTCTCCCTCATATACATACCTACCAAATTGCCGTCTTTGGTAACGACAACTTTTGCACTATTGGATTGTGCTTGGGCAGTAATTGCTCCAATGAGCATCAAAAAGATAAAAATACATTTTCTCATTTTATAAATTATTAAGTTAACACATTGCAATCAATAGGGCAAAGATAACAAAATATTATCAAATAATTGCTTTTTGTGAATAAATTTATGTTGGATGATTATATTTATTCACCTTTCGCAAGTTGAGGCGATCAGGTCTGTTATTCGTTGTAAAGACTAAGATCAGCAGAGCAAATATCCCGAAGAGCGAACAGCTAAATGCGAATAGCCGCCAAGTTGATGGTTATTCTTCCTGATTCCGGAAGCGGATGGTCTGCGTCTCGAAGTTCATCTCCTCAATGATGGCGATTGACTCCAGACGGTAGCCTTCCTCGCGCAGCAGTCGTCCACCCATCTGTTGGCCTTTCTCCACAGCGATGCCGATGCCAGCCACCTCGCCACCAGCTTGATGCACCAGGTCGATGAGCGCGTGTGCCGCCTGTCCGTCGGCCAGGAAGTCATCGACTATCAGCACGCGGTCTGTCGTGTGCAGATATGGTTTGGACACAAATACCTTATTCATATGCTTGTGGGTGAAGGAATAGGCCTGTGACACGTACTTGTTGTCAGTACTGTTGGCTGTCTCGCTCTTTTTTGCGAACACCACAGGCACATCGTACAGATGACCCAACATCGTGGCGATGGCAATGCCGCTGGCTTCGATGGTCAGGATTTTGTTCACCTCCAACCCGTCAAACCGTCGTTTCAGTTCGATGGCAATCTGGCGTATGATGCCGATGTCTATCTGATGATTCAGAAAGTTGTCAATCTTCAGTATGTTACCCGGCTTGATAATGGCATCGCTTAGGATTCTTTCTTCAAGGAAGTTCATAGTTGTTCGTTATGGTTGATGATCTGGTACATGAATTGATAGGTCGATGCGCAGTTGTCAGAGAGCAGGATTTTGATATCCTATCTGCACATTTTTATTGATAGATGTCGCAAACTAAATGCAAAGATAGATAAAATGTTTAAGAAAGGCACATATCTCTGTGCTTTCTTCCCTTTCTTGCCGGGGTGTGTACAGAGTTTTGCATTTTTTTTGCTATTCATTAATGATCCTGGCATAGCCTACTTCAGTCCAAAATTGTTTCTCGGCACCACAAAAAAACGTGGCGAAAACTTCTTCTGCGACACTTTTCAAGGCCCTTTTTTCCTTATGTCGCATTTCCATACGCATGTCGCATGGATCATAAATGAAAAACACAAAAATATTTCCATCATGAGATAACCCGTCGTATCTTTGCAATGCAGAAAGGAAATAAACCTTCAACGAAATAAAATAATAAACATAAAAAAAATACGAAAATGAAAAAGAATCTAAAATCAATCATGATGGCAGTCGCAGCCCTTTTGTCGATAACCATGACAAGTTGTCAAGAAGACGAATTAATCGCGATGACACTCGACGGTAACTGGAAAGGTAACATGTATGTGTCTTATCAAATCAACGGTCGCGGAGAATACTATGATGCTTCTTATTCTGAAGTATGCTTCCTCCGTAATCCTTCTCAATTCGCATCTGGTGACGGTTACTGGATTGACTACTACAACGACTACGTAAGATATGGATGGGAACGCAACTATATCGCAAACCATATCAAGTGGGAAGTAATCAATGGAAACATCAGAATCCATTTCATAGAGGAAAACTCATATGTGACAATTTATGAATATTGTCTCACCGACAACCACTTCTCTGGATACATTGAGATGTACAATGGAACAAAACAAAGATTCAGTCTGGTGCATACTTCTTCGCCCAATTGGAGCACTTATCATTGGGGAAGTGATAGGTTCTATTACAACGCCAACCAAAACAACTTTGGCATCGAGGAAGGTGCTTCTTACGCAAACAAGTCTTTCATGGACCTTGAGGACGGAGTCTCTTCTAACAACACCAACGATTCAAGCGCACCAGTGCAACTACAGCGTGTATTCAAGTTGAAATACGAATAGAAAGAACAGTTGAATTCTAATGTCCCTTTCCCGTGCTCCCAGTCTCTGACTGAGGGCGCGGGAAAATCTTATTTGATGGTCTATCTTCCGAGAATAATGTCGACAATACCGAGTACGTCGGAAATGTCGATCACACCGTTGGTATAGACATCGGCAGCCTGAAGACTGAAATCTCCGTTTGCCCGGCCGAGAATGATATCGACGGTGGCGAGAACATCGGAAATATCGACCGTCCCATCCTTGTTGACATCGCCGCGAAGGAAGGCCGGTCCGAGGTAGAGGAGCTTGAAGTTGTCAAACAGCGTCCAGTCGTTTTCCACGTTCACCGTCTTTTTCACACCAATACGCATCGAGCCATTTTCGACCGTGAACCGGATGGGCGTGATGTCATAGAGCCCGTTGTGGATATAGTAAGATGCATCGGTTTGTGAGTCAGGAATATATCCGTAGATGCTCTGGTTGACACCTTGTTTGCCGCATTTGCCCGCTTCTGAGAAAATGGAGGGGAGCGTTTGCGACACGTCATTGGCATAAATTGAGGCATTGAGTGCTTCATTGCCGGCTTGGCGCTGACTGGCCGCAGCATTGTAGCCACCATCACGGTAGAATCCCTGTGCGCTGAGGAGATAGATGCCGTCGGGTGCGTCGCTGATTTGCTGATAAACATCAAATGTGGTGTTGAATTTTTCAGCGTTGAAGTCACCCCAGTCACTTTGTGCATATCCACCCCGCGTGGGATTTCCGTTCCACTCTTCGATGCGTGTGTCGTTTCTGCCGAATTTGCTGCAGGGGATAAGGAAACTGACATCCATCGGTTGGGCCTGAGTGGCATTTTGCATTCTCTTGATGAGCTCGCTGCGTGTCAGAAGCAACCATTGAGCCGCGGCACTTTGGGCATTGGTGGTGGTAGTGAGCGCTGTGTGTACTGTGGCAGGCGATGCGATGTAATGAGTGCCGTCGGAGAGGGTGTAGGCCTGATGGCCGTCGACTGTGCCGGCCTCGGCGAAAATCCACTTAAAGGGAGGGGCGTCACAATAGAGATTGCTGCCAAGATAGTGGTTGTTTCCCCCATTCGATATCTTGGAGTCAAGCCGATAGCCATCTTTGACAGCCGAGAGGGTGAAGTTGATGCCCGACTCAGCCGCTATGGCCTGCGTGTCCCATCTGTTTCCGTTGGCGATGAAGAGTCCGCTTTGAGGATTATAAAGGTAATAGTCGTCGGAGGGGATGGTGACAATACCAAGTTGGTCGTTGACCTGTGTACGTGGGATGATGCGGATGCCGATTTTGTCACCAGAGTCAGAGCCTGTGGCGTTGGTGCGGTTTCCTGCCAGCACTTCCCCCTCGCTGAAATTTTTGTCGTTATCCCACAGACCCACATACGTGCCGTGGGCAAGATTTTTGCAAACCCAGTAGTCGCCGGTGGCGTTATATTCGAAGCCGAATGCTGTTTTGGCAGCCTCTTCGGTGTAAGCCTCGTCCCGTGTGATGAAGTTCCATGAGTTGGGACTGCAGATCAGATAGTTGGGCTCACCCACGTTGCGTAGCGAGTATCCCCCGTTTGAATGGGGCTCTAAAGTCCATAGCTGGTAGAGATCACTGGCATAGTTGCTGTTGGCAGCCTTGTAGTAGACACGGTTTTCGGTGCTGCTGTTGTCATAGACGGCCCATACAAGGTTGGTGCTGGCTTCTTTGGAGTAGAACTGGAAATAGAAATCGTCGATATTGGTTGGGATGACTTGGACATTGTCTGAAAACGAGGTGTAGTAGACGATCTCATCAGAGGGGTATGCCTTTCCATCGTACATGTTGACGATGCGCCAGCTGCAATTGTCGGCGTTGTCGAGTGCTCCGCTGAATGAGTAGCTGAGGTCTCCGTGCCTTGTCTTGTCCTCACTCTTGATGGTGGCCAGGGTGTTCCAAGTCGTGGAGGAGGGGAGCTTGTATTGCACCTGTATCTCGTCTATGATATCGCCGTTTTTGTCTTTCCACTCGATATTGATATGATGGTCTTGAAAAGCGCATTTGATGGAGTGGGGTAGGCCGATGACTACCCGGGGCACATATTCATACGATTTGTTGTAGCCCAGTCCGCCATCGGTAGCAGCATAGGCATTGCCAAGAGCAGTGAGTTTTCCATCGTAGATTTTAGCTTTCGACTCACTGTTCCAGTAAAAGTATCGTTCTACGTATGCACTGCTGTTGAGGGTGGAGAGGATGTTTTTCACGTTGGATATAATAGTGGCGTCAGTGACCCCACTGGCAAAACTTCCATCTGAGTTCCACGACGATCCCCACATCCATTCACTGATAAGCAATGGCCGGGAATAGGACTGATAGCGTGAATAGAGTGAACCGAAGTTGGACCAATAGCAATGCAGGTCATACAGGTCGCATCGCCACCCTCGAGCATCGATGGCAGCAAAAAACTCTTTAAACCATTTCTCGCTGATGGCGTTGTCGTAGGTGGAGGGGGAGCAGAGTCGCAAACCGGTGCGCATGGCGTCTTCCCAATAATTCAGTACCTCTTCCACTGTTGCAGGCGTGTCGTCGTTGGGGTTGGCCGGCTCGTTGTCGGTTTTCATGGTGCACGCATATTCGGTGGCTCCGCATTCGGCTATGCCAGGCCACGCGCGATGTATTTTGTGAGGCAACCATTCCACGTCGGGTGTCCGCTTTCCGCCCACGTTGTAGGTATAGCAGCCTTGCACGTTGAGTGAATCGCAGACATTGGCCTCGGTGTTGTTGGCAATGCCCGATTTGCCAAAGTTGTACCATTGAAACAGCCGGTAGGAGGACACTTTTCCTCTGAGTACGGTGGGGAGGTCCATTTCCAAGTCTTCCTTGTCGGCAATGAAGCAACGGCTGTAGCCCCATCCGCTGCAGCCGGTCGCAAACGTGACCATATAGCCGCGTTTCAATTTGAAACTCTTAAAATTGTTTTTCAGTTCCGCCTCGCTTAGGGTCTTCATATAGCCGCCCGAGCTTCCTGTGGTGTAACCATTGTATGAAGTGCCTGAGAATCCCGTTCCCGTATAACATGTCAGGGCATGAAATCCAGCGCCGTATGGCAGGATGATAGTGCCCTTGTTGTACATTTTCACCTGACAGTTGGTGCCGTCCACGGCTTTTGCTCCATCGATGCGGATGTAGCTGAGCCAGTCTTTGATCACTGCCGAAGGCTTAATCTGCTGGAAGATGATGACGGCGTGCTCCATCGAACTGTTGGGGATGTTGAGTGTCCCGCCACTCTTAAAGGGCGCATTGGCGAGTGTGAGTACGTAGTCTGTGTTGGCAGTGACATCTACTGCCTTTGTTATTTGTGTCGAGCAGATGGTCTTTGTATTGGTCGCCATCATGTTCAGTGATAGCATCAGAGTGGCAAGAATAAGTTTGATTTTCATAATAGTCGATGGGATGAATGGTATTATGTAGGCAAAGATAGTGAAAATCGAAGGCAAAACGAAAAATAATCCTTTTTTTCTTTTGCTGAGATGCATCTTATCTTCGCAGAAGGCCAGTTGATTTGATTGTGTAAAAATTGCGAAGGCACGAAAAAGTCAACTTGAAAAATGGGCGATTTTGCGCAAAATGCGCCATTCTGCGCATATAGTTTTGCGGTTTTTTTGATGAAATGGTGGATTTTTGAAAGAAAATGTGTTATTTTGCGCATGATTAAAGAAAAACATCTATGCCAACACACCATTTGCTTATCTTAGCCATTATTGTCGTATTCGTAATAGCCTTTATTATCACGATGATAATTCTGAATGCCAGTGCAAAGAGTATGATCGATGCGAACACGAAGTTGGTGGAGAACCATAATTTGCTGTTGGAACTGAACAAGGAGCAGGTAAGAGAGATAGAGGTTCAGATGAAAGAACTCGATCAGCAGAACAGAAAACTCGAGCAGCAGAAGGATGAACTAGAACAGCAGAAGGGCGAACTGGAACAGCAGAAGGGTGAACTGGAAGAACAGAAAGGGATGATAGAAATACTTCAGAAACAACAGGAGGAGTTGGCCGAGCATCTGAGTCATGATACCACTGATGATATAACGCTGATGAAACAGCATGCCCAAGAGCAACAAGAATACCTTGAAAATACTGCCGACATGACTGACGAACAACTATGGTCATGGGTGGATTGGCAGATGGATAAGACAAAACTTTTTTCCGACAGCAAGCTGACATTGAAGACCATGGCAAATGCACTTGGTCTGACGCAAAAAAGGCTTGGAGGGTTGTTTAAGAACCATCCCAAATACAGCACTTTGAGCGAATACATCAACGAGAAGCGTTTCGTCTATGCTTGTCAGTTGTTGCGCGACGAACCCAATTGGACCATCGAGGCCGTGGGTACAAAGGCTGGTTATGGAGGACGTCGCACCTTCCAAACAGAAGTGAAGCGGCGGCTTGGCCTCACTCCTTCGCAATACCGTCACTCACTAAGACTCGGCGTTGCGCCCAAGCGTAAATGATGATGACCGCGATGGTCGGTATCTCCATCGGCAAGTTCGCTAAACCAGATTCCGGACCGACAAGCAGGAACGAGATGACGGGGATGATGCTGGAAATGAGGATGTATAACGCCATCCAGATGCCCACCTGGCGTAACCGCCCACGATAATTATAGGCTATGGCACAGCCTAAAGGCAAGTAGACTAGCATCAGCGACACAGCGACGGGCAATCCAATGATTTCCATCAGAGAAGGGAAAAACAACGGTATGAATCCCGCAATATTCAGTGCAATGATCAACCACCAACCTATGGTCATGGGCCTATAGAGTGGCTTCATGCCTCGCATCAGTCCAATATACATCACCAGTGCACCAAAGGTCTGAATGATGGCTGATGCCAAGGGGGCATGGGCTTCAACCCAGTGCATCAACGGTGACCAGTTGATAGCGGCTTGAAGGAGATAGCAGAGAAAGGCTGCCTCGATTAACCAGCGTGGCCATCCGCTGTCAATATGATTGACAAGACACTTACTTTCAATACTTTCGGCTTTTTCAATAATAGTCTTACTTTTTTCTTGTGCTTCCATGCCTGCAAAGATAGTGAAAACCGAGAGCAATGCAAAACAAAAAAAGATTTTTTTGTTTTCATTGCCGAGGTGCATCCTATCTTGGACCTTTAGGTCAAAAATAGTGAAAAACCGAGAGCAGAACAAAAAGAAATCTTTCTTTTTTTCTGCCGAGGTGCATCCTACCTCGGACCTTTAGGTCAAAAATAGTGAAAACCGAGAGCAGAACAAAAAGAAATCTTTCTTTTTTTCTGCCGAGGTGCATCCT
>JAEEGL015944979.1_pt1 | contig 16656 bp, 15 predicted proteins | sample 9134231 | NCBI WGS metagenome assembly JAEEGL01 (sample SAMN16246548, study PRJNA631951) | gut metagenome | biome: gut microbiome; feature: rumen; material: fiber-attached | host: Bos | place: Iran: Karaj | collected 2018-10 | reverse complement strand
GGCACATGACGGCGTACCAGAATCCGGGGCTTTTCATGTCTCCCGTGCTCTGCAGCATCCCGCTGCACAGTTCGCACAGCTGGAAGAAGGGAAGAGACAGGGCGAAGATGAGGAAATACGAGGAAGCGCCCCGGAGCATGCCGCCGGAACCGCCCAGCCATACGGGGAGCCGGCCGCTGATCGCCGCGGCGAACGCTCCCAATAGGAGACTGAGTCCGAGACAGACAAGGAACGCCGTGTGAAGGAGAGAGCGGGTGCGCCGGTGATCCCCGGCTCCGCAGCTCTGCGCCGCCTGCACCGTGAAACCGGCGTTCGCCGCCTGGCACACACCGTGGAAAAGCCAGGTACTGGACGCGATCAGCCCGATGGCGGAGGAGGCGTCCGCTCCCAGGGAACCCACCATGCCCGCGTCGATATACTGCATGATGACGTTGGACAGCTGGGCGAGGATAGCCGGCAGGCTCATCCGGAGAGGCAGGGAGATCTGCTCTCTCACCGTAAGCGGGCTGTGCTCTCTGATTTTCGTCAGTAGTGTTTCCGTGCTCATATCTCTGCGGCCTTTCCGCTTCTTTGCGCAAGTACAGCAATTATACCCGTATTACAGGGGAAAAACAATTGCTAACGACAGGTTTCTGGGGTATAGTGGAGAAAAGGAGGCGATCCGGGTGGATGAGACCGTAAGACTGATGAAAAAGCAGCTGTTCTGGTCCAGGCTGACGGCGCTGCTGTTTGCCGTCATGACAGTGCTCCTGGTCATCGCGCTGATCCTGTTCGGCAGTTTCCTCCGGCAGGCGGGAGATCTTGTGGCGAAGGCCGATCAGATCGCCGTACAGCTGGACGCGACGGCTTCCCAGCTGAAGGACGTGGACTGGGAGTCTGTGGGGAAAAACCTCGAAACGATCTCCAACGACCTGTCTGCGGTGGACTGGCTGGGTCTCACGGAGGATATAAGTGAGATGACGGCGGAGGCGGAAAACAGCCTTCAGATCGCCCAGAAGGCGATCACCGATCTGGACATCGATACGCTGAACGAGGCGATCACGGAACTGAGGGACGTGATACGGCCTCTGGCCAACCTGGTGAACCGCTTCTCCAACTGAATCAGGACACAGAAGTGGAAAACGGAGTTCCGACGGGATCGGAACTCCGTTGTTTCATCTGCCGCGGTACAGGTGATCGATCTCCTCCTGAAGGCTGAGCGGCATGCTGCGGGGACCGCGGACCGTGGTGACGCCGTGCTCTCTCATCAGCGGGAGGCCGACGGGGGGATCCTTGTATTCCTGCAGGACACGGAGGCGCATCAGCTTCTTTACCGTTACATGCTCGTCCCTGTAATCGTCGGGGATGCTCACCTCGACAGCCTCGCATTTGAACCGGATGGCGGATACCGGCGCGGCGACATATACGTATACGGTGTCTCCGACTTCTACACTGCTGCTCTGCTTGAACAGGAAGCATCCGTCCTCGTCCGGGCGGAGGATCTCCTCCAGATCGAACCACCGCGGATTGGCGGGGACGATCCACCGGGAGATGCGGAAATGACCGGAGGAGCGGGCCTTCGTTTTCGAAGACGTCAGCTGATAGCTCATGTCCAGAAGAGCAAGAAGGGTATCGTCCGGGACGGTGCCGTCGAGGATGACGGAGATCCAACTGGACCGGCTCATGTGATAGGCGGGGAAAATGCCGGGTTCCCGGATCAGAGAACCCATCATCAGCGGACTGTTCTTCAGGTTCACGACGTCTACGAAGTCCGTACCGCCCGGTTCGAGCCTGTCCCGCGGGATATGCATGATCAGAGCAAACCATTTGCGGCTGACACTGTGGCGGAGAACGGTGGTGACGCTGTCTCCGGAAAACGGGTGATCGCCCTCGACGCCGTAGGCGTCCGCGGCGGCCAGGAGAAGGCGCTCCTTCTGGGAGGAGGTTCGTTTTCTTGTTCTCATGGGATCTTCCTCATCTGCTGAAATTGGCGTGTTCCCGCTGGAGCTGCGCCGTCAGTTCGACCAGCGTCCAGGAGCAGTTGAAGGGAGTGACCACGGCTTTTAGGGGAATGGGGGAGATCTTTTCCTGCCGGTATTTCTTCAGAAAGGTGTCGAGGGTGCGGTCTTTCAGGCCGTTGAACAGCATCAGCTCCGGCTGCACGTACAGCGCGGGGAGCGGAGCGGCGGCGCCGAGCGGGAATTTGTAGTCCCCGGAGATGACGGAGGCCACTGAGAAACGAAGATCTCCTATGGTGAGACGGCGGAAGCCGACACCGAGCGAGGAGCAGAGTTCCTCGATCTTCTGTGCTTTTTCCCTGTCTGTCGTGAACACCAGGACCTGTTCCATGATAGGACCTCCCTGCTTGATTTGCTGTTATTATATGCCCCGCGGGGAGAAAAGAAAAGAGAGAACCGGCCGGCCCTCAGCGAGAGAGGACCGGCCGGTGAACTGTCCGGATGCGGCAGGCCTCAGGCCATGCCGGCGGTAATGATGGCCATCTTGTAGACCTCGTCGGCGACGCAGCCGCGGCTGAGGTCGTTGATGGGAGCGTTCAGGCCCTGCAGAATGGGACCGTAGGCTTCGAAGCCACCCAGACGCTGGGCAATCTTGTAGCCGATGTTGCCGGCCTCGATGCAGGGGAAAATGAAGGTGTTGGCGTGGCCGGCCACGGCGGAGCCGGGGAACTTCAGCTGACCGACGACCGGGGAAACGGCGGCGTCGAACTGCATCTCACCGTCGATGGCCAGATCGGGGGCCATCTCCTTCGCCTTGGCGGTCGCTTCCTGGCTGAGACCGACGGTGGCGCCCTTGCCGGAACCCTTGGTGGAGAAGCTCAGCATGGCGACTTTGGGATCGATGCCGAAGAACTCGGCGGTGCGGGCGGACTCGATGGCCACTTCAGCCAGCTTCTCGGCGGCGGAAACGGTCACGTTGCCGTCTTTGTCCACCGTGTCCTCATAGGAGATGTTGATGGCGCAGTCGGCCATGCAGTATTTCTCGGGACCGTCGGCGGTCTCCCTGTAAAGAATAATGGAGGAGGAGACCAGATGCGCGCCCTTCTTCGTCTTCACCAGCTGCAGGGCGGGACGCACGGTATCCGCCGTGGAGTAGGTGGCGCCGCCCAGCAGAGCGTCGGCCTTGCCCATCTTGACGAGCATCGTGCCGAAATAGTTGCCCTTGCTCAGAGCGGCGCGGCACTCGTCAGCGGTCATTTTGCCCTTGCGGAGCTCGACCATCTTTTCAACCATTTCATCCATGCCGTCATAGGTGAGGGGATCGATGAATGTGGCCTTGGAAACGTCGTAACCGCCCTTTTCGGCGGCAGCTTTCACTTCGTCGACGTTGCCGATCAGGATGACGTCCATCAGGTCCTCTTTCAGAAGACGCGCGGCGGCGTCCAGGATGCGGGCGTCCGGCCCTTCCGTGAACACGATCGTGCGGCGTGTGGCCTTCAGAGCGTCCAGAAGCTTTGTAAACATGGGAATTACCTCCTATACTTGGGCAGCGGCTGCCCTTTTTTTACCAAAACATTATTATACTCTTGCTGACCGCGTCCTACAAGAAAAAAGTGAAAAAGCATCTGCCGGATGAAATCGGCGGTTGGCGAAGCGGCAGGGTTATGGTAGAATACCGCATGCAGATAGCAAGGAGGCGCGATGTCATGGCATGGGTGCTTGAAACGGGAAGTCCGGCGGACGATTCCGGACGGCTGGAGAAGGAAAGACGCTGTTACCGGCTGCTGGACGGTCTGGGAGTGGAATACTGGCGGTGCGACCATCCGGACGCCAACGCCGACACGATGGAGGACTGCCTTGTCATCGACGCCGTGCTGGAGGCGGCCGTCTGCAAGAACCTGTTTCTGTGCAACCGGCAGCATACGGCATTCTACCTCCTGATGATGCCGGGGGACAAGCCGTTCAAAACGAAGGAACTGTCCGGACAGCTGGGGTGCGCGAGGCTCAGCTTCGCCGGCCCGGAGGAGATGGAACGGTATCTGGACATCACGCCGGGTTCCGTCAGCATCCTCGGACTGATGAATGACACCGGCCACGCGGTGCAGCTGCTGGTGGACGAGGACGTACTCCGCGAGGAATACGTGGGATGCCATCCGTGCATCAACACCACGAGCCTGAAGCTGAAGGGGGCCGACATGTTCGGACCGGTCCTGAAAGCCATGGATCATGACCTGATCGCTGTGCATCTGACCGGCGCAGAATAGGAGAGAGGAAACAGAACGCCGCCGTTTCGGTTGTCACACCGGAACGGCGGCGGTTTTGCGCAGTGATTCGGTTATTCCTCGGCCAGAGCCCGCCCGCACAGATAGCCCCAGGTCAGGCAGCGGCCCAGATCGTTGCCGGGAATGGAGAGCGGATAATCCACGGCGTAGATGCTTCCGGAGGCGTTGCCCACCGCGTACAGGCCGGGGACCGGCGCCTTCTTTTCGTCCAGAACCCGAAGTTTTGTATCTATGGTGAGGCCGCCGGGAATGGTCAGCAGGGAGGGACCGAATTTCACGGCATAGTACGGGGGCTTGCAGACGGCCGTCATCAGCTCCCGGCGCTTGCCGTAATCGGTATCGTGTCCCTGATAGACAAGCTGGTTGTAGCGCTCCACCGTGGCGAGGAACACGTCCTCAGGGACGCCGATCTTTCCGGCAAGCTCTTCCAGAGTGTCAGCCTGCCAGGAGACCTTGCCCTCCTTGATCTCCTGATTCAGGAAATACTCCGCGTGGTCGGTGGAGAACGGCGTGTCGATGTCCCTCAGGACCCAGTCCCAGAACATGCCGCCGCCGTAGGCCATGCTGTCGGCGACCTCCTGTTTCCATTTGGAGTCCATGATGGCGTACCCCCAGGGGTGCTCAGGATCCTGGTTCCAGGTGTAGCAGCTGCGGTTCTGGGGGCTCGCGTCCTCGTTCATGTAGCGCCGTCCGGACTGGTTCACGGACAGGAAGAAGAACATGTGCTGTCCGAACGCCATGGTGTGGGTCATGCAGGGGAAGGGAGTATCCTGAAGACGGCCGCCGGCCCAGACGCCCATCCGGTGCCCGTCGCCGGTGTTGCGGCCGACGGGGGTATACAGGTCGTTGTTGACGTGCAGCCCTTCCGGAGCCAGATCCGCCGTCATCTCCTTGTTGCCGGAGATGTCGCCGGTGGCAAGGACCACGCCCTTGACCGCGCGGAACCGGGCGTAGCCTTCCGTCCCGTTGGCGATGACGGCCGTGACGCGACCGCCGGTCTTTTCCAGCTGCAGGGCGGGGGTGTTGTAGAATACCTGAACGCCCTTTTCCAGCGCCAGGTCGAGCATCAGTTTCACCACGGCGTTGACGCCGCCTTCGAACTGATGGGTTCCCGGAAACTCCCGGTAGGACCAGCCGCGATAATAACCGGTATTGAGGGAGGCGGCGATGCCGGCGGCATCGGTCTTGTCCAGCAGCCAGTCCATGGCCTCGCCGCTGTGGTTTAAGTAATTCTGCAGAACATCCTCATCTGCGCGGTAAGTGGAGATGCGGATGAACTCACGCCGCACTTCGTCGATGTCGTTCGCGACTCCGCGCTCGCGCATCAGGCGGGAGTCGGCAACACCGATGTGCAGGCCGCGGGCGGCAAAGTCCCGGCCTTTCTCCAGAATGATGACGGAAAGGCCCTGCTCGGCGGCGCTGAGGGCAGCGGTGATCCCGGAAAAACCGGCGCCGCAGACGACCACGTCGGCCGTCATGTCAGATACGATCTTTTCTTCGGGCACCGGGGCGGGCGGCTGAGCCCAGCGGTAGAGATACTTTGTCATGACATCGACACTCCTTATGTTTTTTTTCTCATTATATCATAATTCCCGGTATCTGCCTACATGAAGCATGCGAACTCCTGCTGTTTAAAAGCAGCGGTATGCATGATTCGGAACAGATCACGGAGACTGCAGGGAGAAGGACGCAGCGGGGTGAAGGAGCAGGGAAGAGACTGCCTGGACTTCCTGTACCGCAGGGCACGTTCTGCCGGAACGTCTGAAACGGGAAAAACAGGGAAAGGGCGCGCCTGAGCGGCCCTTTCCCTGTGATCAGGCATATTCGATGACGTGTGAACGTCAGTCCTCTTTGACAAGGCGTACGGCGATGCGCTCCTCGGGATCGTCGATGCCGTTTTCAGACAGCTTTCTGCTGCAGTTCTCGATCAGATCGAAATACACGTCCCAGTAACTTCCCGTATCGCACCAGCCGCGAACGGTGAAGATGTAGGTGTCGTCGTCCACGGCAGTCAGACGGGCAAAGGGAGCCGGGTCGGCAAGCACGCCCGGAGTGGTGACGGCGGCTTCCATCAGGACCTTCTTGACCATCTCGGCATCGATATCGTTGGTAATCTTGAAATCCAGATCCACGCGGCGGATGTCCTCGGCTGAGAAGTTGGTCACGTTCGCGTTCATCAGATCGCCGTTCGGGACGAACACCTTCTTGTTGTCCAGAGTATTGAGCGTGGTATAGAAGATGCTGATGTCCTTTACGATGCCCTCGGCGCCGGCGGATTCGATGTAATCGCCGATCTTGAAGGGCTTGAAGATGAGGATCATCAGGCCGCCTGCCAGATTGCCGAGCGCGCCCTGCATGGCAAGGCCGACCGCCAGTCCGCAGGAAGCGAGGATGGCGACGACGCTGGTCATGGGAACGCCGAGGATGGACACGACCGCAATGACCAGGACCGCATAGAGAAGGATCTTGATCACGCCCGCGAGGATGTGCTTCACCGCGTCGTCCAGCTTGGTCCTGTCCAGAGTCTTGCGCACGGCTTTGTTCAGCAGCTTGACGACGATGCAGCCGATGATAAGGGCTACGATGGCGAGGATGAGCTTGCTGCCGTAGGTGGTGATGAGCTTCAAGACTGTTGACTTGACGTCTTCCATAAATGTCCCTCCGTTTTCTTATGTAAAAATTGATTTGCTTTCAGTGATCGTCGATGACCGCCTCTGCGGACAGCGGTTCGGACCCTTTGCCGTCAGGAGCGGACGAGGACCGGAGCCTTGCCTGCAACGGCCTCGATGCGGCGGAAGTATTCTTCGTGGGCTTCCGTGTATTCCCGGTTGTAGGCCTCGTCTTTCCCCGCGTGCAGGGAAGAGATATAATCGTGCGCCTGGCTCGTGGGGGTCATGCGGGCGACAACGGAAACGCCGACGTTGGAGCAAAGGTCGGAGACGCGCTCCAGATCGCCCAGCACGTCGATAAAGGCGGTGCCGGCGTCCACGCTGCATTCCCCGCTGCGCAGGCGGCCGAGGTGGTTCTCACGCATGGCGTACACCACGTCGTCCACGACCTGTTCCAGCGGCTCTATGTGCCTGGCGGCGTCCACGTCTCGGTTCCGGAAAGCCGTTTCCGTGTGCTCCATGATCCGGCCGATCAGATCTTCGAGGATGTCAAGCTCCGCCAGCGCCTTGGAAGAAAAGAAGAGCCTCTTCTGCGCCAGCGTCTGACCGGTCTGGGCCATGTTCATGGCGTGATCTCCCAGACGCTCGAATTCGGTGACGAGCTTGTGATACTGGTCCAGGATGGCGGTATGGGTATCCGACGTGAGATGGGAGGACATCGCGAACATGTAGCTGCTCAGGCGGTCGGCCATCACGTCGATGTTCTCTTCCTCCTCTTCGATGACCTTCATCTTCCCGGCATCGAAGCGTCTGAGCTGCTGGAAGCCGAGCGAGATATTGGCTTTCGCTGCGTTGAACATCGAACTGAGCACCTCATAGCAGCTGTTGAGGGCGATGGCCGGCGTGGAGAAGAACGCAGGGCTCAGAGCGTCCAGTTTCTCCTTGTACTTGTCCTCCGTGCCGGGCTTTCCCTTCACGATGATCCGGCTCAGTTTCTCATATACCGTGATCAGCGGGAACAGGCAGATCGCGCACCCGAGATTGAACACGGAGTTGGTGTTTGCGATGATGCCGGGCGTGACGACCCGCTCCCAGAGGGAATCCAGAAGTCCGAGCTGCCTGAGCAGGAAGACCGCCAGAAGCACGAGCGCGGATTTGCTCAGGTTGAACAGGATGTTGACGATGCCGACGCGCTTGGCGTCGGTATGCGAACCGATGTAGCAGACGATGGCGGTGGTGACGCAGTCGCCGAGATAGATGCCCACGATGACCGCGTAGATGGCGTTGAAGCGAAGCAGGCCGGCCGCAGAGAAAGCCTGCAGGATTCCGACGGCCGCCGATGAGCTCTGAAGGATGAAGGCCACGGCGGCGCCCGTGATATAGCCCAGCACAGGATTGGAACCGAGGCTGGAGAACAGGGATTCGAAGACGCCGGAGGCGGTCAGGGAATCCACGGACGACGTCATGGTGAGAAGGCCGGAGAACAGGATGCCGAATCCGATCGCGATGTTGCCGATGCTCTTGGAACTCTTGAAAGAGAAGCCCATGATCAGCACGATTCCGATGATCAGCGCAATCGGCGCAAGAGTGGAGGGACGTAGGATCTGCAGCCAGGCCGTCGCCGAGGAATCGATGTCCAGCAGGCGGATGATCTGACCCGTCACCGTGGTTCCCACGTTGGCGCCGATGATGATGCCGAGGGACTGACGGAGCGTGAGAATGCCGGCCCCGACGAGACCGGACGTGATGACGATCGTGGCGGTGGAGGACTGGATCAGCGCTGTGACGCCAAGCCCGAGGAGAAAGGCTTTCAGGGGGTTGTTGGTGACCTTCTCCATCACGCGTTTGAGAGCGCCGGAAGATCCTTCTTTGAGGCCGTCGCCCATCAGGCGCATGCCGTACAGGAACATGGCAAGGCCGCCGAGCAGAGTAAGAATGTCGAATATGTTCATATCGATACCTGTCCGTATTGAATAACCAGCGGGATGTCCCATCTGCTTCCACGTTAAGTATACTACCGCGGGGTCCATTTCACAAGAGAAGAGGAGCAAAAGAGCATGCAGATCCGTTGGCTTTTTTCACCGTGGGGGGTATAATCGGAAGAAAGAATTACCGGAGGTGCGACATGGAGTTCAGAACGGATGTTTTTTCCTGCTTCAACAGGAAGTGGGCGCTTCTGACGGCGGGAACGAAAGAGGATTTCAATACAATGACCATCAGCTGGGGCGGCCTGGGGACCCTCTGGGGGAAACCCGTGGCGACGGTCTACGTGAAGCCGATCCGCTATACCTGGCAGTTCATGGAGAGATACGACATATTCACCGTCAGTTTCTATTCCGAAGACTGCCGGAAGGATCTGACGCTGCTGGGGGAACTGTCCGGACGGGACGGGGACAAGATCGCCCGCACGAAACTCACGCCGTCGTTCCTGAAGGAAGGCGTGACCTTCGGGCAGGCGGAACTCACGCTGGTGTGCCGGAAACTGTACGCCCAGGATCTGGACCGCAGCGCGATGCCGGAGGACGTCAGGAACGCGATCTACGCAACGGAGGAACCGCACCGGATGTTCATCGGGGAAGTGATCGATATCGTCCGTCCGTGAGCAAAGCAGAAAAGAGACGGAAAACACCCGGAGACGGGAGCCAGCGGCTCCCGTCTCCGGGTGTTCGATTGTGTCAGGAAAGCATCAGTACGTCTGGCAGAGCATGCGCCCCAGCGTCAGGGCCTGATTCTTGTACTTGTTCATGGCCTTGTCCGTGGGAAGATTGAGTCCGCCCGCCCGGATCACGCCGCGGACCTCCCATTTCAGAAGGCCGGCGATCTCCTTGTAATTGGCTTCGAGTCCGTCGAAAACGACGGGGTCCTGGGAGGCGGCAGACACCATCAGGGCCGTCTCGCGGTGCTTGTCGTCCAGGCTCTTCATCATGGCGAAAAGGCGGTCTATCGCGTTCCGCATGATGCCGTTCATCTGATGCCAGTAGACCGGCGAGGCGAAGACGACCACGTCGGCTTCGCGGACCGCCTGATAGACACGGTCCATGTCGTCCTTCTGCACACAGGGGTCGCCGTGACCCGTCTGACAGCCGAAGCAGCCTTTGCAGGGGAGAATGTTCAATTCCCGGAGATTGATCTTGACGCCAACGCTGCCGGCGTCCTGGACGCCCTTGATCAGGGAATCGGTCAGCGTTTCGGAGTTGCCGCCGGCTCTGGGGGAACTGTTCAGAACAAGTACTGTTTTCATGGGTGGGCCTCCTTGATCGGTCGCAAATGCGGATTATTGTTCTTCGGAATTATACATCAGAGGTGCCGGGATGGCAATACGGCAGATCCAGGTCTTTCGTGATCCCGGAACGGCAGTCAGCGTCATCCTGTCCTCGCCGCTGTCAGCGGCTCATCCCATTTTATAACGGCGCCGTTCTCCGCTGCGATCCCGTCGATCACCGTCTGAAACTGGTCCAGGAACGCGGCCTCTTTCTTCTTTGACCTTCGGCCTCTTCCGCTGAACAGTTCTTTTTCGAAATACGCGTCGTAGGAGACGGCAAAGTCCTCCTCGTCCCTGTGCGGAAAGAACGCAACGGAGGCCAGGTAGGTGATGAGACCGGCTTCGGAATCGCTCGTCAGCCTGACAAGCGCGCCGCAGCGCCGGACGCCGGAGAAAACGGCATCCGCCTTATAATAGCGTTCGTATACGTTGACAACCATAACTGTCCTCCCGTTTTACGCAGATAGCAGCCGGGATCCTCCCCGGATGAAACAGACGGATGCGGCGCTTCGGAAACAGCGACTCCGGCACGGGACGCGTCTGTGCGGCCCGGTCCGTCCGGTCAGCGGTTACCTTTGGAAAAAGGGCAGCGCCTGCCGATGCACTGATTGTTTTTCGTGGAATGCCGGCAGATGACGTCCGGCTTTTCCATCACCACGCCGAAGTGATCCTTCACGAAATCCACAGCGGCGAGGACAGACAGATAGGAATCCCGCTTGCAGCAGCGTGGACCGCCGATCCCGCCGATGTCCGTCAGGGAGCGCGCGGTCATTTTATGCGACAGCGCGAACGGTTCGCCGGCCAGCGGGGTGGACTTTGAGATGATGGAGACGAACATCCCGGAAATGATCCCGGCTCCGCAGGCGCCCCAGAAGCCGCATGCCCCTCCGGGGACCTGCCTGCCGCGGCTCATCATCTCCTTCAGAGCTGCGGGGAGGTCGATGTCTCCGCCGGCATTTCTGTAGGCAGTCAGCAGCGCGCAGCCCACCATCACATGGTGCTCCGGCCCGTGCATGTGGCAGAACGGGAGCGCCATCATCTTTTCCAGGACTGCGATCGGGTCTGCTGAGGATTCCTCCAGGCATAAGCCTATGATGGAGTCAAGACCGCGCGTATGACAGTCGTTGCAGACATAGTGGCCGTTGACACATCTCGTCTTGCTGTTTTCCTTTTTATGGCATATATCGCATTCCATGGGGAGATCGGACTCGAGATATTCGAGCGGAGCTCTGCAGATCAGGCATTCTTCCTTCATCGTTCATTACCTCCGGACGGACAGGGGATTCTGAGAGCACTATAACACAGACACCGGATAGGAGACAACGGGAATCGCATTCCATACCTGGCTCGCGATCGCTATTTATCTGAAAGCGGGAGAAAAGGAGGGAACCGAAACGTCGTACACAGTAGACAATGCAGATACCTGCTGATAAAATGAAGATAGGCAGGTGAAACGGAAGGGCACCGGCGGCCATAGTCTGCCGCGGGAGCCATGGAAAGGAGAAGCAATATGACGAACGGACAGATCTACAGGAAGACGCTGGGATTTTCGGTGCGGCGCCTTTTGTGGGACGTGCTGGCGGTGGTTCTGTTTTTCGCGCTGAGCGCCGTGGGATTCATCATCGGCGACAGGATCAGGGAAAACGGGCCCATAGGACTGCTGATCGGCGCGGTGATCGGACTCATTGCGATGATCGTTATCCTGCGGTTCGTTTCCTATCTCTTCAAAGCCGGCCAGATCGCCATGATGACCCGCGCGATCACGGAGGGAGAACTGCCGGACGATGTGATCGCCGAAGGGAAGAGAACCGTCAGGGAACGTTTTGTCACGGTCGCTGTATTCTATGCGCTGGCCAACGCGGTCAAGGGCATCTTCAACCAGATCGGCAAAGGACTCACGAAGGTGGGACAGTCGATCGGAGGAGATTCCGGCGGCGCCGTCGGAAATACGGTCAGTTCCATCCTGCAGACCATCGTCAGATACCTCTGCGACTGCTGCCTCGGATGGGTCTTCTACCGTAAGGAAGTCAAGTCTGCCAGGGCAGCCTGTGAGGGAGCCGTCCTGTTCTTCCGTCACGGGAAGACGTTCGTCAGGAACATGGGAAGGGTGTTCGGCATGGGGATCGCGTCGTTCCTTGTGATCGGCGGTGTCTTTACGGCCGTATTCTATCCCATTGCCGCCAGATATCCCGAGTTCTACGAATCTCTGGCTGCAACCATAGCGGCAGAGGCCGAAGGGGAGGGCTGGGTGTATCAGCTGCTGCAGAATCCGGCCACTCTGCCCGTGGTATTTGCGGCGGTCGCGGGGATCATAGTGTGGGCGATCCTTCATCCCGTGTTCGTGAAGCCTTTCGTGCTCACCGGAGTGCTGAGGAACTATCTGGAGTCCGGGATGAACGAGATCCCCTCCGAAGACAGTTTCTTCCTGCTGGATTCCCGGTCTCCGAAATTCAGAAAACTCCACGGCCAGATCTGATCCTTCAGGGAAAAGAACGGGGCGCGTCACAGATTTGATTCTGTGACGCGCCCTTTTATGTCATGAAACCGGTCCCGGAAGACAGAAGATCTGCCGGCCGGCCGCCTCTCAGCCGAAAAGATAGGGGAGATAGCTGTAAACATAGTTGAGGACACAGTCATAGGAATGGACGGCTCCCTGCGCCACCTTGTAATGGAAATTGCCCTCCGTCAGGTCCTCGCTGAAACGGAACACCGGGAGCCGCTTCATCTCTTCGATCTGCGCCGCCGTGTTCTCAAAAGCGGAATCCTCAGTGCCGGTGGCGGCGAAGATCCTGAAGTCGTCACCGCACATGCCAGAGCTCTCAACTGCACGGGCGAGTTCGTTCGCTGTCTCGACGGGGCGGGTGTTTCCGCCGAGAGGCTCTACGGCCCAGCAGTCGCCGCTCAGCGGCAGGAAAGCGGCGAAATAAGGGAGATTTCTTAAAAACTCGAACCATGTCGTGACCGCTCCCATGGAGAACCCTCCGAAAGCCCGGTGCCGGCGGGAGGCACGCAACCCCGCGTCATCCGTGGCATCCGCCCAGCCGTGGACATGGCTCTCTACCGCGGGCAGAAGGAACTTGACCGCCTCTGAGGCGAAGTCGTATGTGAGCTGCCGCTCGTTTTCCATGTGGGCGGGCCCGACAGTGACGGGAACGTGCCGATAGTAACTGGGAAATACAACGATGAAGGGTTCCGCCGCCTTTTCGGCAAAGCAGCAGTCCAGCATGTTTTTCATCAGACAGCTGTCCAGCCAGGAGTCCGGGTTTCCTTGTCCGCCGTGCATCAGGTAGAGGATGTCGTATCTTCTGCCGGCATCCGTCCGGTCATAACCGCAGGGGAGGTAGATGTTCGCGTATTTTTCGATCGCTTCGCCTTCGGCTGTCTTTACGGTGTAATACACGCGGTCGATGGTGCCGCGGTGATCCGTGTCGTGAAAAGCATATTCCTTCAGCATGGCGTTTCTCCTTTCTGCTGAAAACTGTATTGTACGTTCCGGCTCCCGCGCCGGAGCCTGTCTCCTGCAGCCATTATAGTATATTGACAGGACACCGGCAATAAAGAAACCTCTCCTGCCGGGCAGGCAGGAGAGGTTTCGCTGCTGTGTAAAGACCGCGGTTCAACACGAACACCCGCATCGATATATTTCGCAGCAAGGGTGTTCTGCTGCCGTTCTGGTTTTACAGTTTTTTGCAGGTGAGCCCGTTAACGGTAAGGCATCCATCGCCGAAAACGATCTTGACCAGGCCGCCCTTGCGGCCGAACTCGTTCTCACCGAGGGGGTACAGCCGGAAGGTGATCTCGTCCCCATCGTCGTCTATGGCGCTGGACCACAGATCACCGTTCTTCATAAACACCTCGTCGATGATGAAATCGGCGTCTCCGGGATGCTCGTATTTGCCGCAGAAACTCTCCCACTTCGACTTGTCGGGATCCCTGACCGCGATATCCTCGATGCAGACGATGGGCTCGGGCTTCTTGTCCCTTGCGACCTCTTCCATGCCGTCCCAGTAGCCCAGATATGCCCGGACGTCCCTGTAGTCCCTGTTGCTGAGAATCACAAGGACCCTGTCCGCGTCGATGAAGCGTTCGAACCAGGTGGCCACGCCCGGCATGCCGCCGCTGTGGCTGACGACGAGCCCGAGCTCCTCGTCACGGCCGACGGCCCATCCGAATCCGTAGCCCAGCCCGTCCTCCTCATCGTATACGGCGTCCTCGCCGCTGTTCAGCTTCCCGGGAGTGTACATGAGCTTCTGCTCTTCCAGGGTAAGCACCCTGCCTTCACGGAGCGCCCTGTCCCAGCGGAGCATATCGCAGATGGTGGTATACACGTAGTCGTCGCCGTTCAGTCCGTCAAAGGCTGTCACGTCGCCGTCCTTGGCGGAATCCACATCGGCCACACATCTGCCGTCTTCGAACACCGACGCCTGGGCATACTTCTCGAAAGGAACGCCGTCCCTGCGGATGTGGCAGCAGCAGGTGGAACTCATCCCGGAAGGCTCGAAGATGTTCTTCTGCAGGAACTCTTCATAGGGGACGCCGGAGAGCCTTTCCACCAGCAGCGCCAGCAGGTTGAAGCCGGTGTTGGAGTAATGCAGGCCTTCCCCGGGGGCGAAGTACGGCTTTGCCTTTGTCTCGCAGAGGAAGCGCAGAATCTCGTCGTTGCCGGGCACCCGCTTTTCTTCCTTCCAGATTCTGATGAACCAGTCCGCGTCGTCAAAGTAATCAGGAATGCCGCTGGTGTGGGTCAGCAGGTGCCGGACCGTTACGCCGGGATACGGGATCTCAGGGAAGAACTTCACGATCTCGTCCTCCGGATGCAGCTTTCCCTCCCGGACCAGCAGCATGACCGCCGCCGACGTGAAGGTCTTGCTGACCGAAGCCAGCTGGAAGACCGTGTCCTCCGTGATCGGGAGCGTGTTTTCGGGATCCCGGAAGCCGAGAACGCCCTTGGACACGATCGCGCCCTTTTCGGCGTAGAGCCATGCCCCGTTGAAACCGTCCTTTTCGTTCAGTTCACGGGCAAGATTATGCATCATGGTATTTTTATCCATCAGTGTGTTTCTCCTTTAGTCTTTCGCGTTTTTGTAAATCTCGCATGCGATGTCGTTCATCGACTCGTCGGCCGCTTCAGTGACGTTGTTGTACATTACGGCAACGCAGATGTCTTTCCTGCGGGAAAAGACCCAGCTGGTCAGAAAGCCCCAGTTTTCCCCGGTATGGCCGGCAACGCTGTCTTTGCGCGCTTCCGATTCCCAGACGTCTAGGCAGAGGCCGTAGTCATCCATGACAGGCGTCATCATGCGCCGCGCGGTCTTCTTTTTGAGGAAGCCGCCCCTGCGATAGCTCCTGGAAAGGGCGATGCCTATCCTGCAGAGTTCCGTCGGCGTCGTCCACAGGCCGGCAGCGGCGTGCTCGGGATAGTAGTGATATCCGTGGGCAGGGTCCTCCTTCTGTGCCAGCCTGAAGCCGAATGCGGCGTTGGCGACAAGGTCTTCGTCAAGCGGCTGGAAAAAGCCGGTGCGTTTCAGACCGAGAGGTTCGGCGACCTCCTTCTGGAAAGCCTCGCGGAGCGTGGTCCCCGTAATGCGTGTAAATGCGAGCTCGGCCAGGGTGATGCCGCCGCCGGAGTACATATGCTGTTTTCCATAAGGGCGGATCCTTCTGAGCTTCGGCGTGACGCCCCTGCCGTTCAGCACATCCTCCAGAGAAAGCGGTTCGTGGTTTGCCGGATAGCCCGGGAAACCGTGCAGGTTGTACCCCGCCGTGTGGCTGAGCAGAGCGGCGAAGGTCACCGGCCCTTTTTTGACGAATTCCGGCACGATGCCCGAGATATCCGCGTCAACGTCGATGAGTCCCTTGTCCGCATAGCGCAGGAGGGTCAGCGCGAACATGGGCTTGCTGACGGAGCCCGCCTGGAACAGCATATCCGGATTCACCGGGAAGTCCTCGCCGTAGCGTCCGCTGCCGGCACAGTAAGTGAGGAGTTCACCGTCTCCGTGAGAGACGGCAATACTGACGCCGTAGCCCTTCCTGCCCCTGATGCGCATGGCCTTATCCACATCGACGCCAAAGACGTTTTTGACGATCCGGCTGGGGCCTTTGAGCATCCTCATCAGCACAGCCTCATGGCAATCGATAATGCCGGTCTCCCGGAAGCCGGCTTTGTGATAGACGTGCAGGCCCGTCTCGTTCTCCGGCCCGGTGGACAGGAAGAGCCGGTCGGCACCGTTTTCTTTGAAATATTGAATGATCTCCTGCAGGGCGGCCTGGCCGTAGCCCTTGCCCTGTTCGTTCCGGTCAATCATGAAGCGCCAGATCCAGTAGCGGTCGTCCTCATCCTCTTCCTCGGGATTGAATGCGAACATGCAGAAGCCCACCAGCTTCTCATCCGCATAGATCGCAAAGGGCCGGGCCGTGCCGGTCTGCTCCGCGTTCGCCTCGTCCGCCTCCCGCAGCGAAGCCTCATTTGTTGCGATGAACGGCTGATCCTCCCGCACGGAAAGGGCCAGGACCGCATCCCTGTTGTTATCGTTGACAGGTTCCAGTTTTATTATCATGAGTTGCTC
>JAEEGL014284769.1_pt1 | contig 16656 bp, 8 predicted proteins | sample 9134231 | NCBI WGS metagenome assembly JAEEGL01 (sample SAMN16246548, study PRJNA631951) | gut metagenome | biome: gut microbiome; feature: rumen; material: fiber-attached | host: Bos | place: Iran: Karaj | collected 2018-10 | reverse complement strand
GAATGAATTGTTCCATGATGAGGCCGCCGATAGGTACGCCGTAGGTGGCTCCCCATCCGCCGTTTTCGACGTAGACGGCTACCGCTATCTTGGGGGCATCCATCGGGGCAAAACCCATGAAGACAGAGTGGTCGTGGCCTTTGTTCTGGGCTGTACCTGTCTTTCCGCAGGCCATGAAGTCGTAGTGGGCCAGTGCTTTGCAGGTACCGCCAAGAGCCGACGACCGCATGCCTTGCACGACATAATCGTAAGCACTGCGATTGGCTTTTGTATAGTGCTTCCTCGTAAAAAGGGTGTCAAGGGGCTCGCCCTGCACTTTGCGCACCACGTGGGGAACATAGTAATAGCCCCGGTTGGCGATGGTAGCGCCAAGATTGGCTATCTGCAGGGGGGTGAGCAGCACTTCACCCTGGCCGATGGAGATGGAAATGATGGTCAGTCCGTTCCACGAGCCTTTGTAGGCCTTGTCGTAGAACTGGGCATTGGGAATCAGTCCTCGCTTCTCGTTTGGCAGGTCGATACCTAACTGATAGCCGAAGCCCATGCTCACCATGTAGTCGCGCCAGGTGTTCATGGCGTTTTGCACAGAGCCGTACTTCGAGATATTGGTATTGATCATGTGGTAGAGTCCCCAGCAGAAGAAGCCGTTGCACGATGTCGAGAGTGCCGGCACCAACGGCAGGGGGGCGGCGTGGCCGTGACAGCCTACGTGCAGTCCCTTGAAGTTGAAGCCATGAGCACAGGGGTAAGGTGTGGAAGGGGTGATGATGCCCTCGCTGAGAAAGGTGAGACCCTGCGACGTCTTGAAGGTGGAACCTGGCGGGTAAAGACCCATGATAGAGCGGTTGTAGAGCGGCTTCCACACGTTCTTGCTCAGTTCGATGTGCTTCTTCGAACGCTGACGGCCTGTCATCAGACGGGGGTCGTAGGTAGGTGACGAGACCATGCAGAGCACTTCGCCCGTAGACGGCTCGATGGCTACGATGGAGCCTATCTTATTCTGCATCAGGCGTTCACCCAAAGCCTGTAACTTGTAGTCGATGGCCAAAGTCAGGTTCTTGCCGGGCTTGGGGTGACGGTCTAAGGCACCGTTCTGATAGGAACCCTGGATGCGGCCGTGAGCGTCGCGGAGTAGAATCTTGACACCCTTCTCGCCGCGGAGCTGCTTTTCGTAGCTGCGCTCCACGCCCATCTTGCCGATGTAGTCGCCCGGCTGGTAATAGTCGTCGCTCTCAATATCGGCAGGCGACACCTCGGCCACGTCGCCAAGGACGTGGGCAGCGTAAGGATACTGGTATTGACGGATACTGCGCCGCTGGACATAGAAGCCGGGGAATCGGTACATCTTCTCCTGGAACACCGAGAAATCCTTGTCGCTGAGCTGGCTCAGAAACAGCTGCTCGGTGAAGGGTGAGTAGCCGTGATTGCGTGAACGGTCCTTGATGGTTGCCATGCGGGTGTCGAACTCCTCTTTGCTGATGTTCAGGGCCTGGCAGAACTCGAGTGTGTCGAGCCGGCCTTTGGTCTCGTTCATCACCACCATGATGTCGTAGGCTGGCTGGTTGAATACAAGGAGCTGGCCGTTGCGGTCGGTGATGACACCTCGGGAAGGGAAGTCAATCTTCTTGAGGAACGCGTTGGAGTCGGCACTCTTCTTGTAGTCGTCGCTGGAAATCTGGAGTGTGAACAAGCGAATAATGTAGATGACCACAATAAGCGTAGCCACCCCACCAATCACATAGCGGCGGTTCTCAAGCCCGTAATCTTTCATTATTTACGAACACTCTCCAAAGCCATCAGCAGAATCACAGTCAGGACGGTGCTGCCGACGACGTTCAACAACCATTGTAACCAGTTAAAGAAGCTAAGCGCCTCGATAGTGAAAAAGAGCAGACAGTGGACGAACACCAGAATGGTAGCCAGAGTCAGGAATTTGGTAAACCCCAAGGTCGATATGGCCGACTTCATGTTCTCAGGAGCCTCTCGGGGCAGGAAGAGTTCCAGCAAATAGGGCTGGAGGAAACCCGTCAGCGTGAGCGAGGCAGCTGCCATGCCCGGAGTGTTGGAGAACATGTCGACCGCCAATCCCAGGAAGAAACTCCACAGCAATATGGCCCAGCGGGGATAGTTGCGGGGGAACATGACTACAAAATAGACATAGAGCAACACGGTGGCACAGCCGAACAGGTGGATGTGGTTGAACACCAACGCCTGCGTCAGACATAGCACCACAAAGATGAGGGCTCTTCTTAATGCATCAATTGCCATACCTATCTTATTTTGGAGTCATTGTTATGGAATCCTTAACCTGTTCCAGCAGACGCAGCCGCTCGCCGATGCTCTTGTCGCTGATGACGCAGACATCGCGAAGACAGGCAAAGTCGGTGGTCAGATTAACTTTCAGCCTATAGGACAAACCGTCGGTGGAGTTGTAGATATTCGTCACCTTGCCTACGAGCACCCCCGGCGGGAAGATAGCAGAGTAGCCGCTGGTCTCTACCCAGTCGCCACGCTTGAAGCGGGCATGTCGGGGAATATCCTCGACGTATGCCACTGATGGGTCGCCCCCATACCACTGCAGGTAACCGAAATAGCCACGGCCGCGGATAGCACAGCTGATACGTGACGACGGGACGTTGAGCACGGGAATGACCACCGAATAGTGGCTGGACACTAAATAGACCACACCTACTACGCCGCTGCCACACGCCACGCCCATGTCCTTTTCGACACCGTCGAGGCGGCCTTTGTCGATGGTAATGAGGTTGTTGGCCTTGTCAACCGTGTTGGAGACTACCTTGGCGGGTATCAGCTTGTACTGGCTGAGGAACTCCAGTTCCTGCCGCTGCATGACGGTGGTGTCCTGCGTCAGATCTCCGTAGAGACGGCGCAGCTGTGTCACCTGCCGTTCAAGGTAGAAGTTGCGCAGCGTGAGTTCTTCGTTAACGCGGGTCAGTGAGAAGAAGGAACGCACGGCGGCGTCCCATTCATAGACCTTGCCCACCACGGCGTTGGCCGAAGTAAACCACACACTGCTCTGGTAGTTGTTGTACTGGAACAACAACACCCCACTGGCCACTTCTAACAACAGAAGCATAAACCAGTGATAGTACCTTGTAACGAACGTCAGCAGGTTCTTCACAAGAGATTATCTCATCAGGAACGTGAAACGGTCGATGTTCTTCAAGGCGATACCGGCACCGCGGGCTACGCAGTGCAACGGGTCTTCAGCCACGATGAAGGGGATGTTGATCTTGTCGGTCAAACGCTTGGCCAGACCGCGCAGCAGGGCACCGCCACCTGTGAGGTAGATGCCGTTCTTCACGATGTCGGCATACAGTTCGGGCGGTGTGTTCTCCAAAGCGGCCAGTACGGCAGCTTCGATGCGGGCCACGGTCTTGTCGATGCAGTGGGCAATTTCCTGATAGCAAACGGGCACCTCCATAGGCAGAGCCGTGATGCGGTTCGGGCCGTGTACAATGTAGTCCTCGGGAGCCTCGTCGCCCAGATCGGTCAATGCCGAGCCGACATTGATCTTGATGCGCTCAGCCATACGCTCTGACACCTTCACGTTGTGCTGGCGTGACATGTATTCCTGGATGTCGGCGTTCAGGTCGTCGCCTGCCACCTTGATGCTGGTGTTTGCCACGATGCCGCCGAGTGAGATGACGGCAATCTCGGTAGTACCGCCGCCGATGTCGACAATCATGTTGCCCTCGGGGGCTTCTACGTCGATACCGATACCAATGGCAGCAGCCATCGGCTCGAAAATAAGATAAACGTCGCGGCCTTCGGCGTGCTCGGCAGAATCACGCACGGCACGAAGTTCCACTTCGGTAGAGCCGGAAGGAACACCGATAACCATTCGCAGCGACGGAGAGAAAAGGCGTGAGCCTGTGTGTACCATCTTAATAAGGCCGCGCATCATCTGTTCACAAGCAGAGAAGTCGGCAATCACACCATCGCGCAAAGGGCGGATGGTACGGATGTTGTCGTGAGTCTTTTCATACATCATCTTGGCTTTCTCGCCCACGGCAATCATCTTGTCGGTGCGGCGGTCAAGGGCTACGACAGAAGGCTCATCAACAACGATTTTGTCATCACTGATAATAATCGTATTGGCAGTGCCAAGGTCCATGGCAATCTCCTGCACGAAACTAAAAAATCCCATACTACTTCAATCTTTCAAATCTTCTAATCTTCAATTCTTATCCAATAAACCAGTTGTGAATGGCAGTGTCATAGTGGGAGCTGACTCCGAAGGCGCGTGTAGCAAACATGCGGCGCTGTTCGAGTGTAGTAGCTGCTCCCTGAGCGTTGATGATGTCGAGCAGCACGGAATACTCGGCCTTGGAGGGGACGATGACCACGTCCTTGAAGTTCTTTGCTCCGGCGCGGATGAGTGAAATACCACCGATGTCAATCTTCTCGATGATGTCGGCCTCGCCGGCACCACTGGCTACAGTTTGTTCAAAGGGATAAAGGTCAACAATGACAAGGTCAATCTCGGGAATTTCGTACTTGGCCATCTGCTCGCGGTCGCCCTCGTTGTCACGACGTCCCAGGATGCCTCCAAACACCTTCGGGTGGAGTGTCTTCACACGTCCACCGAGAATAGAGGGATAGGTTGTCACGTCCTCTACTTTCTGGCACTCATAGCCAAGCGACTCAATAAAACTCTGCGTACCTCCCGTACTCAGGAACTTGACGCCCTCCTGATTCAACTTCTCCAGCAACTCGTTGAGGCCGTCCTTGTGGAATACCGACACCAATGCGGTCTTAATCTTTTTTGTTTCTGCCATTTGTGTATAACGTTATATGTACATATATTAGGGAAAATAGGATGCAAAGATAATAAAAAGAAGTGATTATCGATAAGTCCGAGGCACTTTTTTTTATTTTTCCGCTGTATAATTGCTTGAAGTCAAGAAGCGGGGAATCCAAATCCAGAAAGTAGAGCCTTTTCCATCGCCTTCGCTTACCACACCGATGCGGCCTCCACAACGGTCGGCAATGGCCTTACAGATGGACAAACCGAGGCCGGTTCCCTGTACATAGTCGTTCAATTTGACAAAGCGGTCGAATACCGAGGCTTGTTTCTCCTTGGGTATTCCGGCACCCGTGTCTTCGCAGTAGATGTAGATGCCGTCAACCTTTTCTCCTCGTATTTCTCTCCGCTCTTCTCTGTATCCCACCTTGATGTGTCCTTCCTTGGTATACTTCACGGAATTGGTTACAAAGTTGGTGATAACCTGCTGAATACGTTCTTTGTCGGTACTGGCAGGGAATGTGGAGTAAGGATTGTCCTTGATGAAGCTGACACTGGACTCATGAACACGTTCGGCCATCACCTGGCAGAGTTCGTCGAAGAAAGTGGCAAAGTCGGTGTCCTCGGGCTGAATACTTTGCACTTTCTCATCCATGTTCGAGGTCTCGAGTATATCGTCGATGAGTCGCAGCAGCAGGTCACAGTTGTGGCGTATGATGTTGATGTACTCCTTGCGCTCCTCTGGATCTTCCACCATGTGCAACACGTCCGAGAAGCCCACAATGGCGTTCAGCGGAGTGCGTATTTCGTGGGTCATGTTGGCCAGGAATGCAGCCTTCATCTGACCCGACTGCTGAGCCCGTTGGGTTTCATTTCGCAATTCCTCCTGCGACCTCATGAGCTGGGTAATGTCGCGCACGGTCCCAAAATGCCCCTGTGCTTTTCCGTTCTTGTCATACACAGGCATACCGCTGATGGCATACCACGCTTCGTGATGGGATAATATAGAATCAGAGTAGTGGCGTATGATATTGAACGGTTTGTTCTTCATGAGTGGATTGTAAAGGGTGGCATTGCCCGACTCCTTTTCTTCAGCAGCCACGCTGTTGATATAATCATCGTATGAGAATGTATAATCTACTTTATGCAGCGAACGTGACAGTTCCACCATACGTGTTTGTGGGTTGGTGCGCCAGATGAACATTTTACAGTTCGACAGCAGGTAGTTCATCTGTTTCTCAAACTTCTGGACCTCCTCGCTCGTCACGTCCAGCTGTCGCTTGATAGACTGCTGTTCGCGGTAGAGGCTTCGCTCACTGGTTACGTCTCTGACGGTGACGGCATAGTAGATGATTTCGCTTTGCTCGTTCCTCACGGGGCGTATGCGGTACTCTAAGTATTTGTCAAGATGGATGTCCGGATAATACATGTGCTGGCAGGCATGCACCGTATTCTCCATTCCTGGGAAAATTATTCCCTTGAAAAGTGGCGCATCAAACAGTTTCGTTTCGAAGAAGAATTCCAGGTTTTCCTCATTTACTCCTATCACCTCCTTCATGCGTTCGTTCATGTCGAGAAGCTGTCCGTCACTGCTATAGAACGACATGGCAACAAGTGCCGAATCGAAGGCTTTCATGTATTTGGCTGCCATCTCGTTGTTCGACTCCTGTTCGTCCATCTCCTTCGTCACGTCCTTCGTCACCAGTAGGAAGGTGGTGTGGTGGGTATCTTCGTCCTGTTCCCTGATGCAGCTGCCTTTCAGGTGCTGCCATTGTGGGTTCTCACTGGTACCTGTGTTCATCCTGACCATCAGCTCCGAGGTGGTGGTCTCGCGTTTTCTCAGTTCTTCGGCTTTGCTCATAAAGGCCTCATGGTCATCCTGGTGCAGTCTGTTCACGGCATCGGCCATCGTTGACGTTTCGTCTATCAGGTGTCCGCGCAGATTCTTGAATTTGTCTTGTTTGGCGTTGTATTCCGTCACCATGTAGCCGCCCATGTCCAGCGCCATGTCCATCACTCGGGTTTGCTCTGATCTTCTGCGCGTCATCTTTTTGACACGCAGCTGAGCCAGACGGTGTATCAGGAACAGTGTGAGCAGTAGCAGGATGGTCGCGATGGCGGTATAGAGCACGATGGGCGAGGCATTGTCGTGGTGGCGCTCTGGGTGGAACCATCTGTCGTGCAGACGGCTCAGTTCTCCCTCTTGTTCAAGGCGTGCAAACTGGTTGTCAATGGCGTCTATCAGTTCCTCGTCCTTGCTGGCAAGTCGCAGTTCGGCGGCAGGTAAATTCAAGTCGACGAGTTTCAGGTTTTCCAGGTTCAGCTCCCTGATTTTCCACTTCAGGGGTTGTTCGCCCCAGAAGAAGTAGTCGTATTTCCCGCTGGAAACGCCCGACAGGGCTTCCATAGGAGCATGGAATTCGATGGTGGCATCCAGCGACATGTGTTTCAAGGCCAGTGCTGAGATGCGGCCGTCTAATCTGGAAACAAGCAGATGATCGGCGGGAATGCTGGTAATCGACGCTACAGGCGGCGTTTCATTACGCATGGCCAGCATCATCTTGTAGTAGTATATCGCGTTGCTTGTAACGTAGAACCCTTCGGGCACCGGATAGTACTCTGATAGGATGAAGATGTCGGAAATGTTTTTCAGACTGTCAGGATCCATAGGCTTCTCCCTTGGCACGAATTTGTAAGGGATTTTTAGCTTGTCCAGAATGATGGTCAGCAGATCTATGGTGTAGCCAGAAGGTTCTCCCACGTCGTTAAAGAACTCGTATGGAGGCAGCTCCCAGTCGCACACCATGGTCAGCGGTCTCTGCTCGGTGTATTTGTCAGAGAGTTTTGCCTCACCCCTTATATTATATAATAAGGTAAGGAAAAGCAGCGTCAGGCGTATCGTGTATCTATAGTATCTGTCCATTTCCGTCTTCATTGGTTAGCATTTTCTTCTCAATCAGCGTGGCCTTGCAGGGTATGACAATCCACACCGTAGTGCCTCTGCCGGGGGCTGAATTCACGTGGATGGCACCGCCCATTTGCTGGGCCAGTTCCATGCAGATGGGCATTCCAAGCCCTGTACCGCTTTGGTTGGTATGGGTGTTGAAGCGCTCAAAGAGGTGCTTCTGCTTTTTCGTGTCTATGCCCGCACCCGTGTCGTCGATGGTAATGACCAGTTTGTCACCTATGTAGTCATAACGTGTGCGCACATAGCCGCTTTCCGTGTAGCGGGCCGCATTCTCCGACGTCTGCTCGATGATGTGTCCCACGTTAGAGTCGTCAATGTCGACAATCAGGTGCTCATACGGATTCTCTACGATGTACTTCACGCCGGGCTTCGTGTGCTTGGCCCAGCCCATCTGGCAGTGACCTTCGAAGGTGAATGCAAAGTCAATGGGCGACTTGGTGAACTCCAGCATGTGGGCGTCCAGTCTCGACAGGAACAGGATATCGTTGACCAGTTTCAGCAGATACGACGCATTGTACTTGATTTCCGCTATGAAGCTGTCCTCGTCGGCAGGGTCGTGTTCTTGGGCAAAGAGTTCGGCAAAGCCTACCACCGTCGTGATGGGTGTGCGTATTTCGTGGCTCATATTGCGCAGGAACACATTCTTGATGTTCTCCACTTCCTGAGCCTTCGACTTCTCGTACTCCAGTTCTTCCTCCGTGGCTTTCTGTTCGCTGATGTCACGCGACAGTCCGAAGTAGCTGTCTACCTTGCCCTCCTTGTCGAAAATCGGGATGAAGCGGAATTGCAATGCCAGGCTCTTCCCTCCGGATGAGCGGAGTTCGGTCTTGATGTCCGCGTCGACGGCGTCATTGGTGAACATATCCATGGTGTTCAACAGACGTATGGCCGCTCGCTTCGATTTTTCGTCGACCAGAGCCAGACAGCGCGACTGCGTCAGCTTCAGCTGCTCAACGTTCATCTCCTTGAAAATGGTCAGGATATGCGAGTGGGGGGAGTAGTTGACAAGACGTACACCCGCTTCATGCAGCGCAATGTTGATGTTGTTGATATAATCCGCCACGTCTTTGGCTGCAGCCATCAGTTGCTCGACGGATTGTTTCATCTGGTGGTAGGAGTTCACAAATTCGCTCACGTCGCGTCCGGAACCGAAGATGCCGATGAAATGGTTGCTTGCGTCACATACTGGCACCAACTTCTGTTCGTAATACACGTTTTCCGGGAACTTGATGGATTCGGCCAGACCTGCGTTGCTCGATGCCTTGATGAGGTGGGTCGTGTGGCTGCCCTCAAAGTTCTCTATTGTCATGTCCATGTCCTCCAACGCGCGGTTGAACGACACGTGCTCGGCCAGCAGCTCCTCGCGGCTGCAGCGGAAAGTGTCGCAGGCTTTCTGGTTGATGTCGGTCAGTATGCCCTCGCTATTATAGTAGGTCATGTCCACCATCGACGTCGAGAATATCGACTGGTAGCGTAGCATGTTGTCCTTGGCCTTGCGCTGTACCTGCAGCTGTTCCGTCTGGTCGTCCGTCATGCCTATAATCACGGTGGGGTCGCCGTCTTTCGAGCGTCTGAATACCGAGAGGGTGCTAAGGTAATGGCGGTTTCCGGCTGTTTCGTCCGAAATCAGCTCCACTGCCAGCTCTTCTTCTTCACCCTTTGCTATCTGGTCGAGAGCATTGCTTAGCAAGTCGAGGGATTCCTGGCTCAGGTTTCGGGCAAAATCCTGCAGATTGTATTCATGCTTCTCCATTTCGCCCACCGAGTTCATCCACACAAATGTCTTGCGCTGTACGTCGTAGAGCCACACCCGTATCTTGGTAGTCCGCAGGACAAGTGCCAGCCGCTTGTTGTGCTTGGCTATGAGTTTCGTCATCTTCCGCTCACGGATGCGCAGGTTAAGGGTGTAGTAGGCTAACAGGAATACCAGCAGTCCGGTGACGGCTGCAACGTAGGCCACCCAATCGGGTATGCCAGTGTCAACCCGTTCAGGATAGAACCATTTGTTCAATATGGGCTGAATGCGGTCGGTAGCATACAGACTGGCATAGACACTGTCTAGACGCTGCAACAGCAGCGTATCATTCGAGTAGAATTTGTACTCACCGGACGGAATGTCGATGGGGGTTATCTGCAGGTCGTTGGTGTGGTACTTTTTCATCAGCCATTTCAGCGACAGCGTGTTCCATAGTATGTAGCCCTCGCCTTTAGAGCTAATCTGTTGGATGGCCTCCTTCATGTCGCCGATGGGTATGCAATTGTTCTCCCACCCGTGATCCACCATCATGCGGTGGCTCAGGCTGCCCTCGTGAACGATCACCTTATGCCTGCCCAAGTCGTCCATCGTGTTTACCTTCACCGGTTTTGACTTGATGCTTACCACACTATGGGTGAACATCTGCACCACCTCATTGCCGTAGTGTCCGTATTCTTCGTGGAATGTTGCTGCCAGTCGCATCATCAGGTCCGACCGTCCCGTCCTCATGTCTTCCAAGGCCTCACTGGTAGGTTTCAGCTTGATGATATAGGGGATTTTCAGTTCGTTGAGCACCAGTTTCAGCATGTCGACGTTGAAACCCTGTGGCTCGCCGTGTTCGTTCAGAAACACGTATGGCCATAGATCCCACGCATCTTCATAAACAAGCGGGTTCTCCTTTGTATATTGTTTTTGTGCTGTGTCTTGTCCTCTGGTTTCCAATGATGTTAAGGCTGCCATCATCAGGACTGCAAGCACTTTTATAACATCCAATCTCATCTTTCATCAGGTTCTGTTCGCAAAATTACGGAAAAAAACGTAATCCACCAAGCTTTTTTCCGTTTTTTCACATATTGGTGTTACGATTTGTAACCGATAAGGTTAAAAAGCATAAATCACCAAGCAGGATACAAGAAAAATATGTAATTTTGCAGAAGATAGTTGACAGTATACCAGACAACCGCAATCAAATATGGAAAATATTGAACTGGATATGATACAAACTGCCGGCATTGGAGCCTTAGCCCTCATCGTCGGTATGGTTTTAACGCGAAAAGTTGCTTTTCTCCAGAAGTTCTGTGTGCCGTCGCCAGTAAGTGGTGGTGTTATCTTTTCATTGATTACCCTGATGCTCTATGGCTGGTTCCATGTAGAGGTATCGTTCGATGGTACGTTGAAGGATGTTTTTATGCTGGCATTCTTCACCAGCGTTGGTTTCCAAAGTGACCTTAAAGTCATCAAGCAAGGTGGCAAACTTCTGGTGATTATGCTTACCCTGTTGGTCGTTATCATTGCTGTGCAGAACATCATGCCAATGGGCATTACCCGCCTCATGGGAGTCGATCCCTTGATTGGTATGGCTGCTGGTAGTATATCCATGACAGGTGGACACGGTACGGCAGGCGGATTTGCAAGTGTTCTCGAAGGCATGGGACTGCATGGCGCAGGAACAATCGGTATGGCAGCAGCAACCTTTGGCCTGATTGCCGGTTCCATGATAGGCGGTCCGTTGGCCGAGAGGATTATCCGCAAGAAACTGACGCATGAACAGATGCAACCACAAGATGAAGATATTGACCCTGCAATGGCTGGTATCGAGAGTGACGAGGCCTCGCCAACAGGTCGTGCAAAGCGTGTCAGCACGAACGAGCAGGAGTTCCAACAGTATGCGAAGGCTTCCTATTGCATTATCCTCGTGATGGGTGGTGGCACCCTGTTGAGCTGGTTGTTCGCAAAGACAGGCATTACGTTCCCCACCTATTTCGGAGCCTTGATACTCGCCGCCATTACCCGTAACACCATAGGGTTCTTCAGTTACAAGGAAGATGATGGTGAGAACCAATCGTCTGGTAAATGGGTGAAGGCTGATAAACTGCTTGATATGGAGCGAATTATCAGCGTAGGCAACATCAGCCTTTCTATGTTCCTTGGAATGGCCATGATATCCCTTAAGCTTTGGGAACTGCAAAGCCTGGCCCTTCCATTGATAGTCATCTTGGTATCTCAGGTACTGATGATGGCACTATTTGCATACTTTGTAGCCTTCCCCCTATTGGGTCGCGATTATGATGCAGCCGTCCTATGTGCAGGAATATGTGGTTTCAGCCTTGGAGCAACCCCCAATGCTATGGCCAACATGAGTGCTGTATGTTATAAATACCGCTATACCGTCAAGCCCTTCCTCATTGTTCCCATCATCGGCGCTATGTTCGCCGATTTGATCAATACAGGAATCATCACCCTCTTCCTTAATATATTGTGAGATCATGATGCCATGAATTTTGGAGCGACTTTCTTGTTCCTTACCCTCTACCGCTCGTCATACCCCCCTTAACCTCTTCCTTCGTCGGGTGGGGGTCTTTGACGGCGGTAGTGGGTGAAGCTTCCAAGCTTGCACAGGATGGTGATTTTGCATGTTTATGCACTTCCAGATTGGACGGAGCAAAGGGGGAGTTTGGGTAGGGTAAAGTCGGGGTTTGGGTAGGGTAAACCCCGACTTTGCCCTAGGGAAACTCGGTTGGGGGTGATGGGGCGCATGTTTATGCAGATTATGCATAAGTATGCGGTTTTGCCTAAAGCGTCATTTGTCAAGGCAGTGGGAGATGGTGCTGTTGATGGCGCGGATGCGGGCTTCGTCCATCTTCATCACTTTGCGGTCGTAGGTCATCAGGCCGTTCACTTCCGTTTCGACATCCGTGGTCTGTGTATAGACGGCGGCAGAGAAGGCGGCGGCGGTGCCATCCTGAAGCTGTATGCCTCGGGCCATCCTCAACACGGATTCACCCTGCTCCACGTATGAGTCGGTCAGCTCGCTGGCGTCCTTGTAGTTGACGTAGGTAGTGGCATCGCTCTCTACCCAGCGGTGACCTTCGACATGTCGGCCGAGCCCGCCATACTCGCCGAGTACTACAGGACGGGTGGTATCGTTGAGGTAGAGCTGGGGCGGACGTGCGTAGTCGTGCAGGTCGAGGAAGTCGCCAGCGTGGTAGTGGTTGCCGCCGCTGGCTGGATTGATGAGACGTGTGGGATCCTGCTGACGGGTGTATTCAACCACATCAGGCGTCTTGAACTGTCCCCAGGCCTCGTTGAACGGTGTCCACACGACGATGCTGGGATAGGAATAGAACTCATTGATGATTTCGCCCCACTCGTGGAAGTAGTTGGCCTCGACGCTGGCCGCATGACTACCGTCACGTTGCTTGTTCCAGCTGCGCGAGTCCCAATGCTGGTCGGAGCGGCAGATGGCAGGCATATCCTGCCACACGAGGATGCCGATGGAGTCGCAGTAATAGTACCAACGGGCAGGCTCCACCTTCATGTGCTTGCGAATCATGTTGAAGCCCCATTCCTTGGTCTTCTGGATGTCAAAGCGCAGGGCCTCGTCGGTAGGTGCGGTATAAAGGCCGTCGGGCCAGTAGCCTTGGTCGAGCGGACCGAAGTGGAACAGGTTCTTGTTGTTCAGCTGCAGGCGCCAGATGCCATCGGCCTGCTGTGCGACGCTGATCTTGCGCATGGCTGCATAGCTGCCTGCCTGATCTACTGGCTGGCCGTTGCTCATCAGACGCACGGACATCTGGTAGCGACTGGGGCTGTCGGGTGTCCACAGTTTGGGGTTCTTCACGGGTATGAGAACGGTTTGTCCGGCTGGAGCACCGCCTCGGGCAACTACGTTTCCGCCAAAGCTGAGTGTCACCTCAACCTTGTCGGTGGAGGGGTTGGTGCCGACGGTCTTTACGTCGACGATGAAGTGTGAAGCATCGAGGTCGGGGGTGGTGCGGATGTCGGCAATATGCTGCTTAGCCACGGGTTCCATCCATACGGTCTGCCAGATGCCTGAGACGCTGGTGTACCAGATGCTGCCGTTGCCGCCTGGATCCAGCCGCTGCTTACCGACGGGCTGCTGACGGTCTTCCGTACGGTCGACGACGCGGACGGTCAGCCGGTTGTCGCCATCGCGTAGTGCTGAAGTGACGTTGGCCGTGAAAGCGGTGTACCCACCCACATGAGATGCTACTTGTTGGCCGTTGACATAGACGATGGCTTCATGGTCGACGGCTCCGAAATGGAGCAGGACATCGCGACCCTGCCAAGACTTGGGAATGCTGAACGTGCGTTCGTACCAGAGCACCTGGTCGCGGCGCAACTTGCGCTGAACACCTGAGAGACTGCTCTCCAAAGGATAAGGCACGAGAATCTGTCCGTCGAACTCAGCAGGACAAAGAGCCTCTTTGTCGGCAATGGCGTAGTTCCAGAGTCCGTTGAGGTTCTGCCATTCGCTACGAGTCAAGATGGGACGTGGATACTCAGGCAGCGGCGCGGCAGGGTTGACTTGTTCTGTAAACGCACTCTTCAGCCTGTTGCCCGCAGGGCGCCAGCTTGACTGAGGCTGGTCGCCCATCTGCTCTTTCAGTACGTTGGGCAGGTCGTCGTAATAGGCGTTGAACTGTCTCAGCGTCTGTGCCTGGTCTTTGGGGAAGTAGGTCAGACGCATCGGCGTTGCCTCTAAGAATCCGACCGCATCGGTGTAGACCATGCCGGCATTCCGCTGCTTGTAGTCGGCCACGATGGTGGTGATATGGGCCATGTGAGCCTTCGTGCCATCGGCCACCGTGAAGTCGGCATCGGCATAATCCACCTCAACCACATGGGGGCGTGAGCAGTCGAGCAGGCCCAGGTCGGCCAGCGTCTCTAACGCATAGCCGTCGTAGGTGAAGGCCGTCGGCTGTCCGTCTATCCGGATGTTGGCAGGGGCCAAAGCGCAGGGCAGCGCCAGGTGGTAGTGGCGGTTGGCAGGCATCTGGGGATAGCTGCCCTTGCGTGCTGCGATGCTGACCGTCAGCTTGTTTGCCTCGCGCTGGTAGCTGAGGGCGGTGGTGGCATACTGGGTGGCGTAGTCGCAGTCGTTGCCGTTGTCCTCATACAGTTCGAAACTTCCGCTCTGTCCGCCTGGGAAGATGCGCACGATGACGTCTTGCCCGGTGCCGCTGAGGTTCTTGAGCTTGCCGTAGTAGGGTAGGATGCTGCCCGCCTTGACATAGACGGGGTATTCGTCGATGGTGAAGGTGCGCTCGAGCGTCTGACCACCTTGCAGCAAGGTACCCGTCTCATACTCAAGCCATTGGCCTGCAGGGAGCCACACTTTCATGCGAACACAGCCATCGTCCTTGCTGACCGGTTCCACGATGGGCGCAATCATCATGTCGTTGCCGAACATATACTGGTTGCGGAAGTTGTAGGCTTCCTGCTGCAGCGGGTAGTCGTAATACATGGGACGGCAGAGCGAGACACCCGTCTCGTAGTCCTGGCGGGCCATCGTATAGATATAAGGTACAAGCGCGTAGCGGCCGTCGATGACACGCTTCAGGCGGCCCTTCGTGGCATGGTCGAAGGCCCACGGTTCCTTGTTCAGCGCAGGGTCTTTGGTGGAGTGTGTGCGCAGGATGGGCAGGTACTGTCCCATCTGCATGGCACGGGTATAGAGCTCTGTGGGAACGGGCGTGCCCCATTTCAGGCTCATGTGGCCACCGATGTCGTGGCTCCAGTAGCCATAGAGCACGTTGGAGGCCGTGCTGTTGAAGTAGGGCAGATAGGCCAGGCTCTCCCACGTGATGAACGAGTCGCCCGAGAAGCCCACCTGATAGCGGTGGTTGCCCAGTCCGCCCCAGCGGTGGTAGAGCATGGGACGCTTGCCGTGCTGACGTTGCATATCGCTAAAGAAGAGGTAGTTGCACCACCATGTATTGCTCAGCCCCTCCACCTTCTTGTCGTTGAGCCATTGCTGCCAGTCGAGCCACCAGAAGTCGACGCCGTCGTTCATATACGGATGCAGGTAGGTCTCGAAGAGGGCCTTTACAAAACTCTTGTCGCTGCCGAGCCATTCCACAGCCTTGCCGTCGGTGCCGCCCATGCGCTGGGCAAACTCCTGGTATTTCTTCTCGTAGGGTCGCACGCCGTCGGCAGGATGCAGGTTCATCGTGGCATTGATGCCCTGCTTGTCGAGAAAACTGAGGAACTGGCGATAGTCGGGAAAGAGGTTCTCGTTCCAGTCCCAGCCCGTCCATCCGCCACCAGCCTGCTCGCTGATGGGGTGCCAGTCCATGTCGATGACGAGGACGTCGAGCGGTATGTCGTTCTCACCAAACCACCGCACCAGATTACGGAAGTCCTGGTCGGAGTAGCTCCAGTAGCGGCTCCACCAGTAGCCGAAGGCATAGCGTGGCGGCATCGGCACACGGCCGGCGAAGCGCGTATAGCTCTGCAAAGCAGCCTTGTAGTCGTGGCCGTAACCCATGAAGTACCAGTCCTGAGCGCCCTCGGCAGCCGGCCGTTTCTCCACCCAGTCCCAGTCCGAATTGCCATCGAAGAGGAAGCCCTGCGAATCATCCACCAGCGTCCAGCCGTCGGTAGAGAGCAGACCGTCCTCCAAGGGAATAGGTGTGCCGTCGTTGCGGTGGTCGCCGTTATAATTGTCCAAGGTGCGGTAAGTGCCTTTCAGATTGCCCTGCTGCTTCATTCCCGGCTTCCAGGTAAACCCCTTGCGCTGGTATGGATTCAGCACGGTGCTGCTGATGGTGAGGTTGTCGGCCGTGAATCCTCCCTCACTCTTCTGGTACACCAGTTTCAGCTTGTCGGTCTTCAGCGTCACCGTCTTGCCTGTCTCCTTGATGGTGTAGTCATCAAAGGGATAGTCGCGCACTACAGCCACAAAGCTTTTCTTGTTCACGAAACGACCGTCAGGAGCATACTCCAGACGCAGCGTGCCGGCGTCGATTACCGTGATGCGGATGTGAGAGTCGGTATAGGCCACATCGGCCATCGCCACCGTAGGCAGCACCATCCATGCCAGCAGGCACATCAGTCTTGTCAGAGATAGTCTTTTCATTGTGTTGTTATTGGTTTAGTTCATTTCTTCCTTTTGCTTGCAAAGATAGCAAAAAATGTCTT
>JAEEGL014200341.1_pt1 | contig 16656 bp, 1 predicted proteins | sample 9134231 | NCBI WGS metagenome assembly JAEEGL01 (sample SAMN16246548, study PRJNA631951) | gut metagenome | biome: gut microbiome; feature: rumen; material: fiber-attached | host: Bos | place: Iran: Karaj | collected 2018-10 | reverse complement strand
TTGACAATTCTATTGATTCTGTTGCAGTGATCAGATACACAGACACGGGTTATCAATATATCTATGACTATCCGCTGTTCCGCCAAGAACAGAATTATGAGTTTGACATAGATGTCTTCGAGCATTACGTCAACCAAGACAGCGGCAAAGAATACAAAGAGATACCTTTGGATGCCAACATCAACATCTACAACGAAGGCTGTATGTCGACCACCGTTTATGCCGAGACTGTAACCATTGACGGACAGGAAGTGGAAGCAGGCACCGCTTACGAAGTGCAACATATCAAGGCTAAGGCTGACAAGAAAGGCCATGTCTCGTATCTGTGGAAAGGCGGCTGGCCTAATTTGGCCGACGGTCACCTGAGAAATATCACCATCAGCACAGAAATTGGCGGCCGCACCACCATGTGGAAGGCTCCCGGCTCATCATCGGATGCGCTCGACGCCATTCTTCTTGGCAGCATGATTACCGGTAAGAACTTCGTGACCAGCGGTCCTGACCATGTGGACATGATCTTGCGTCGTCCGCCGGGTTCCACTTCGGTTGCATCTTTGCAAACTGAGACACTCACGACCAACACGACAGGAGAATGTACCAACGAGAATTCGACCTTTGGCGGCGGAGCCTACATCAGTGCGACTCCCACCTTCGAAATTTCACAAGGAACGGTTTTGGGCATCGCCATCTTGGCTAAATCGAAGTTTAAGATTATCATCAACGAGAATCTTCAAGACTTTGACACTTACGGTTCGTCTGTCACAGTATCGGATGCTGACACGTATTCGGTAACAGAACAGATGAAGACCCCCTCAAACGCCAAATTTGTGCAATATCAGGGCGACACCTATATCGGACGCGCCTCGAACCTGCTGTTCGGTAAAGGACGTGAACTTAATCTGTTCAAGAATTCCGACGGCACATACAGCATAGACACCAAAGAATCGATATGCGTCGGACAGTCGTTCACCACCACTTTTGTCTATCCTCAAGCCCATATTGAGGAAACCTTGATTCCAAACTGGGAAGCCATTTTGGACGAGAAATTAGTCTATATGGAAGGCGACCTTTATGCTAAGAAAGAAGAGCTTAAAGTGCCTGGTAAGGTGATGTATTATACCAACTACAAGAGAGGTGACCGTGAGTATGCGCATACCAACGGTGACACCGATTTCTGGACACCTGAGCAGATCAAGGCAGCCCACGGATTCCCCAGTTACATTATAGTCAACGGTACCGAACAAGAAGGTGTGAATGATGAGGTTAACTGGTATATTGAGCAGATACGCTTATGGAAAGAACGTATCAAGGATAATGAGAAGGATAAGTTGGACGCATTCAGTAACGAGAAGTATTTCTTGGACAACTATTCGATAGCCGGTGGCACGAGTGTCTCACAGACGAACAAGCACACTCACACCAAAAACACGTCGCACAAGCATACCTACAACTACAATCTGAACAGTGAGACACATTTAGGAGCAATGCTCAACGACGCAGGTTCGTACGCTATCATCAAATACACGTCGAACGAGGGATGGACAAAAGACACCACAACCGTGAATTCCAACACACAAACCGTGTCATGGACTTTAAGCGACGCTGAGCCCACCACTTCTCTTTCTGTCGATGTGTATAAGTCGCCCTCAGGCTGGGGACCCATTTTCCGCACACGCGGCGGTCAGACCAGTAACCCTTACGAGGGAGCCACCTACACGAAGTATTATAACGAGGGTACAAAACTCGACGAAGCCACCATGCATGTGGAATATCCTGCATTGCGGGTCAATGGTGCCAATCGCATCACTGATGTGCCTGTTGGCGGTGAGGCAAAATTCGACTTGGTTCTTTCCAACCTGAGCGAGACCAACACCCCATGCAAATACGTGCTTGAAGCCATCGACGGGTCCAATCCTCAAGGTGCTATATTGACTATCGACGGAACTCCTCTTAGTATGGGATATACTGGCCGCACCGTCCGGTTGGCGGGCAACGAGTCAGTGCATAAGACTCTCTTTGTAAAGCAGAGCGACCGCAGTATAACCAAATACGAGGACATCAGGTTGGTTTTGCGCTCAGAAAAAGACGTGAGAACACACAGCGACACCATCCGTTTGTCTGTGGAGTTCGTACCCGCATCTGCCATTGTGGAATTGAAAGTCAGCCGCACTGTGCTCAACTTGCCTGACTTCAATAACAAAGGTGGTTTCGAAACCACCATATACAACCTTGACCGTCAGGATGAGGGGTTAAAAGGTATCCGTCTGCAATACCGCCGCAAGGGGACAGACTCATGGGGTGTAATAAAACAGTGGAGCCTAGACCCGAAAAAGGTCGGCAACGGTTACGAGCCAATGCCAGAAGGCAGTTCATTTACCGTGCCCGTTTCATTCCCCTCTGACGGTGAATACGAAATGCGTGCACAAACCTTCGGCACCTACGGCGACGAGGAGGACGAGGAGGTTGAGGAAGTGACCTATGAGACTGACATCATCACTGTGGTGCAAGACCTTAGGGGTCCGAAGATTCTCGGCATGCCCAGTCCAGAAAATGGCATTCTCACCTATTTGAACCGCAACAACATGCACGTCAGATACAACGAAGTGCTCAACGGCAATACACTGAGCCACACCGACAACTTCGTTATCGAGGGCGAACTCAACAACTCTTCTGTGGATGAGGCCTATGCCGACGTGGCATACCAACTCAACAGCAGCCCCTGCTACACCGAAGCAACATACACACTTGAAAACAAGGACGTGGCCGTCGGCATGTGGTTCTACCGTCAGGGCGACGGAATCATCATGACCATCGGCAAGGACAGACTGTTCTTCTCTCTCTCCACCATCAATGGAGGTAAAGTGCTTCTGGGACTGGGTGAAGGAAACGAATCGGTACAGAGCGACGTGGTGCTTCCCGAGAACAAATGGAACTACATAGCCATCAGTTACAAACACAGTACGGAAGAAGATTCTAACAATTACCTTACCGTAATGTATGTCAACTCAGAAACCGACCCTGTGTATATAGTGAAAGACATGGTTGTGAACGAAATGTTTGGAAACGGGCAGATTGGTATCGGCGGTTTCAATATGAAGGGAATGATGCATGATCTGACCCTTTGGAATACTTATAAGTCTGTCACTGAACTCTATGAGACCCGTGATGAGACGAAAGCCAACTACACTCCAGGCCTCATCGGTTACTGGCGCATGGACGAAGGTCACGGCACCACACTTGCCGACAAGGTCCGCTCACGCGACATTACCTTGCCCACTGAGAGCTGGTACATCAACAACCGAAATCTGGCTGCCCACTTAGACGGCACCAACCCCTTCAAGGTTGACATTTCGACCTTTGTGCCTCGTGCAACCGACAATTTCGCAGTGGAATTATGGTTCCGTGCCGAACAGACAGCCAGCAACGCCAACGCCAAGTTGCTTTCTGCACTCAACAGTTTGGAGGTTGGCTTCAAAGACAGCAAACTCGTGCTCAGTAAGAGTACACGTACAGTTGACGCTAACAACGTGGAGCAAGTAACTGTCGCTGAGGAGATTACACTAAGCAATGCCAACTATATCGATAATCAGTGGCACCACTTCGCGCTTAATGTACGTCGCGGTACAAGCGCCGTTGCCTACATCGACGGACAGCCCGTCAAAACAATGCCAGAAACCAGCATTCCGGCAGTTAACAGCCACTATCTGGTGATCGGTGGCGAATTGACCCTTCTCGACGAGCAAGGCACCAATGCCGGCGGCACGACTAATCTCTTCACGGGCGACATCGACGAGGTGCGCATCTGGAATGCAGCCATAACCAGCAAACTTCTCGACAAGCGCCGCTACGAGCGATTAGACAGCACTTACTCAGGACTTATCGGTTATTTCCCCATGGAGAGCATACATCGCACCACAGCAGGTACTGTTGAAGCGACATTCACTACAAAGAATTTCGGCAACAACAAGGTACATAAACTAACCGCCGAAGGTCAGGTGACAGAGAGTGTCAATGCTCCCGCGCTGAAACCCGGTTCTCAACATATGCGTCTCAACCAGAACGAGTTTGATTTCACAGCCGCCAACGACGACATTTACTTTAGTTTCAAGCCCTTTATGCTTCCGAAGATGGACGGCAACGACTTCTCTGTCACTATCGAAAACATCAAGGATGAGCACGGCAATCCGTCGGAACCTGTGGAATGGATGTTCCATGCCGACTTTGCATCACTCAATTGGGACGTTGAAGCCATTGACTTAGAGAAAGAATGGGATTCGTCACTTACCTTCGACATGAAGGTCAACAACTATGCGGATGTAGGCGACACTCAGATTTACGAGATTATCGGTCTGCCTTCATGGATCACAGTAGATGAGACTATCGGTATCATGAACAAGAATGTGGAGACAATTTCCTTCACCATACTGCCGTCAGTTCCTGTCGGGCGTTACGAGGAATATATCTACATCAGCGACAACCACGGCATCAAGCGCATGTTCCAACTCAACCTCAAGGTGAAGGGCAACGAGCCAGACTGGTCAGTCAACCCAAGCCTCTATGAGAGTAACATGTCACTTTGCGGCCAGATCTATATCGACGACAAGATTCACACCAACCCAGACAGCAAGATCGCAGCCTTCGACTCTTACGGTAACTGCTGCGGAGTAGCGGGACCGAAGTACATGCCATCGCGTGACTCTTACTACATCAATATGGTCATCTATGGAGGTTCGTCGTCTGAGTTGAGCACTAGCGAGCGCGACCTTACCTTCAAAATGTACGATGCATCTACCGGCAAGACCTATTCTGTTGTAGAATTCTCCTTGCCAAATAAGGGTAAGTCATCTGTCCTGACCTACGCCCCCGATGCGCTCTACGGCACTTATGATGAGCCAGTCGCATTCTATGGCACCGATCAACTCCAGCAAGTGGTGCAATTAGAGAAGGGCTGGACTTGGATGTCAATCTTCGTGCAACCCCAATCGACTGACATAGCCGATGTGTTGCCGAAGAACGCCAATGACCTGAAGAAGCTGCAAAACATCAAGGGTCACAAAGCCTTCGCCACTGTCAACAAGTCAGGTTCTGGCATCATGGGCGAATTGACAGAGATTGTTCCTGGCAACATGTACAAGATACAGACCTCTGGCAAGATTAATCTTGAACTGATCGGTTCAGTTATCAATGTTAGGGAACAATCCCAAATCATCTATCCGGGTCACAACTGGATTGGCACACTCTCGAATGTGGTGATGTCGCCCGAGCAGGCATTCGCCGATTTAGCCCCTGTCAATGGTGATATGGTAAAAACACGCGGTGCGTTCTCTTCATACCGTGACGGCATCTGGGAAGGTGAGTTGCGCAACATTGTTCCCGGTGAGGGTTACATTTACACGTCGAAAGACACCAAGGAGAAAACCTTCCATTATCCAACCGTCTCCGGCGGTTTAGCAGCCAGCAACGCAGCCTCGTTCACCTGGAGGGCTCCGCTCCGACGTACCATGTCGTATGAGCCGGTAGATGAACATCTCTACCCAGACAACATGAACATGATTGCCGTGGTGAAAAAAGACGGCTCACTGGTGGAGGATGCTGAAGTGGCAGCATTTGTCAACGGAGAATGCCGCGGCGCGGTGGATTACAATAACGGTTACTACTTCCTCACCGTGCTCGGCTCATCTTCAGAGGACCTGAATGAAACGGTAGAGATCATCGTCCGAATCGGCGGCGAAGAATACGCTGTTGCCAGCCAGCCGTTTGTCAGCGACGCATTCTATGGCACCCTCGACGAACCATACGTGCTTGACGTTGACGCCACTGCCATTCGTACAGTCACCTTCGACGACATCGACGACGACAATGACTGGTTCACACTGCAAGGCGTGAAACTCAATCACCGTCCTGCACAGCAAGGTGTATACCTGCACCGTGGTGAGAAAGTGGTGATTAAGAGAAGGTGATTTTTGGGAAGTTAAAGAAGTTAAGGAAGTCAAAGTAGTTAAAGACATTACTTTTCTGACGACAAGAACTTCACCCTATCTATTACTCCTCCATTAGCAGTTTGCTTTTGGAGGAGTAATTGTTTTTGATGGTCAACGGTCAAACATCAAAGAACAAAAATGGACAAAATGCAATGGTTTATGCCCCATTTTGACCATTATCGGACCGTTTGTCTATACCTTATATAATAAAAAATGAAAAAATGCTTTGTAACTTCAAAAACAACAGTTATCTTTGTACTTGTGATATTGTGTCACAACAGATTGCACATCTAAGGATTGATTGACAGATACCTGATGTGACAGTTTTCTAACCTAAGAAACGTGGTAAACTAAACGAAATAAACTAAACATCCGACAATATGAAGACCCTAAGACAATTATCTCAGGCTTTTCCGTCATTCAGACCATGGTCATGGATGATGGTCATCTTGTTCGCGTTCATGGCGAGCCCTGCCCTAGCCGATGAACTGGACAATGACAAGAACTTCACGGTCACCCAGTACAAGGATCACCTCCATTTCAAAATCATGATTATGGACGGTAAGAACAAGGACACTTGGTGCCGTGTGGGTAGTATCCACGCATGGAGCGGAGCCAATCAGACGGGTACGCACCTGCATCTGATGGACGTGGAGTGCGACCAAGGAGAAGACGACAGCACCGACAAGGAAATTTTCTCTCGCAACGTATTGGAGGGCACCAAAGCCTTCCTGACCAATCCAGCTTCGGGCGAGAACCCCGTCATCCAGTTTGCCAGTTGGAGTGAATGGGGCGACGGCAACAATGACGATGTGCGCAAAGCCCGCCCTAACAAGGTGAGGTACACCATCAAGAAAGAATCATCGGATTTGCGCCCGTACGTGGAGATTGACTACTACTGGAACGGCGACATGGCCGGTCAGACGTGGTATTTCAATTATGAGTTCATCCACAACGCCGGCTCGACAAAAAACCGCAACATGGGCAGCGCCTATTGCAGTAACAATCTGGGGCTCGGTAATATTAATCCCCGTGAATTTTCAATTAGCCGTGAAGGCAGCAACAAGATTTCTTTTACCGCACCTTCGCTACCCAATGATGTGCCCAATTATCTGCAAGACTACATCAAGCATTACGGTGAATGCCAACTGAATCTCAACTACACCCTCTATGACGGCTCAGAAAAGAAACAGACCGAACTACTCGCCTGCGAGACAGGGCAAAAAAAGACCTATGAACTGACTATTCCTGAAGACGTGGGCAACTTCAAGAAAGCGGAAATGACCTTGTATGTCCGTGGCGGGTTGCAATGGAGTAACAAGAAAAAAGAATTGGACAAGCATCACATTTACTTGAACAACATCTTCACCTCGGTGCCTGTCCCGTTCGGTTTGTCGGCTGAATACAATCAGTATGAGGACAAGGCCTCGCTCTCTTGGAACGCCTTCCCCACAGGCGACAACAATTACATCAAGGAGTCGATACCCTATGTATACCGGGTAGAGACCGACGAGGACGGCGACCCGCTGTCCGGAAACACTTGGATGCAACGGGGAAAATTGTCGGTTGTGGGTGATGAACAGGCCGAGGGCTATACTGACAATATGCTGGCAGCCAACACCTACTACAAATACATGGTGCTGAATGTGCCGAAGGCATGGATGGAAAACGGCACCATCAAAAACAGCGACCTGAATAGTCCCACCGACGACCTTATCCACCAGTTGGGCTCGTGTGTGAGTGCCCCGATGCCCACCACGCCCAAGATGACCATCTTCAATCTGGCGCAGGACACCACCGTTTTGGACAAAGTACGTCTGACATGGGAATATTCGCGCGTGCCGGTGAAGAGCAGCAATGTGAAGTTTGAGGTGTGGAAACGCAAAAAAGGCACGACGGAATGGAGCAATTACGGCAACGTGACCTCCCCAGCCAACCCGCCAGCCGGCTATGAGGCATCATTTACCGACACCAAACTGCCCAGCGTGAGCGAGACCTACGAATACAAGGTGGTGCTCGCCATCAATGACGGTAAGAACAACTTCGAGAGTGATGTCATTGCTGCCGGTCTGCTCTCGGGCAGTGCCGTGCTGAGCGTGGATGCCACCAAAGGCACCCATGAGGACGTGGTGCGTGTATCGTGGAAAGTGAAACAGGTGGGTACTGAGAACAGCAACTTCGAGGTGTTGCGCCGCTATGCGGGCACCAATGACGAGTTCCTGAAGATTTATTCAGTGAGCGGCACGAGCGACAGTTATACCTATGAGGACAACACGGTGCAGTCGGGCTATTTCTATGAATACCGCGTGGATGTGTATGCAGGCGTCAAAGAGAACTACACCGACAATAACTACCAGAACTTCCTCTCCGACGTAGGCTTCTGCCAGTCGCGTGGTGTCATCTCAGGACGAGTCACCTTCGGTACGGGCACTGCCGTGGAGGATGTGCGTCTGTCATTACGCTCTAACGCTGATAACGACGGTAATGTGGTACGCGGCTTTTCACAACGTTTTGACGGAGTATCGACTGGTATCAAGTGGAACGCTGACAGCGCAGACGTCGTCAAATTGATCGCCACGGACAAAGATTACACGGTACAATTCTTCGTGCGTCCTGATGACAATCTTACTGAAGGCGCAGTCATCGGTGACATCCCCACCGCAGGACGCCTGCGCTTGGGCAGTAAGGAGGGTGATAATTATAAACTCCTTTTGGAAAAGTTCGGCGACAAGACTATTGAACGGGGACTGTTCACGAAAATTTTGCACCTCAGGACCTTACTCTGTTGCGATAATATTGATCACACTGTCAACGATCCTACTTTAGGCGACATTTATCGTTATAATACAGCCTTGAGTATGATGACGGAATGGTGGGCTCTGCCAGGACACCAAAGAACTACCGCTTTAGTGTTGCCCGCCTATGCCAGTCCTACAGGACAAGCCATTTATATGATGATTGATTACTGGGAAGAAATACTTGACATCAACGGCACTATCGATAAAGAGACTTGGCAAGGTACATGGTATGACACCGGGCTGACCCTTCCCGCCAATACTTTCTCTTTGGTCACACTGTTGAAGAAGGGTAATACGATGTCTATTTCCATAGATGATGAGGAGTCGACCACATTCGAAGAGGTATCTGTGAAAGATTACGTCATCGACAAGACCGATATGCCTGCCGGTAACAAATTATATGAGAACAGGATATTGTATAATGACGATGATAATCTTTCAGAATATGGTCTGCAAGAAGCGCTCAAAAGAGCGACTTCCAATGGTTCCATGAGTACGTTTGTCAGGAAGTGGGTCACTCCGTTCAGCATTGGCGGAGCCGAGGGTATCGAGAACGATGAGGCCTTCTTGGGCAACATCACTGAGGTGCGCGTGTGGGACCACGACCTGCTTGAAAAGGAGATGTCATTGTATTCTGACCGTGTGTTGACCGGTATGGAGAAAGGACTGGGCCTTTACTGGCCGATGGACGAGGGTATCAGTCGATTTGTTTTCGACTCCTCTTATGCCAACGACGTACCCAACGGCCGTCATGCCAAGGTGGGCAACAACATCAGTTCATCAACCATCGTGCCGACCGACACGCAATTGTCGCGTTACGGCATGACCAATGAGAACGGAGAATACACCGTGCGCGGCCTGCCCTACGTTGGCACCGGCACGACCTACAGCGTTACTCCCACCAAAGGTATCCATGAATTTTCTCCGCTGTCACGCAACGGTTTCATCGGCAAGGGAAGCCTTGCTCTCAACGGCTATGACTTCACCGACACCTCCTCATTCCCCGTCAAGGGCAGAGTCACCTATCTCGACACCAATATCCCCGCCGACTCCATCCAGTTTAAGATTGACGGTCAGTTAGTTCAGGGCACAAAGAACAATATGATAATGACCGACAGCAACGGCGACTACGAGATCTCTGTTCCCATCGGTAAGCATCTCATCGAGTGCTATAAGGACGGTCACCACCTCACCTCATTCCCGCTCGATGGCACCACCTATGACTTCAAGCAGGAAATGACCGTCAATTTCTTTGACTCAACCTTAGTGAATGTGACAGGCCGCATCAACGGCGGTTTCAGCGACCAAGACGAGCCTTTGGGTTTCGCACGCTCTAAGAACCGTTTAGGCAAGGCGACCATCAAGTTGAGTCTGGGTCAGGAATCGCACTGCTCGTTCAACTATATCACCGACGAGCATGGCAACGGCGAGTTTGGTAAGACACCCATCCCCATCCAAAGCGCTACTGACAAGATACAGAGCACGGGTTACCGTGCCGCCGCCACCGAGCGCGATGACGAAACCCATTACATCTTTATTACCACCGACCCCAATACAGGCGAGTTCTCAGCCCTGTTGCCACCGCTGAACTACAAGGTGGAGAGCATCACCTTCGATGGCGGCAATGACTATGACAACAAGGACGTGTTTGTCCAAAACCTGCCATACATCGATGCTACCAACACCGTGGAGAAGACTTGGCGCAGCGACTCGCTGACCACCGATGGTGTGGTGAACAAATATACCTACGCTGCGAAGTTCAAACGTCAGTACCGCGCTTCACCTACCATTACCTTTGAGCAAGTCGGTATGAAGAACGGTGCTTTCGGCGAAGTGAAGGTGCCCGTGGTGTCCTACACCGAATCGGTTGACTCTGTGACGGTGCTCACCTATAGTGGCGACAGTTTCAATTACTTGTATGACTACCCCATCTTCTGCCAGGAGCAGCCCTACGAGTATGATATTGCCGTGGCCGAGACCTACAAGAACCTCGACACTGGCGAAGAGTTTGTGGAAGTGCCCTCCGACGCTATCATCTCTGTAGAGAACAATGCCTGCGCATCCATTTCGTTCTTCTGTGAGGAAGGTTATGTCAACGGAGAGAAAGTGACTCCGGGCATGGCATACGAAGTTCCCAATGTGAGACTCCGTCCGAAGAAAGACGGACATGCCACCTACCAGTTCTTAGGCGGTATTCCTAACTTGGGAGGCAACCATCTGCGCACCCTGAATTTGGATGTCACCATTGACGGGCGCACCACCATGTGGAAAGACCCGAAGACTTCGAAACCCGAACTCAACCTGATATTGTTGGGCAGTCTGTCGTCGGGCAACCAGAACTTCGTGACTAACGGTCCTCAGCAGGTAGATATGATTTTGCGTCGGCCGCCGGGATCCACATCCGAGGCTGTTCTGACAACCGACACACTGAAATCCGACATGAAATTGGAGGCTCACGTGCGCGATGGCAGTTCGGCAGGCGGCGGATTCTACGTGTCGGTGGCACCCGAGATTACCCAGAGTATAGATGTTGCCCTCGGCAAGGTTTATGTCGAGCACAAGTTCCAGCCTCAAGCCAACACACAGGAAGTATGGGATAGCGACTCATCGACCATCGACGAGACCGACTCTGGCTCGAAATACAGCGTATCAACCGAGATACACGGAACTACCGAAGGCATCCAGTATCATGGCGACACGTATATCGGCCGTTCAACAAACATGCTGTTCGGCAAGGGCAACACCTTAGGTTTCTTCAAGCAAGACGACGGCACCTACAAGATTGACATCCATGAGTCAATCGTGGTGAGCGAGAGTTTCGGCACCTATTTTGCCTTCCCTCAAGAGTATATCGAAGAGACGCTGATACCCAACTGGAAGGCCATCATCAAGGCCCGTCTGAGCGAGGGATACATCAACGCCGACCACTGGGTGAAGGCCAATGCTCCCATCATACCCGGCAAGGTGATGTATTATACCTGTTACAAGGAGGGCGACCCCGAATTCGGACGTAGCAACGGTGACAAGCAATGGGGCGACCTGATCAATGCCCGTGGCGGCCATCCCAGTTACTTCATGCGTGCTGAGGAAGGCATGGTCGTTGACGACGAGGTGGATAACGCTATCCGCCAAATCAAAGCCTGGGAGCAAGTCATCGCCATGAACGAGAAAGACAAACTTGAAGCCATCAAAGGCAGCGGTTACTTCATCCAGAACTATTCTATTGCCGGTGGCACGAGCATCAACCAAACGACGACAAACGAGAAGGTGCATGTGAAGCGCGACGGTACGGAGCACGAATGGAACTTCGACTCGGAGACCCATGGCGGATTCTTGTACAGCGGAGCCGGTGGCTACCTCATCCTCCATGTCACGAAGCATACCAACGACCGCGATGTGAAGGAGACAGAAAACACCAACTCCACATCTGTACAGTGGACCTTGAGCGACGGTGACCCGCGCACCGCCCTGTCGGTTGACGTGTATAAGTCGCCCGGGGGCTACGGTCCCATCTTCCGCACCCGTGGCGGCCAGTCCGTCAACCCATGGGAGGGAGCCACTTACACCCAATATTACGAGAAGGGTACGAAACTCGACGAAGCCACCATGCGCATAGAATGGCCTCAATTGCGTGTGAATGGCGCCACAACGCTGACAGACGTGCCCACTGGCGGTCAAGGAGCCTTCGATTTGGAGATGACCAACCTGAGTGAGACCAACAGCGACTGCACCTATATTCTGGAAGCCATCGAATCATCGAACGCCCAAGGAGCCATTCTGATGATTGACGGTATGCCACTGAGCCTCGGCAAGAACGGCCGAGCCATCAACCTGAAGGGTGACAAGACGCCAGTCCACAAGATGCTGTACGTGAGCCAGAGCGACCGCAGCGTGTACAAATTTGAGGATCTGCAATTAGTGCTCCGTTCAGAGAAAGATGACGACATGACGAGCGATACAATACACCTGAAAGTAGAGTTTGTTCCCGCGTCGGCACTTATCGACATGTCCGTTGCACACACTGTCCTCAACTACGATGACCTGAAGCAGTATGGCGGTTTCCAGGTACGGTTCACCAATCTGGACCGTCAGGACCAAGAGTTAGCCGGTGTCCGTCTCCAAAGCCGCCGTAAAGGAACAGACAGTTGGAGTGAGATGCACAAATGGGTCGTTGACCCGGCGAAGTTGGGGCAAGGCGACGAGTTGCTTCCTGCCACTGACGATAACTTCACTTATGCCGTCTCCTTCCCCAACGATGGTATCTACGAATTGCGCGGTCAGACCTACGGCATGTTCGGAAATCAAGAAGTGACCTACGAGACACCGATTATCGAATTGATACAAGACACCCGCGGTCCGAAGATATTAGGAATGGCAAGCCACGACGGAAACACGTTGACCTATGCCGACCGTAACGACATGCACGTGCGCTTCAACGAGGTGCTCAATGGCAATGCGATAAGCGAAAGCGACAACTTCCGCATCGAAGGCGGTCTGAACAATGTGGCGGCGAAATCGCAATATCACGATGTGGCATTGCAACTCGACAATCAAGAGTTGCAAACAGAAGCCTCCTTCAACCTGGAGAATACCGATCTGGCATTTGACTTCTGGGTATATCCTCAGAGCAACGGAAGTATGCTCTCATTGGGTATAGGCAACAACAGGTTGGAAATCTTTACTGACGAAGAAGGCAAACTTGGAACCCTCATCGGTTCAGAAGTAGTCATGAGCAACACCATTCTGCCTCTCAACAGTTGGAACTATGTCGCCGCCAGTTATAAGACACCGAAAGAAGGCGATCCGGAGAACAGATTTACCATGATGTATGTCGGTGCTGACGATAAGAGTCCCAACATTGCCATCGACAATGTGGCGGTGGATTCACTCTTTGGAGAATCCAAACTGTACATCGGCGACGAGAATTTCAAAGGCAGGATGTATGACCTGTCATTATGGAACGCCGAAAAGTCTGTATTGGAACTCTATGAGACACGTTTAGAGCAGAAAGCGGCCTTCACGCCTGGTCTGGCCGGTTATTGGAGGATGGACGAGGGTCATGGCACCCTGGTGAGCGACGATGTGCTCTCGCGCCACATCATCCTGCCCGCAGAGAGTTGGTACATCAACAACCGCAACCTGGCTGCCCACTTGGACGGCACAGATGCCCTGAAAGTGGACATCAGTACGGCCAACACGCGCACGACAGACAACTTCGCCGTGGAGATGTGGTTCCGTGGCGATAAAGTCGAGGCTAACAACAACTCCCAACTGCTGTCAGTGCTCAATGGCATGAGCATCGGCTTCAAAGAAGGAAAACTCGTACTGGAGAAGAGCACACGCACCGTGAGCAATGACAACACCGAGACCAAGACCGTGAGCGAGAGCATCCTGTTGAGTGAGAAGAATTATCTCGACAACAACTGGCACCATCTGGCACTGAACGTGCGCCGAGGCACCAGTGCCGTGGTCTATGTAGACGGCGAAGCGGTGAAGACCATCGCCGAGAGTTCCATCCCTGCCATTACCGGTCGCTATATGTACGTGGGCGGAGAACAGACATTAGTAGCCCCCGACGGCACAAGCACTGGCGGCTGCACCAACCTCTTCCACGGCGATGTGGATGAGATACGCATCTGGAATGCTGCTATCGGAAGCGATATTCTCGCTGACCGTCGCTTCGAGCGTTTGGACGACTCCTATGCGGGTCTGATTGGTTACTTCCCGATGGAGGAAATCAACCGTGAACAGACAGGCAACATCGAGTCGCATCCTTCTACCGAGAACTTCGGTGTGAAAGATTCGCAGATGAAACTTGAAGGCACGCTTGTGCAAAGTGTGAATGCCCCTGCCCTACTTCCCGGTTCGAGCCGCATCCGACTGGCTGATACCGATTTCAACTTCACGGTATCAGCAGATGAGATTTACTTCTCATTCCTGGAGACGATGTATCCGCTGATGGACGGCAATGAATTTGACGTGACCGTGAAGAACATCAAGGACGAGCACGGCAACTACTCCGAGCCCGTGATGTGGAAATTCCGTTGTGACTTTGCCGCCATCGACTGGACCGAAGATGTCATCAACATTGAGAAGAGATGGGATGAGACCAAGGAGTTTGAGGTATATCTCAAAAACCAGGCCGGCAGTACCATCCAAAGTTATGAAATCAGCGGTCTGCCCTCATGGCTGACAGTGGACAAACCTATTGGCACATTGAACAGCGCAACAACCAAGAAGACGTTCACTATTTTGTCTTCGGTTCCTGTAGGCAAATACACAGTGAATGTTTATGTGACCGACCGATTGGGCATCAAACGTATGCTTGAGGTGAACATCATCGTGAAGGGCGACGAACCCGACTGGGCTGTCAACCCCGACCTCTATGAGAGCAACATGATGGTGATTGGTCAAATCTATATCGGCGACAAGATCTGTGAATATGCCCAAAGCAAAATAGCCGCCTTCGACGAGGACGGCAACTGCCGCGGTGTGGCATCGCCCCACTATGTGGAGACCCGCGACGCATACTATGTGGATATGGTCGTCTATGGCGGTTCATCCACAGAGTTGACCAGCAGCAGCCGTCTCCTCTCCTTCGAGATTTATGACGCCTCGACTGGTCGCACCTGTCCGCTTGCAAAGATTACCTCACCTGAAGGCTATCTGATGTTAGGTATGGATTATGCGCCTGACGCTGTCTATGGCTCATACGACCAACCTTATAAGTTTGAAGTCTCTCCCATTTTGGAACAGACCACCCAGCTGGCCAAGGGCTGGTCATGGAAATCGATTTACATCGAGCCATTATCAGAAAATATTGAGTTTATCCTTCCGTCAAATAAGAACGACCTGAAGAAGTTCCAGAACATCAAGGGTCACAAGGCATTCGCCACCGTGAACAAGGACGGCTCCGGAATCGTGGGTGAACTGACTAAGATGTCACCGGGCAACATGTACAAGTTGCAGGTGTCGGCACCCGTCAAACTCCAAGTGTATGGTTCAGAAATTGATGTGACGCAGACACCGCAGACCATGTACTCGGGCTTCAACTGGATAGGCACGCTCTCGGGCAGCATCATGTCGCCCGCAGACGCATTCGCCGACTTGAAACCCGAAAACGGCGACATCGTGAAGAACCGCACGTCGATGTCCACCTACAGAGATGGCATCTGGGAAGGCACGCTGAAGAGCATCGTTCCCGGCGAGGGATATATCTACATGTCGAAAGCCACCGAGGCGAAGACCTTCCACTATCCACAACTCTCCAACCAGTTGCCATCCGCTAACGCCGCAACGTACAGCATGGATCTGGAGGGCGAGGGCAATACCCTGACCACCTTCCACTACACCCCGGTCGACGAGCACCTCTTCCCCGATAACATGAACTTCATCGCTGTGGTTGAGAGGAATGGTGTACGTCTGGAAGATGCTGAAGTGGGCGGATTCGTCAACGGCGAGTGCCGCGGAGCAGTCATGTGCAACAACGGTTACTACTTCCTCAGCGTGCTGGGTTCATCTGCCGATGACATCAATTCGGAAGTGGAAATGCGTGTCTATGCCGACGGCGAGGAATTCATCTTCGAAAAGACGCAACCGTTCATCAGCGACGCCATCCTCGGCACACTGGACGAGCCCTATGTGCTCGACGTGGCAGCGACCGCCATCCGCACCGTGACCTTCGACGACATTGATGACGACAACGACTGGTTCACGCTGCAAGGTGTGAAACTCAACCGCCGTCCGACTCAGCAGGGTGTATATCTGCACCATGGCGAAAAAGTGGTTATTAAGAGACGATGAATCCAAGACGTTAAAGACATTAAAGACTTTAACAACCTTAAAAATATTCCTCCTCCAATTGCGAATGGCTTTTG
>JAEEGL013294203.1_pt1 | contig 16656 bp, 12 predicted proteins | sample 9134231 | NCBI WGS metagenome assembly JAEEGL01 (sample SAMN16246548, study PRJNA631951) | gut metagenome | biome: gut microbiome; feature: rumen; material: fiber-attached | host: Bos | place: Iran: Karaj | collected 2018-10 | reverse complement strand
TCCTGTAAGCATACCTAACGCTAATAATGGAATAAAGAATGCTGATTTTTTCATAGTTATTTCTCTCCTTTATTTAGAAACAAAAATGGATAAACATAGAAGAAAACTGCGACCACTAAAATAGTTATCGAAGTTGGTAATGCGGCCAAATATAAAGTGAGTGGGAAAATAGATATTCCCGGTACAACTTTAAGCACCACTAAAAGTGAATATGTAAATAATGCCAAATTTAATGTAGCAAAAACTAAGGCAATAATTGCTGCAGGTCTACTTCTTAGTTTTGGATTATCACGAACGTGTGTGAGTTCAGAAAAGATAAATGAACCTCTTTGCACTGCTTTCATAGACATTAATGCAGCGAAGAATTGCACGATAAAGAATAATGGAATGTAAATGAGTTCAAATGTCACGCCAAAGACATTGTTATTCTTGTTTGCGTCATAGCAAGCGTATATAAATATCACAACGGAAAATACCGCTAATAAAGCAAGGATAACAGTTAGGAGAATAAAGAATAATTTATCTTTCCTATTTTCCATTAACACTAAACTCCTTTAATGCTGGTAAGGCTTTGCCTTCATAATCGAATAAGCATTGATTAGCCCATTCATTTCTCGTTGATTTTCCTTCTTCGTGAATATACTTTTGCGCGCCTTCAGAGGCCCAACAAATGCCAGGTCCTGGAATCCAAAGTGGTTCCCAATAATTCACTCCCACCATTCCTGCATCTTTCGCTCTTTTTAAGAATTCTCTAATGAATAAAGCTTGTCCTTCTGGAGATATTGGATAAGGAAGATTAGCGAGGAAATCAGTTTTATCAGCGTTAATCACGAGCTGTGCTTGACTACCACTCTTGATGTAATCTTCAAGGGTAAAGCCATAACCGAGTTCCATGACCATCACTTCTTTATGAAAGTTGTCTTTACACATTTTCACGTTTGCAAAGAATTGGTCAAAGGTTCCGTGCCAATACGGATAATATGAGAATCCGATAATATCGAAATCAACGCCTAATCTAATTATATTAGAAAAGTATTCATAGTAGGCAGGTTGATCGTAACTTCTTTCTAAATGGATGATGATTTTTGCGTTACTTTCTTCTCTCACGGCTTTGATGCCTTGTTTTAAGAATCTCGCTAAGCCTTTATAGTTTCCTCTTGGAGAAACGGATTCATCAAGTCTTCCGTATGGCCAAAGCATACCGTTAGTGATTTCGTTACCGACTTGGACATAGTCCACTGGGAAATTATGTTCATGAATGACTTTAAAAATATCTTTTGTGTGTTCATAAACCTTTTGTTCCACTTCTTCAAAAGATAAATCTTTCCAGGCTTTTGGAAGGAACTGTTTTCCTGGGTCCGCCCAGAAATCACTATAGTGAATATCTAAAATAATTCTTAAGCCATACTTTACTGCTAATTCGGAAAGCATGACAAATTTATTAATATCATTTGTGCCCGCTAAATAAGGTTTGCCTTCTTCATCGTATGGGTTGTGCCATACGCGGATACGCATATATTTAACGCCTTGTTCGACAAGGATTTTCATTGGATCAACTTCTTTGCCGTTTAAATAATATTTCGCACCGGCTTCTTGCTCATCAAAATATGTTGATACATCAATACCTAAAAACATTATTGTTCTCCTGCTTTATGATCCTTTAAAACGAGTGGTTCATTGTCTTCGCCAAAAGACACCACTCTCTTTTTCATGGCTTTATAACGATATTTGGCTTGTTCGTTTAAACGAAGGACTTCTTCCTCTTGTCCATGGAAGCCACATCTCAAGCAATAATATTCTTTCTTTTCTTCATCGAAGAACATATCCATATCAATGTCTCTCATGAAACAAGATGGACAGCGATAATTTAATTTGCCTTTACTAGATTGAGACATGTTTTAATTCCTCCTTTATCAACGGTCTTATAGGCAGCGAGTTTATAGCATGGGGAGAAAGCAATACCTTCTTCCACTTCCAAGGCATCAACCTCACCACTATAAGAGATATTAGTTAAAACATCTGGGATATTAACGAATGCTTTTTTACCAGATTCATTAATCTTTCTACCTAAGTATTGGTATTTCATAACGTCGTTATCAACACCTAAAATAACTTTGGATAGGTCAGATTGATACTCATTCAAACCGAAAGCACCGGTGAAATATTCCTTAAATGTCACTTTTTCGCCCTTTAGGTCGTTAATTATCTTTCTTTCGATAACTAATTCCCCTTTACCCTTTTTGAACGTGAAAACGGACTGTATGACTATTTCTAAGCCATCTAGCACCACGCTTACTGGGTTAGCGGTAATAACAACATCGCCATTTACTTTTTCAAATTTCGCTAATGTGCGGGATAAGCAAAGGTCGGTTTCTTGCCCGTGATAGCTAATCTTACAGGACTCGACTGTACCTGCACCCGCATAATGCGTAAAGTATCCGGCGCGGTAATTGGCTTGGATTAAATATGGATAACTGGCGTCATAAACTTGTTCGTGTCCAATACCAATCTTTTGTGGGATTCTCGCGACATATGGACGTAAGTCAATCATCGCACCACCTTGGTTAAAGTCTAAGCAAGTTCTAAAGAATGGGTCAGCATACCAGAAATATTGTTTTTGACTACCGTAAAGAATATCTTTCCATAAGGCATTTTCACTATCTAAATAATCTGGGTGTTGTTCGCGATAGAAATCAGCGAATTCACTCATCGTTAAATCTAAGAGTTCGCCTTGCTTTTTGAGGTTGCCGTAGTATCTCATGCCATCTTCATAGGATTGTTTAAGTAATTCATATGGACATTCCCAACGGCCTTTTTGGTTTAACCAACCTGGGCCAACGAACATCATGTTATAGGCATAACCATTGTTATATTTACCTAAATGACGATATTGATCGATGAGGTTATATAAATATGGGTATTCAATCTTGTCGCCATCTTTATAGTAAATCATGCCTCTTAAAACGTTTTGTGGATGGGTACCAAAGTTAGAACCGTTTCCATCGAAGCAAGCGAGTAAGTCACGTGATAAGTGAGGGATAGCGACAATACCACTGTCATCATCTTTATTTAACGCAGGGCAGTGAGAATTAATCTTACTTGGAATCCAAGGATTCCATGGACCGCCATCCATAAATGTATACCAAGAGTTATTACATGTATGATAGGCTTTTGGACCTTCTTCCCAACATGTCGCAATCGCGCATTTCACGCTTGGATATTTCTTTTTAATATAGTTAATCGTATAGGCATCCATGAAATAGCTGCCTGTACTTTCTGGATAAAAACCAAATTTGTCATAAAACATTTTGAAAACATCATCGACGATCTCTTCTTTTTGTTTATCGGAGAACATCCAAATGCAGAAGTCTTCAGTTTTATACTTCGCTCTAAATTCTTTACAAGGAAGACCTAATAAAGATAAGCCGATTTCATCACCATACTTTTCATGATGTTCTTTAGCAATATTCACTATCACATCACTAAACAAAGAAGCATAAGTTATTTGTATAGTGGTTTTTAAACCGTTTTTGTGTGCGGTTTCTTGTTGGAATTTAAAAATTTCTAATGATTCATCTTGAACAGATTTTTCCTTCACACCAGAAGATTTTTCTGCATATTCAGGAGACAATTCTGGACGATGAATGATGTTTACAACAAATTTCGTTTTCATATAAATTTCTCTCTTGGTTTTATTTTAGTTTAAGTCCTTTCTAAAGAAAATAAAAAGATGGCCCGAAGGCCACCTGATTAGATTTTTATATATCTTATTCTTCGTTATGAACGCCGAGAAGACTATCGAAGGAGTTATCTTTCTTATCTTCATTGGCTTTGTCTAAGAAGCCTGGATCATGTTCTGGGTTTGGTTCCCATAAAAAGAAGAAGATACCACCGATAATGCCTGTGAAGAGGAGATTGAGAATTCCCACGACAAGGACTTTTCTGTTCATGCCGATAAAGGCGAGGAAGATGACGAGCCAAATCACTTCAACGACGGCCGCACCAATATAGATCCAGAATACGGCCCATTTTGGTGTTTTAGTAGATACCGCCATAATCGCTAACACGATTAAAGCAATTGCGACGCCAAAGCAAACAACGGAAGAAAATATGATGGTTAAGTTTTTAAAGACGTTCCTTAAATCTTTCTTTTCTTTATTTGCCATAGATTATTCCTTTTCTTCGACTTCTTTTTCAACTGGAGCATCATAGAATAATGAAACTTCAGTTTCAGGATTGAAGAAGTGCATGACTTTTCCTTCAAATGTGAAGTAGATTTCTTTACCAGAAACCATTTCTTCTCTTTCCTTATCGGTTAATTGAATGGTTGGAACTCTAATAATGACTGGTGAACCATCATCGGTAACGACGTGTAAGTGTAATTCACTACCCATCATTTCGTTAACGGCGATTGTCGCATGACATGCGCCTTCGGATTTCTTAGATAAAACGGTGTGTTCTGGACGGAAACCAAGAAGAATTTCTTGAGATTCATATTTTCTTCTCTTGAGTTCAGCACCTTTTTCACCATCTACTAAGATCTTTGCGCCGAATGGGGTGACATAATATTTGTCGCCTTCTTTAACGAGGTTTGTCTTAGCAATATTCATCTTTGGAGCACCGATAAATTCTGCGACGAATAAGTTATCTGGTTTATCAAAGACTTGGTTTGGAGAACCAACTTGCATGATGAAGCCATCTTTCATAATGACAATTCTATCGCCTAAGGTCATAGCTTCAGTTTGGTCATGGGTAACATAAATGAATGTGGTATCAATCTTCTTACGGAGTAAGATGATTTCTGCTCTCATTTGGTTACGTAACTTAGCATCTAAGTTAGATAATGGTTCGTCCATTAAGAAGACCTTACAGTCTTTAACCATCGCTCTACCGATAGCGACACGTTGTCTTTGACCACCGGAAAGGGCTTTTGGTTTTCTATTTAAGTATTGTGTAATACCTAAGACTTCAGCAGCTTCGGTAACACGGCGATAGATTTCATCATTACTCATTCTTGGATGACGTAATAATCTAAGTGGGAATGCCATGTTTTCAAAAACTGTTAAGTGTGGGTATAACGCGTAGTTTTGGAAGACCATGGAAATATAACGGTCTTTTGGTTGTAAGTCATTAACGACTTCGCCATCGATTTCCACTGTACCTTCACTGATATCTTCTAAGCCAGCGACCATTCTTAATGTTGTGGATTTACCACATCCAGAAGGACCGACGAAAACGATAAATTCTTTATCCGCGATATCAAGGTTGAAATCATGAACGGCGACAACTCCACCGTTATAGATCTTTTTAACATTTGTTAATTTTACTCTTGCCATAAATATAATCTCCTATCCTTTAACCGCGCCGCCGGTAACACCTTCGACGTAGTATTTTTGTAAGCACATAAACAAGATTGTGATTGGAATAGCAACAACAACGCCACCAGCACAGAATGTTGTGTAGTTAGCATTAATGCTACCTGCTGAACCAAGCATGTTTTGTAAACCAACAGCGACGTTCATACCATCACTATTACCGAATGAGACATAACGTGCGAACACGAAGTCGCCCCATGGGCCCATGAATGATGTTAATAAGGTATAAATAACGATTGGTTTTGAGAGTGGTAAGATGACCTTGAAGAGGACTTGTGCTCTATTAGCACCATCGACACGGGCAGCTTCATCTAAGCTCTTTGGTAAAGTATCAAAGAAGCCTTTGGATACGTAGTAGCCCATACCACTACTCGCGGTATAAACGAGAATTAATCCCGGTATCGCGTTCTGTTGCGTCAGATGCATATCTGCGAGAATACGATAAAGAATGATCATACCAAGGATGCCAGGGAATAATCCCAAGACAAGCATCGCATTCATAAGAGCTTTTCTACCTTTAAATCTCAAACGAGAAAGGGTATAACTCATACAAAGTATGATGATTAACTGTAACGCTGCAGTAGCGATTGAAATAATTGTGGTATTTAAGAACCATCTTGGGAATTTTGTTTTTGTAAACAATCTTACATAGTTATCAAATCCCCATTTGTGCGGAATGATGTAACCAGTCATCCATGTAGATTCACAACGGAATGACTGTAAGACGATACAGACGAATGGCGCGAGCCAAACGACACTCATAAGGACTAAGACGATATACACAACGGTATTGCCAAGAATTCTCTTGGCTCTTAAACCCATGTGTTTCTTTTCCTTTTTTGGTTGAGGAACTGGAGTTTGTTCAATTGCAGTTTGATTTAATTCTTCACTCATTATTGATAATCCTCCTCGTTCTTTGTGGATGGCATAACGTTATAAACAATCATTGAGATGAATGCAGTAACGACGAAGATCATAATGCCGATAACGGATGCCATGTAGTATTGAGATTCAGCACCAGTGGTTATCTTAAATAACCAAGTGATGAGTAAGTCTGTATAACCGACGGAACCAGCGGCGCCTGAAGCAGCACCGTTAGTTGGAGCGCCACCGGTTAATAAGTAAATAACGTTGAAGTTATTCATATTACCGATGAAGCTGGTTAATAAGTATGGTCCTGTAATAAAGATCATATAAGGTAATGTAATCTTGATGTATTGTTGCCAGACACTTGCACCATCGATTTTTGCAGATTCATACAAGTCTTCTGGAATATTCATCAAAATACCTGTCGCGATTAACATGAGGTAAGGAATACCAATCCAAATGTTAATGACAACAACTGTGATTCTTGTGACCCATGGATACGCTGTTGCGTTAGGTCCGAAGAATGAGAATGATTCAGGAACGTGGAACCATTTTTGTAAATAGGTAAGCACGATACCTTTATCAGAGAATAATTTAGAAACGTAAATCAAGGAAATAAATTGTGGAATCGCAATTGTGAGAACAAGAATTGTTCTCCAAAGTTTCTTTAACTTAATTCCTTTCTTATTTATCATGATTGCGACGAACATACCTAAGAAGTAGCAGGTAAATGTCGCAAATAGTGACCACATTAATGTCCATGCTAAGATTTCACCGAAAGCCGCTGAATAGGCTTTGTTACCGGTTTGCCAGTTAAGCATGGTATTGAAGTTGTCCCATCCCACCCAGTGGAATAAGTTATTGGAATAACCATTATGTGCACCATCGTAGTTGGTGAATGCAACAAGCACCATGAAGACAATTGGCATAACGGTGAAGATTAAGATACCAATTAATGGAAGAGCAAGAAGTGTTTTATGGAATTGATCATCAACTAATGATCTTAAGTCATCCTTGCCACTCTTGAGTTTCTTCACAGGAACAGCTTCGATTTCGGCTTTATAGCGTGCTCTAATCTCGTCTCTACTAACATCATCAGAAGCGGCCTTCAATTCTTTCTTACAAGCGTTCTTTAAGGCCTTTCTTTGGCTTGAACCAATGATTTCTTCTGCAATGCGGTTTTGTTCAATGTTGAAATACCAGGTAACGATAAATCCAACGATGAAGAATATGGTTAGAACTGCATAAAGCAAAATCTTAAATGAGTTATCGTGATAGATGGTGATATATGTATCATATATCTCATCGTAGACATCCTCAGGGCCCATTGTACCTAATGAGCCAATTTGGGCTAACCATTTCCATCCCCAGATGGCAATGTAGCCTATGAAAACAATTTCAAATAAAAGGAATAACAAGCCTCTTAAAATTTGACCACGGGCTAAGTTACCAAATCCCATGACAAAGTAAGACACTCTTGTTTTCCAGTCGCCGCGTGCGAATGTGCGGCCGATTTTAAGAAATACATTAGCGATTGCCTTGCCAATCTTAACAAAGAATCGCCCTATCGCTTTTAAAGCTTTTAGTAATGCACGAGGAATTCCAAAAAAGAATCTTGAGAATTTATTTGCGAATCTCTCGGGTTTACTAAGTTTTAAGTATTCTAGGTCGGTATATTGTTTCATAATTCCTCCTATACTTTTAACTTATTTTTAATAAAGAAATAAAGGGCTGGAGTCAAAAGACTCCAACCCCTAAATAGCTGTTATTATGCAGCAGTAATGACTAATGTGAGAGCAACTGGATCGACGACGAGTTTGTATGCGCCAGCGGTGTTAACTTTGATGTTACCACCAGAGAGTTGTTCCATACCTGTTGGTAATGTGAGTGCTAATGTGTTGAAGGAATCCCAGTCACCACCACAACGGACTTTGAATTCATCGTTTGCGGCGAATTCATATGTCTTTTCCCATGTACCATCGGCGTTTTGTGTCATTTCAATGTTGGTTGACCAGCCAGATTCAGACATACTACCAACGATGCCCCATGGATGGACTTCGAAGATGTCTCTTAATTTTGCAGAGTAAGAATCTAAGCATGCTTGTAAACCAGCATCTGTACCGTCACAGTTCTTAACGTCTGTGGCGATGACTTTTGCGATATCCCACCAAGAACCATGGATTTGGCCTTGTGGTTTTGCATATTGGTTTTGTTTTGCTAAAGCAGCGAGTGCTGGGTTAGCTTTGACTTCATCAGAACCTTGAACGACTTTGTTGGATGGACCCCAAGCAAATTCTTCAAATCTTTCTTTTTGGCATTTTTCACCTGTTAAGTAAAGAGCTAATTTTGACATAACAGCGGCCTTTTTGACATCAGATTGTGGTTTGACACCTAACAATTTGTTACCAGAGAAGGAACCTAAGTGATATGCTTGACCACCAACGTGGAAGGATGGTAATTCAGCAACGCCTAAGTTTTCGCCTAAAATGGCAGCGGCTGTTGTGTAGTCCCATGTACCGGAAACAACGATACCGGCTGGGGTTGCGTCTTCAAATGCGGAGACGGATGAAGCATCTTTGTGAGCTGTAGAGGTAACGAGTTTTCTTAAACCTTTAGCAGCGATTAAACCTTCGGCAGAGTTGAATGTATCAACAACACCGTTGATTGTGCCACTATCATCTGTGGTCCATGTTGATGTACAACCTGTACCAAAGAACCAGCTGGCTAAATACCATGCAGAGTCAGCAGCGGCGAATGTGAATGAAACACCTTCGGCTTCGCATTTTGCTAATAAAGCTTCGAAGTCTGTTAAATCAGTGTTACCGATGACGCTCTTGTCATAGTACATGAAGTATCCGTTGTCGGATGTGAGTGGGTAAGCGTATAAATCGCTACCACCAGTAACTGCTAAGACAGAACCTGCATCGTTGTCATTTCTGACTTGTTCAGCAGCGGCTTTACCTAATTTAGCTAAAGCACCACCTTCGATCAAACGAGCTGTTTGGTCTTGAGCAAAGCAGTAGATGTCGGCTGCGGCGTCGACGTCTGTCAAAACTTGAGTTGCGGAGCTGGATTCGGAAACACCTTCGACTGTTTCTTTAATAATGATGCCTTCGTTTTCTTTTTCAAAGTTTCTAATTTGAGCTTTGAATTGGTCAGCGACACCTTCAACTTCGGAAACCCAGAGAGTGACATTGTATGTGCCTTTTAAATCTTCCCCGCCCTTTTTTGGATTTGGACAGGGGGTAAGCATCATTGCAGCGGCTGCAACGGCACATGGAAATAGGACTTTCTTAAATTTCATCAATGAAATCTCCTTTCGTTTTTTACATTCAACAAACAAAAGAAATACTTTTATCAATTAATAAGTACTAATGTTCGTTGAATATATCCTATGGATTTATTATAACTACACTACAAAAAAATACCAAATATTTTTATTTTTATTTTAATTATATTAAAAGAGGTGCCTGAGCACCCCTTTGTTTATTTAAATTGATTTAAGTTTATAAGGATTTATAAGCGACGATTGTTTCGTATTGTCCAACTGGTGTTTCAGCAGAGAGAACTTTATTGGTGAGTTCTAATGTGGACCAGTATAATGTGTAGCCACTTAAATCAACTACGTTATTGGCTTGTAATCCGTTAGCGTGGATAACATAGTATTCTCTATTATTATCGCTATCGGTGAGCTTATAGGAAACCATAGAACCATCACTTGATGCGGTAACATTAAGTGCTTGGTTATGATCCTTATCAAGATGTAAGCCATCAAGGTTAATCTTTAAATTGATGAGGGATTGATAACTTAACATCATGTTTGGATGTTTAATCTTTAAGGAGTAATCTAACTCGTTAACTTCGTAAGAAGCGTTATAGGAGTTTTCATTACCTTGTTTTGTTCTTAAGAATTCTTCACCAGCGAGCATGAAAGATGTACCTTGTGATAAGAAGATAACAGAGTTAGCTAAGACGTTCATCTTTTCTAATAATGCATCTTGTTCAGCGGTATATTTTCTTGTGGCGATGAATCTATCATAAAGTGTGCGGTTATCGTGACATGTAACATAGTTAACAGTCTTATCTGGATCGTTAATTGTCGCACCCGCAGCGGTAATACCTTTAATACCTTTAGTGAGCATGTTCATATCACTACCGATATTTGTGGTGTTATTGGTAATCCAACCTAATTCTGTTGGGCCCGCTAAACCGCCTTTGATTAAAGCATCTCTAATCTTGTCGTTAAATGCGCCATAGCCTTCGTATAAGTTACCGTTAATTTGCTTTGCGGAATCGGCATCGGCTAATGGAGAAGTTCCACCACTCCATGGTTCGCCATAAATAACGATATTTGGATTAATTTCTTTAACGGCAGAAGTTAATCTCGCCATTGTGGTTAAATCATGTAATCCCATTAAGTCAAATCTGAAACCACCGAGTTTATATTCGCTAGCCCAGAACTTGGCACTATCAATCATGAATTTTCTCATCATGTAATGTTCACTGGCGGTTTCATTACCACAGCCAGAACCATTAGAATAGGAACCATTTCCGTTATAACGGAAGTAATATCCTGGCACTAAGACATCAAAGTTACAACCTTGTGCGCCAGCAACGTGGTTATAAACGACGTCCATGATGATGTTGATACCACTATTTGTGTAAGCTTGAACGAGTTCTTTGAATTCTCTCACTCTTACCGCGGCATCATATGGATTAGAAGAATATGAACCTTCTAATGCATTGTAGTTAAGAGGATTGTATCCCCAGTTAAATTCGGTATTAACTTCATCGTTTGCTTGATCATAGAATGGAAGAATTTGCACAGCGTTAACGCCTAATTCTTTAATATGGTCAAAGCCTGTTTTAACGGTGACGTCATTTTCGCTATATTTTGTACCGGTTTCATACATACCTTTGAAGAGTTTACGGTTCGCTTCTGTACCTGTCCATGTGGAGGAAGAAGTAACGTCTGCAACGTGTGTTTCATAAACGACTAAGGATTTTCTATCGTATGGAAGAGGTTCGACACCATCCCAACCGGATGGGTTAGTGTCTGCGAAGTTGACGATAGCACCACGAGAACCATTAACGCCTGTGCTCTTTGCGTATGGGTCAACGGTTTCTTTTTCAGTATAGGCTTCGTTTGTAACTACATAAGTGTAGTATTTGCCATATAACTGATTTGCGGAGTGATAGGAGTAAACACCCTTTTCACCTTTTACCATATCGAATTCTTGATGAGAATTATCTCCACCAGGAAGTCCGACAGGTGTACCACTATCGTAAATTCTGACTTTGACAGAGGATGATAATGGAGACCAAACCTTGAATGTTGTGCCATTAGCATCAACTGTAACACCGAGGTCGTTTCCATCGTAGTTATATAATTCACCAAATTCATCACTGCCGAATAAGAGGAATTTACTAACAGTCACGGATGAGCTTGTACCATCGACAAATGTCACGGATAGTTCATACTTTTTCGCGAAATCGACTGTATGTCCATTTGGTAATGTTTTATAAATTCTTCTCACTTTACCAGCGTTTGGTTCATCAATCAAAACTTCATCATTTTCTTTTAATTGATAAGAAGTAATTTCTAAGTTTGTATTAGCGGATAATTTATTAACTGTTGGGAATGTCGCCATTGTAATGGTGCCCTTTACGGAACCATCTGGATCGATATAAATATCGGTTTGTCCAGAAATGAGATAAATATGGTATATACCATTTGCATCCGCTTCGAATAAGGAGAAATCGAGGAATTTATCACTACCACCGATATCCTTTTCTTCCCAGGAATCTCCACCTTTTCTCACTAAGAAACCTAAGGTGTTTTCGATTGGATCGGTCCATGTGCTTAATGGATAAGCAGCGATGACTCCCCAATCATCCTTGTAGTTAAAGGCAAAAGCCCCACCATTGTGGTCTTTTTCCCAAATCCACATGTCCCAGCGGCTATAATGACAGTCTTTTCTCCAATAATGGAAGAAAACGGCTGGTTCAGCAAATGTTGTGATGGTTGGTACATCAATATCAACATCATGCTTTTCGACTGGTATTGGTGGCTCAGGATCAACTGGTCCTGGTTCCTCTTTCTTTGGTCCTGGACAACCCATAAGTGTAATACTTAGGGAAGCCAAGAATAATAGACTGAGTTTTTTCATAATTACCCTCCTAATTATTCAGCACTCGCCCAAATGCCATATAAGTTTAAAATCTTGCTTGTTTTGGTGTCGGTCTTAAAGTTCCATGCATGAGAATCATCTAAAGATGATGGATATTCAGACCAGCACACAAAGACAGGGAATAATGGGTCACTTGCATCCGCAGAAGTAAGCCTTGCTTGTTCTGGGCATTCACCCATTGGAATTAATGTGTACCATTCATAGACAAAGAATGGCTCTTCAGAATGAGAATAGTCTAAGAAGAAATTAACAGTTAAATCTTTTTTACGGTCTGGATCAATGATTGGTGTATCATCGCCACCATCGTCAGGATTATCGGTTTTACTTGGACAACCTGTTAACGCTAATAAAGCGGCAGGGATTAATAACAATAATAGTTTTTTCATCTTTAAGCCCTCCTATCCTCTTCTAAATATAACAATGGCACAGCCTTTGTTGGTGCTATAATCACCAACATCAACGGCATTACCATAATCACCATGTTTCCATGTACCGAACTCATATAATTTGGTCCATGTGTGAGCATCACTACCAACATATCCCCAGCAACGGCCTGCGGCAAAGATGAAATATTCATCTAATTGGAAACCAGCAACGCCTTCATAGTTACCATTCTTACCTGAGCCAGCCCAAGAGATGTTATCAATTGGGTTACCGGCAGATGTTTGATGGTATGGGAAATCACTACGGTATTCGAATTTATCCATTGTGTGATGTAATTTGACCATCTTTTGGAATGCTTCAAAGTATCCACTATAGCTCACGCCATGAGCGGTAATCTTATTGCCCCATTTAAATGAGTTAACACTAATTGGAGAATTGTATGAGTTATGAGAGCAGTATCTGCTATACATTTGTTCATAGGTATTTGGAGAAACTTCCGCTCTTGCAGCAGCATCTAATTCTTTGGTTCTAAAGATTTCTTCGCCACCGAGCATAAATGCTGCGCCATTAGAAGCAAAGATTAATGCATGTGCGGTTGTGACACCATCCATAACATATTTATAATCTGGTGCTACTCCGTTACCGGAATCACCTAATGTGTAATAGAGTTGATCAAATACTGTCCAGTTATCGTGACAGGATGCGTAGTTAATGGTTTGTTTTGGATTTCCACCCTTATCGGAGCAGATACCCCAAAGCATATCGGCGACTCTGCCTCTATCTTCAGCACTCGCGTCATCGCCTTTTTGCATAAAGCCCCAACCTGGCAAGTGGCTGCTAGAACCCCAGCCTTGGTCATTTCCGCCTCTAAGTGCGTTACGTCCACTATCATTGAATCCGCCGAGATAGCCTGGGGATGAAGATGATGGATAGAGTTCAGAATAAACCTTATCTGTTGTGGTGCCGTGTGTGCCATTAACGGTTTCAGGAACGGTTTGCCAATTGCCTGGAGAAACTTCAATCATTTCACCATAGCCGCCACCAGTCCAACCTTCACCATAAACATAAATGTCTGGGTCATAGGCATATAAGGAATCTTTGACCGCTCTCATGGTTTCAGTATCAATTAAACCCATGAGGTCAAATCTAAAGCCTTTAATCTTGTATTCTTTTGCCCAATACATAACGCTATCAACGATAAACTTTCTCACCATGTAGTTTTCGGATTTAACTTCGTTAGAACATCCGGAACCATTTGTGTATTCACCAGTTCTTGAATAACGGAAATAGTATTTAGGCATTAATTTTGTAAATGAGGAAGCTGATGCACGAGAAACGTGGTTATAGACAACGTCCATAATGACACGTGTGTGATTATCAGTTTTGCTCAATTGGAGAATTAAGTTTTTGAATTCTCTAATTCTCTTTAATGGGCTGGTTGGGTCGCTGGAATAAGCACCTTCAACACAGTTGTAGTTAAGAGGATTGTATCCCCAGTTATAACTTTCTTTATTGGATTCATCATTGTCGTGATCAAACACTGGTAATAATTGCACCGCTCTCACACCTAATTCGTTTAAGTGGTCATAACCAGTAGAAACATCACTATGTCCTTCAACATGAGTGCCTCTTTCGACAAATCCTTCATACGTTCCTTGTTTTTCTTCTGGACCATTCCAAGAGGAATCACCAGTGAAGTCTTGAACATGGACTTCGTAAATTGTTAATTCTTGTGGAGTTGTGATATCTAAACCACTAACTTCGTTAGCATTGCTGGAATCCCACTTAAATGTGGTATTACCATCCCATACATCTGGGAGTTCATCCCAACCTTCTGGGTTTGTATATGCAGCGGTATAAACATAGCCTCTAACACCGTTTAAGCCACATGCTTTGGCATATGGGTCCATGCTTTCTTGTGTACCACCGGAGTTAGAAACTTGATATGTGTAATAACTACCAGAGAGTTTTCTATCAAATGTAATTGTCCAAATACCACCAGGTTGATAGAACATGTGATAACCGGTGTATTTATTTGAACCACCGAAGTCGAGTGATAAGCCAGTACCATAAACGAGTAATGACATATTCGCTGCGGTTGGCGCCCAAACCTTAAAGGTTGTGCTGTTACTAGTCATTGTGACGCCTAAATCGTCACCATCATAAACATAGTTTTGTAAGAATCTTGGATCGTTATAGAGTTTGTCAAATGTGACATAGCAACTCTTCTTTAAACCAGTGGCAGATGCGGTATCAATGGATTCAATACAGTAAACGATATTGATATGCGCCATCTTTGGTAAAACGATATCAAATGATGAACCACTATTAGTGCCGTTCATAACTAGATACCATTTCTTGAATGTATCTCTAGTTTTGGCGTCTCTTTTGAAATAGGTTTCGTCATATGCATACATTTCCCATTTCACACCTTCAGCGGTGTTGTTACATCTAATGGTTTTCCAATCGACGAATTCTGCGGATTTAACACCGAGAACTTTGGTTTCTGCTTCGGTATGGAAAACAGCGATATCACTACCAGAACCGGTTGTGGTCCAAGCGACGACTAAACCATTTTCATCTGGTGGGAAATCAAAATAACTGAGTTCGGTATCGGATGATTGTCCACCCCAGTTTTCATCACTAGCGCTATTCTTACGGAATTTAATAATAAATAGTAATGCTGTCTTGCCAGCGTATTTGGAGAATTTTTCGCTTTCTAAGTCAATGGTAATATCCATATCTTGACCATCGTTTTCAACATGGTCTGGCATACATTCAATACCACCAACACCGGTTGTCCAAATATAGAAAGCACGACCACCAGCGGTGCCAGGTGTAGTTGTATCAGTACCACAACCACCATTGTCATTATGATAATGGAGTTCGACTTTCTTAACATCTGGGATTTCATCATCAGAAGCTCTTGCAAAATCTGGTTTATCAAAATCTCTAATTACAGGTGTGTCGTAAATAGCGTTATCATCGCTATATTTAATGTTCTTCGCAATTTCAAAAGTAGTCGAAAAACCGAGCACTCCAGCGAGGAGGGAGAATAATAAGATTTTTCCTTTTTTCATAGGGAATCCTCCAATTACTAGTTATGCATGAAAAGAATACTTTTTGGATCTATACGTCTCAAAACAGAACATTCTTATTACATAAAATACAATTTTATTATATTCATTATCAGAAATCTTTGTATACAAAATATTGTATATACGAAAAGAACAGTAGATTTTACTATGTAAACGTCTCGGTGATTTAGTAAAAAGAAAAGAGCGAAACGCTCTTTTTCTATTTATTGAAGAACTTAACTTTCTTTTTCCAAGAGAAGTCTCTAAATTTGAAACACCAGTTAGGTTCGCCAACTGTACCTGGCCAGTTAATTCTGCCTCTATCATCTAACTTGATGAGGTCTTGTAATTGGAAAATTGTCATCAAAGATGGTAAGTTCCAAATATATTCAAATACTGTTTTGTACATATCCTTAGGATTGTTAAATCTCTTATTCAAGAAATCGATATTTTCCTTTGGAAGGGATTTTAACCATCCATATAAAGTTTGGTTATCGTGTGTACCTGGATAGACAATTTGTGTGGTCTTTGATTCCGCTTTTAAATCAAAGATTGTGAATTCACAAATATACATACCTGGTAGTTTATAGTGATCTCTTAAATCGTGAACACCTTGGAATAAATCACCTAAGTCTTCAGCGATTAAATTGATGTTTGGATATTGTCTATATAACTCATCAAAGAAGTCATATCTTGGACCTTCCCACCACACACCACGTCTAGCGTTTTCATCTTCCGCAGGTATAACGCAATATGTATCCC
>JAEEGL013247777.1_pt1 | contig 16656 bp, 14 predicted proteins | sample 9134231 | NCBI WGS metagenome assembly JAEEGL01 (sample SAMN16246548, study PRJNA631951) | gut metagenome | biome: gut microbiome; feature: rumen; material: fiber-attached | host: Bos | place: Iran: Karaj | collected 2018-10 | reverse complement strand
GAAGAAGTCAACTCTTCAAGCTCGCTTGATAGATTGACTTCTTCTCTTTTTAATAGGTGCTAGGCACCGTATGACATTTTGTATTATATATTTCTTTCCCGTCCTGCGTCAGACATCGCCTTCGGCATGCGAGTAAAAGGGAGCTTTGCAAACATCGGAAATTGGCTTTTTCTTACAGGCTCGCGATCTAAAACCTTCGCTCGCTAGCGGGCCGGAGTGTGTGAGTTTTGAGCCATGGAATTCTTCGTGGGCTTTTGAAGTGCCATGAACTCGGGATCCTGAGCGGCAAGAAAAACTTGGTGTTTGAGCTCTAGGCTGCTGCGACGGCGGGGCGGGGATTACGCCTTCTATCAGGTGAACAGGTCTCCGATGAGACTGAAGACGTTGGTTCTGTAAAGCATAAGGATTATTTCGATTGCGAAGTAGATTACGTAGATGAGCATTCCAGGGTTAAGAATTGCTGTTTTGAAGCGCTGACCCTTTTCTATTTCGCCTTCACGGTGCTCAAATACGAATTTCTTTCTCATGACGATCATAAGAATTGTTCCAATGATTGTGGCAAGAATTGCAAACATACCTAAAAAGCTAAGGCTTGCAATTGCAGCTGCATTTTCATTGATGTAGTTCATGTAGCCGTCCATATCACCGCTTGAGAGGTAATTGTTTATCTCTGTCACGTCGATGCCGTCGGTCATGAATGTGTTTAAAAATGTTGAAAAGCCGTTGATGATAAGATGAAGAACGATTGTGTACCAAATCTTACCTGTTCTAATGTAAATAAATGCAAAGAAAATACCAATAGCTGTTGCATAGATAAACTGGAGCAGGTTCATGTGGTAAAGACCAAACATGAAACCGGATACGAGCATTGCCAATACTTCACCGTAGCCAACGATTCTGTCGATAAGAACCTTTCTGAAAATAAGCTCCTCAAATACAGGTGCAAGAATAGGAATTGCAATTATTCTAATAGCCTTTGGCATATTATCAACAACCTCTGCAAAGTGGTTGACAGCTCCAGTGCCGGTCAGATTACCTACAAGGCTGTTTATCATAAAGCCAACAATCGTAGCAAGATACATTACTGCAAAGGTAATAAATATGCAGGCAATAAACTTACCAAAGCCCAGCTTGTTTTTCTTGATCTCAAAAGTAGGCACTTTCTTCATAATAAGGATCATTACAGGGTACATTACAGCAAATCTAAGAACCAGTTCAGTAACTAGTGAAGCTGTCCCAGCCAGAGAATTGCCACTTACTGCGTAGACTATAAGGCCGATAACAGTTATCACCACTGCCATAGCCCAATATGCGGCCGTATAAACCAGTCCGAATTTTGAAAATACTTTTTTTGCTTGTGAATTGTCCATTAGTTTCCTCCAATACTTCTTTTTTTTCAGTGATAGAGACCATTATATCCAATTAGTTTCTGTAATACAACGATAGATATGCATATTTATGCCATTTTGCCAAATTAGAGAAATAGGCAATTAAAAAATGCTCGAAAAATCATATAAAAAGCGGCTTGCTGACACTATACTTATTTCTATAAAAGAAACTGATGTCGATGGCACATATCTTAAAGGAGGCAATGTGTTATGGAAAAGAAATTATATAGAAGCAATGATAGAAAAATCTTTGGTGTTTGCGGTGGAATTGCAGAATACCTCGATATTGATCCCACACTGGTAAGAGTTATTTGGGCAGTACTTGCACTCTCTGGCGGAAGCGGAGCTGTTATTTATCTCATCGCAGCACTTCTTATGGACAACAGACCAGATTATGTAAGCAGATATGAAAATACCAATTGAAAATAGCTAAATATCCCCCTCTCATATTATTTAAAAAGGAAGTCGGAACTGTTCCGGCTTCCTTTTTATTTACGCGCTATAGCTTACTACACCAAAGGATTCATATACACATTTTCTGAACTCGTTAAGGTCAGCAAATACGCCATCTGAAAGCATCTGAGCGCCGATATTTCCTATGGCCGTTGCTTCTCCGGGGCCTGCATTAACTACTCTCTTCGTCTCCTTTGCTGTAAGCTCATTCAGGTACACAGCATTTGAGCCGCCACCTACTATATTTATGCTGTCAAAATGCTTACCTGTAATCTCTTCTATTTCTTCTGTTGCCTCCTTGTAGCATACAGCAAGGCTTCTATAGATAACTTTTGCAAGCTCCCAAGGAGTTTCTGGCACCTGCATGCCCTTTTCCTCACAGGCCTTTTGAATCTCATTTATCATTGACTCAGGATTTAAGAACCTGACATCATTTGCATCTACCAAAGAATCGATGTTTTCTTTTTCAGCTCTGCTGCAAAGATTAGCAAAAGAAAAATCCTCGTTATCTTTTTTGCCGGGATAATCATATCCCTCCTCGAATTCCTTCTTAACGGACTGAATCATCCAAAGTCCCATGATGTTCTTTAGAAATCTGTATCTGTGCTGATATCCGCCCTCATTGGTAAAGTTGGCGCATCTGGCCTTACTTGTACAATTGGCCGCATCAAGTTCGCAGCCCATAAGAGACCAGGTTCCTGAAGAAATGTATAGAGTGTTTTCATCAGTACAGGGAACGCTCATAACCGCAGAACCTGTATCGTGAGTTGCAGGTAGAACCACGGTTAAGTTATACCCCACTTCTTCCTCAATTTCTTTTTTCAAAGGACCAACTGCTGTTCCCGGCATGGAAAGCTCACCAAAAAGCTCATCAGGATATCCCAGCATCTTAATAAGCTCATGGTCCCAGTCGCAGGCCTTTGCGTCAAGAAGCTGTGTTGTAGAGGCATTGGTATATTCCTGCTTGCGCACCCCTGTCAAAAGAAAATGGAAGTAGTCCGGCATCATGAGAAGGCTCCGGGCCTTTGAAAGCTTCTCAGGATTTCTTTGCTTGGTGGACATAAGCTGATAAATGGTATTAAAGATAGCTTTCTGAATTCCTGTTCTTTCATAAAGATCATTTTCAGAAATAATCTTGTAAACTGCAGTATCCATGCCTTCTGTTCTGCTGTCACGATATGCAATGCAGTTTCCCAGCAGCTTGTCATTTTCATCAAGAAGGGCATAGTCAACGCCCCAGGTATCAATTCCCATAGTCTTAGGAATCTTGCCCAGTTCCTTGCATTTTTTCATTCCTTCTAAAATCTCAGAAAAGAGCCTTTCTGTATCCCATATCTTGTGGCCATTCTTGTCATCCATTCCATTATAAAAACGGTAAATCTCTTCAAGAACTATTTTGTCATCTTCCATATGGGCCAGAATATGCCGTCCTGAAGAAGCACCTATATCAACTGCCAGGTAATATTTCATCGTAATCGTCCCCATTTATATCCCATATTATTAATACTCGCCAATAACTCTGCTCTTTTTCTCGTAAAGGAAGTCCTCGCTGATATGCACATTAAATGGTTCATTCAAAGCTCTAAAATCAGCTGGCTCAATGGTCTGTCTCTTTTTGTCAGTCATAGACATAACCTTAACCAGAATCTCTGCAGCCTTCTCAACTGTGTGCATAAGGCCAAAGGTAATGTCAAAATCAGTTCCGCAGGCAAACATGCCGTGATGAGCCCAGATAGCCACATCCTGCTTCTTCATGATTTCTGATGTTGCAACGGCAATCTCTCTTCCGCCAGGAACCATCCAAGGAACAATGCCAATTCCCTCAGGGAATACGATAGGGCACTCTGTTGCCATCTCCCAGATTTCTCTTGTAAATACCTTTCCATCAAGAGGAAGTACAAAGGTAAGAGCGATTGTATTTGCCGGGTGACAATGGTAAACTACGCGGATATTTTCGTCACGCTTTTTGCAAACCTCAAGATTCATAAGGTGTGAAGGAAGCTCAGAAGTTGGTCTTCCACCCTCTACAAGTCCCCATACAATCTTGTATTTCTCACCAGCATCATCAACTCTGATAATGCAGACATTTGCTGCAGGATCAATCTCAACATTTCTAAAATATTTGCCTGAGCCTGTAACCATGAAGTACTCGCCGGCAAGTTCCTTTACTGTTGTACCGATTTCCTTCCACTCGCCACTTTCATCAAGGTCATCCTTGACCTCTGCGATTTCTGTATCTTTGATTCTATAGCTTAAGTTTCCACCATTTCTTTCGTGCCATCCCTGATAAAAACCATCTACACACAGACGGCAGAATCCCTTTGCAAATTTTGCATCTAAAACTTTCATTACATTTCTCCTTGCGCTATCCGCTGAACATCCTGCATCAGCGTTATTTTTCTTATACAGATTGTAAATCATGCTCTCTTTGAAAGAACTTCCTTCTCATACTTTTCGCAATCTTCAAACCAGTCGTCTTCAAGAGGTACACTATTTTTTTCGCAGTAATAATCCCAAACATCTCCAAATGGCATCATCTTAAGCTGCTCCTGAAGTGACATAAGAGCTGTGAAATTGCAGCTATCCTGAAGAGCTGTAAGCTTGTCCATTGGCTGAAGCTCAGCATACATAAGGGCCTTTAAAAAGTTTCTCATACCATTGGTCCATGCAGAAATACGGTTAATGCTGGCATCAAAGTAATCCATTCCAATGTAGAATCTATCTGCGCCGTTTCTTACGATTTCCTGAGCAAGGTCTCTTGCATCATCATTGAAAATAACTACGTGGTCTGAATCCCAGCGCACAGGGCGTGAAACATGAAGTGCCATCTTATCGTTGAAAAGAAGCATTGAAGAGAGCTTGTCTGCAACGTTCTCTGTTGGATGGAAGTGACCAGTATCAATAAGGCACATCACATTGTTCTTTGCCGCATAGTTCATGTAAAACTCGTGGCTGCCTACAGTATATGATTCTGCCCCAATTCCGAATACCTTGGATTCAACAGCAATGGCAACCTTTGACTTGTCGTAATCTATAGAAAGAATCTGATCAAGAGAGTCCTTAAGTCTTGCACGTGGCGCTTTTCTATCTCCCGGAACATCCTTAAGTCCGTCAGGAATCCAGATATTCATCATACATACCTGACCTGTAACCTCTGCAAAATACTCAGATATTCTAATGCAGGCCTGACCGTGTCTGATCCAGAACTGTCTGATTTCCTCGTCAGCTGAAGAAAGTGTAGCCACATCAGACTTAGGATGACTAAAGTATGTAGGATTAAAGTCGATTCCAAGTCCTCTTTCCTTGGCAAATTCAGCCCATTTTTTAAAGTGCTCTGGCTTAAGTGCATCTCTATCAGCCCACTGTCCATCCTCAAAAATCGCATATGACGCATGAAGATTTATCTTATGCTTTCCCGGAACAAAGGATAATGTCTTATCAATATCAGCCATGAGCTCATCTGGAGTAGTGGCCTTATATGGGTAATTTCCAGTTGTCTGGATTCCGCCTGTAAGAGGTCCCTTAGTATCAAAGCCGGTTACATCATCTCCCTGCCAGCAGTGCATTGAAAGCTTTATCTTTGAAAGCTCTGTAAGCGCCTTATCTGTATCAACGCCCACCTTAGCGTAGCGTTTTTTTGCTTCTTCGTATCTTTCCTTAACTGTCATGTTTTTCCCCTTTCCTTCTTGCATTCCCCTTTATAAAAATAGCTCATATAAATACACTTCTATCATAACTGATAGCTGACTTTTGCCCACATCAAAAATCAAGTTTTTATATGCAAAAATGACCAATGTTAAACCTTATATAAAAAAGAATGTCGCTTGCGACATTCTCGCGCCGAGCGCGGTTGCATTTATGCAACAATTTCATATCGCGCGAGTGCGCATCCTTAGCGGAGCACTTTTTATATAATAAGAAATCCGGAGGAATTTCTTATTATATAAAAGAAACAGGCAACATACTCAATATGAATATGTTGCCTGCTATAATTTTCATTGATCTGTTTATTACAGATTTCCTACTGCCTGAAAGCTTTCAAAAAGATCCGAAGCCTCTTCATTGACGCTGTTGGCTGTTACTACACCAACAAAACCATTGTTTGCAAAAATTGCCACATCAGAATAAAGAATCGCGTCGTTGGAATAGCCTACAATAAGGTGATAGATTTTGGCCTTTTTGCCACAAAATCTGCCATCCTCGTTGGTCATATTTACGCTATCTCCGCCGTAGCTTTTGAGAACTCTCTTTTCATCTGTAAGTCCCGAAGCCTCAATGAGCTCTGTAAGCTTTTTGTCCGGATTCACATTCCCAATGTACAATACAGTAACCCCGACTGTTTTGTAACCATCATTGGACTCTGCAAACATCTCCGATCTGTAATTTGTTCCGCCCATGATATCAGCGTACATTGCATTTTGGAAATAATTGGTGCTAACTCCGTCGTGGGTAGCAAGCCTTGCTTCATCAGCATAGGTCCAGTCGCTATCAATGGTATAGCTGATTCCAAGGACGTTGCTCATATAACTGTTCCCATTCATATCAGGGAAGGAATAATCACTGTCTCCGCTGTATGATGAATCATCCACGTAATCATCATTTTCCTCGGTTTCATATGTATCTGCATCAGAATAGTCGTAAGAAGCGCTGTCACCATTATCCAGGAATCTATCGTAATTATCAGCATAAGATGATGGGTCATATTCTGAGTCCCCAGCATCCCCATTTTCGTACCAGTCATTTAAGAACAATTCATCGTTAAACTCACCAGAATACTCGTCAATGCCGTAATCTGTATCCGGGTCATATTCATCGGCACCTGCAAACAAAGCATCAAGTTGCTCCTGATCAAACTCATCTTCTTCATCAGCAACAACTCTTCTATCTGCCATATGTGTAAGAACCACCATTGCAGCAATAAGTACAAGACCCGTAGTTCCAACTATGGCAAAGAGCTTCTTGCTCTTTCTTATTGGCTTAAGTCCCAGAATAACTGCAAGCAAAATCAGGCAGCACACTATTCGGACAACACTTATAACACTTGTAAATACAAAGGCTTCACTAAACAAAACATTTTCCTCTTTTATACGTAAAACTGTCGAAGAATATTTTATAAGCAATCTCACAATTTAGCAATACTAAATCACTCCAATATGTTGTATACTAATGCTTGGTGGAAAAACCAATAACTTTTCCCGGGGAGATTTTTAATGACTGAAAAAAATAAGAAAATTGTTCGCACTCTGAGAAAGGATCTTATCCGTCTTGTAGTGGTACTTTTGGCTGCCTTTCTGATGGCAGCCAATATCAACACCTTCGTAAACACAGGTGGTCTGTATCCTGGTGGAGCGACTGGTCTTACTATTATTATCCAGCGTATTTTCCTTAAGTTCTTTAATATAAACGTACCCTACTCGCCCATCAACTTAGCGCTTAATGCGATTCCAATCTATATTGGCTTCAGATTCATAGGCAAAAAGTTCACTCTGTTTTCAATGATAATGGTACTTGCCAATGGTTTCTTTGTTGATATTATTCCGTCCCACGAGCTGACCCACGATCCACTTCTTATAGCCGTGTTCGGTGGTATTATCAACGCCACAGCGATCACCATGTGCCTTGATGTTGATGCCACCAGCGGAGGAACCGATTTTATTTCCATCTTCCTTTCCCAAAGAAAGGGAATTGATGCCTTTCCAATAATTCTAGCTGGAAACGTGGTAATCCTTACTATTGCAGGTCTTTTATTCGGTTGGGATAAGGCTCTTTATTCAATGATATTCCAATACGTTTCAACCCAGACCCTGCACGTGCTATACAGGACCTACCAGCAGAGAACTCTTTTTATCATCACCGACAAGCCCGATGAAGTCTGCGATGCGATTTACAAAAACTGTAGCCACGGCGCAACACTCATTGATGGCGAAGGCTCTTTTGCTCACAAGAATAAAAAGATTGTGTACTCAATAGTAAGTGCATCCGACACAAGAAAGCTTATTCCTCTAATTAAGGAAATCGATGAAACGGCATTTGTTAATTCAATAAGAACTGAAGAAATCATGGGCAACTTCTATATGAGACCTCGTGATTAAAACAAAATCAGGCACCATATCCAAATAGTGATCACCTCACTTGGACATGGTGCCTGTTATATTATTTCTTGGCTCTGTCAGCGTATTTTATTCTATAAATTCTGGAAAGTGAATCGTTGATTCTCTCTTCTGAAATATCTCCGCTCTGAACTGCAGCAAGAAGTCCGTTGTATGCTGCTTCAAAATCCTCCGGTAAAAAGATCATGTCAGCGCCTGCGTTAATAGCAGCTATGGCTGCCTGTTCTGATGTGTAATATTCTGTTACAGCCCCCTGATTAAGAGCTCCTGTAATGATTACTCCCTTAAAGCCGATTTCTTTTCTGAGTTCATCTTCAATCATTACATTTGATAATGATGCCGGAGTATTATCACCTGTAATCTGTGGAAGTGAGGCATTACTCATCATTACCGCCCCAGCGTTTCCATCTGAAACTGCCGCTATAAAAGACTTGTAAACACCTTCTGTAAGTTCCTCCTTGGAGGCATCTACAGTAGCCATTCCACTACTTGCATCTGCGCTAACAGGGAAATCATAAACACAGGATGTTATTCCTGATTCCGAAAGGCCCTTGGATATTCCAGATGTAACTGCAGTTACCAGATCAATATCTGTTCCATAAGCGCCGTTTTCACTAATATCAATACCTGGCGCAAGGTCCATGTTAAATCCATACTTGAACATAGAAGCTGCTATTGCTGATCCAAGATTATAAGCAGATTCTGAATCTGTTGCTTCCATAGCATCGCCTACTCCAACTGTTGCTGTAAGAGTAGAGCCTTCGCTTCCGCTTTCTTTTATTACGGTAAAAATAGGATACTTACTCATAGAATCTGTTGCCTTAAGCATCTCAGAAACCTGCTCCTCTGATTTTACATTCTTGGGTGAATAATAAAGACCACCTACAGCGTACTTGCCAAGAGCGTCCTGGGTTCCACTTCCTGCTTTTACCACAGTCTCAACTCCTGTAAGCTGCTCCGGCGTAACTATAAAGAGCCCCGCAACTTTGTCCTCCAAAGACATTTCACTGATGCATCCTTCTACTATTTCAGAAAGGACGTCTTCCTCAGTCATTTCCTCTGGTTCTATTACCGGTTCCTGTGGCGTTTCGATCACTATACTTTCTTCCGCAGATGCTTCATTACTTGCAAGCTCTGCCTTTTTCGCGCTCTTAGCTTCTGCAAGCTTTACACTAACCGCATGAACTCCGAATACACCGCCCAAAACCAGAACAATTACCAAAATACCTAGAATAATAAAAGCAATAAGCTGGCTTCTTTTTCTGCGTTGCCTTCTAGCCAGCCTTTTTTCATCAAAATCCTGTTCGTCGATTCTTCCCATACTCTCCCCGCTAAAACCATACAAAACTTTTTATGTTATTTTATCACATAATGATATTTTTGCATAACACACAACGAAAGGGCAGAAGCTTCATCGATGATACCTGCTTCTGCCCTATGCCGAGTACTTATCTAATTCTAATTCAACGTCCAATGGACCGTCCTCCAAGTTCCCAGCTTCTTCTTTCCATTTACTTTTGCATTCATATGCTGTGGCTGCAAGCTGTTTATATTGCAATTACCACTAATCATGTACTCGATAGCTGTTGTTACTTTCTTACTTCTAAATACTTACCTTAAAAACTCACTTATTTGTCTGGTGGAGTGTACCATCCTTTCTCTGAATATTTTAATTACCTATCCCTTTGGACCGTACCTGCCTTTCTTTCTCCTTCCATGATCTGATTATCGGTTGGAGAAGTTCTGTGTTTCTTAAGATGTTTTTATTATATACATGCCCTAATAAGTTGTCAATACATTTTTCGACTTTTATTTATTTATTTTGATTATTAGCCTATAATTGTCTTATTTTCTGCTAATTATTATAATTGTATATTCATTATGTACAATTTGAACAGTTACTTTTCCCTACAAAAGTAAAAAAGCCATAGCCCGAAAAAATCTATCCAGGCTATGGCTATTAGACTGTTAATTAACGAAAAATCATTTTTTGAATTCTGAGCCACTAACTATATCACGTTAATAGTCAGAAAATATCGAAATTACTTAAGCGGATATTTTGCTGTAAGCTCAGCAATAATTGCACGAGCCTCATCATTTTTCTCTCCCTTATTCTTGATGACGATGGAAATAGCCTCTGCTATCTTGTCCATATCCTCTACGTTCATTCCTCTTGTAGTTACAGCAGGAGTACCAAGACGAATGCCGCTGGTTACAAAAGGAGACTGCTGTTCATTAGGAATGGTATTCTTGTTTGCTGTAATATGAGCATCATCAAGCCACGCTTCCACTTCTTTTCCTGTGAGACCGAAATTTGTAAGATCTACAAGCATAAGATGATTGTCTGTACCACCAGATACAATCTTGATTCCTCTGTCCATAAGGCCCTTGCACAAAGCCTTAGCATTAGCTACAACATTCTGTGCATAGGTTGTGAACTCAGGTGAAAGTGCTTCCTTAAAGCACACTGCCTTAGCAGCAACGACGTGCTCTAAAGGGCCGCCCTGAATTCCAGGGAAAACAGCCTTGTTGAACTTATATTTGTCCTGAGCCTCCTGATTCCAAAGAATAAGTCCGCCTCTAGGTCCACGAAGTGTTTTGTGAGTTGTTGTAGTAACAACATCTGCGTATGGGAATGGGCTTGGATGTACACCGGCAGCAACAAGTCCGGCAATGTGAGCCATATCAACCATAAGAACAGCACCGCAGGCATCTGCTGCTTCTCTGAACTTCTTGAAGTCAATTGTTCTGCAGTATGCTGATGCACCGGCTATAATAAGCTTTGGCTTGTATTCAACAGCCAGTCTGTACATTTCTTCATAGTCAAGAACGCCGTTCTCATCTACTCCGTAAGGAACAACCTTATAATATGTACCTGAAATATTTGCAGAGCTTCCATGAGTAAGATGTCCGCCCTGGTTAAGGTTCATGCCCATGATTGTGTCACCAGGCTGAAGAAGCGCAAACTGAACGGCAAGATTTGCCTGTGCTCCTGAATGAGGCTGAACATTAGCATAATCACAATGGAAAAGCTCTTTTGCTCTGGCGATAGCAAGTCTTTCAACTTCGTCTACCACATAACAGCCTCCATAATATCTTTTTCCCGGAAGGCCCTCTGCGTATTTATTTGTAAGAGGACTTCCCATAGCTGCCATAACAGCCTTACTGGTCCAGTTTTCAGATGCAATAAGTTCGATATGATCGTTCTGACGATCAACTTCTTTTTCGATTAAAGCAGCAATCTCCGGGTCAACTTGCTTAAGTTCATCAATTGAATACATTAAACACTCCTCCTACCAACTCTTTTCATATATAATAGATTTTTACGATTTAATGCATTAAAGCATCATCCTGCATATCGTAACACAGGTCGAAAAAAAATGCTATAATAAATGAGCTATTTTTGAACAAAAAGTTTTGGGGGCATTATATGTACTACTGCATCGTTAATCCTTCCGCAAGATCAGGAAAGGGGAAGGAAATCTGGGAAAAACTCGAAAAGAAATTCAAGGAAAAGGATCTTAAATACAAAGCTGCATTCACAAAAGGGCCAGGTCACGCCACTAGACTTGCAGAGAAGCTGACTGATCCGTCAAACGAAAAAACTGATGACAGCTTCCCAATAAGAATTGTAGTTCTTGGCGGCGACGGCACGTTAAACGAAGTAATGAATGGCATAAAGGACTTTGAGCACACTCTTCTTGGTTATATTCCAATGGGCTCAAGTAACGATTTTGCAAGGGATCTTAATTATCCAAAAAAGATAGATGAAGTTCTGGATCAGATCATAGAGGGAAAGGTTACCCGTACCCTCGATTTAGGTAAGCTAACCTACAACTCCATGTCTCGTGAAACCTCAAGGCTCCATGATGAAAGGATTTCTGTCACAAGAATATTTGATGTAAGCTCAGGAATAGGCTTTGACGCCGCTGTATGTGAAAAGGCACTGGCATCTCATACCAAAAACATCCTAAACAGGCTAGGACTTGGAAAGCTCACCTATGGTTCAATTGCAATCCGTCAGCTCCTTGGCTCTGAAAAAGTGCCCTGCGAGATAATCCTTGATGATGGTGAAACCATAAAGCTAAAGCGCTTTATTTTCATAGCTGCAATGATCCATCACTATGAAGGTGGCGGCTTTAACTTTGCGCCAAAGGCTGATCTTACAGATGGTAAATTCGACCTCGTATACGCTGGAGACATGCCTGTTGGAAGAATGTTTATTGCGCTTCCACTCTCTTTTATCGGGAACTACTACTGGATTAAGGGAATTGGCCACCACGTAGTTTCGAAGGTTACAATTAAGACCGACAAGCCTATGTGGGTACACACTGACGGCGAAGTTTCAGTTAAATCAGATAACATAACCTGGGAATGCCTAAGGCAAAAGCTCAGAATGATGACTTAATAGAAAGCAATTTCCTACGAAAAAAGTGTCAGACACCGTGGTGCCTGACACTTTTATTTTTAGTTATAATGCACTTCAAGCTGCTCTTCACGCTTCTTGTAGTAGTTCTCAAGAAATGCTGTGTGATAGAAAAGCAGATAGAAAAATGTTGCCATGATAAAAGCAGTTATAACATCATATACTGAATGCTGCTTAACAAACATAGTAGACAGGATGATCGAAATGCCAATAATATCACTTACAATGACACCCAATTTGCCAAATCTCTTGCTGTGATGAACTGCAATCATGGTTCCTATTGAATTGTAAACATGTATGCTGGGCCATAGATTAGCTGGTGTATCACTTGCATAAATAGCCTGCACCATGTGAGTAAACACATTATCCCTTGGCATAACTACAGGCCTTAGCTGATGCATGTTAGGAAACAGCGTTGAAATAACCAGGAACACTGTCATGCCTGTTGCCAGGAAATAAAAGTTCTTGTAATAATCCTCCACATCGAAGGAAAACAGAAAAAACAACAGTGTCAGTGAAACATACGCAAACCACATATAGTAAGGAACTATAAAGGCCTCAACAAATGGAATAAAATCATCCACTTTGGTATGAATCACAGCATAATGAGAAAACTGATGCTTTTCCAAACTGAAAAACCAAATCAGATAGATAGGCGCGTAGATAAAAACAGGCATAGCCATTTTCAGGATATCTCGCATAGTATCTTTGCTAAGCGGCCTTTCTGTCCACTCCTCGTATTTCTTTTTCATAATTTCATCCTCATCACGGCAGGCGGCCTGCCGAAAAAACTTCACAAACTAATGATAAAACACTTAAAGCAAAAAAACAACTTTAGCGGAATTATTATCAGTTAAAATGGAAAATCTTCTGAAGGAGCTTGTAGCCTGTAAGAGTGATCTTTCTTCCACCCTTTCCAGGAAGATATATATAAGTTCCTTCTATGCTGTATCGTATTTTTAAATACAATAAAAAGTTCTTTTCCTTTATGTACTCAAGAAGCTCTTTTCTCTTCTCAAGGTTTTCTTTTGTATCTTCAGTAATAAGAAGTACAGAAGAAATAGCTGTAATGATCTCCAGATAGTTGAACATATATTTATGTCTTTCTCTCTGGGAGCGGATCATTCCATAGTTCTCTACATAGTAATCAACCATAAGCTTGTTTACGCGAAGCTGCTGATCAATTCTTGAAAGCATGATCTTCTGGTTAACAGACTGATCCTCTCGTCCAATGTAGTAATAGTAGAAATTAACATCGAGATAATACATGTTTTTAACAAAAGGAAGTGGATTAAAAACATAGATATTATCTACGTAGAATGTATGCTCTGGAAGCTTAAGTCCGCACTGCTTCAAAAGCTTGGTTCTAAAAATAACGGAATGCATAAGAAGATAATGTCCCTTAGGAGTTCTCTTAATATCCTTCCATGAAAAAAGCTGTTCAATAGGAAACATGGTATTGTATCTCATTACCTTATGTCTCTTCTCTCCCACCTTGTTGTAGACAAAATTGCTGATAAGAAGATCAAGCTGTGTATCACCACCGGCAAGCTCTGAAAGAGTTGAAAGTATCTTTCTGTAAGCTATCTCCTTTACCCAGTCATCAGAATCTACAACCTTGAAAAACAGTCCAGTTGCATTCTCAAGGCCCGCATTTACTGCTGAGCCATGTCCGCCATTTGGCTTGTGTATTGCCTTAACAATAGTTGGATACTTGGCAGCATATTCATCTGCGATCTCTGCTGTTCTATCCTTTGATCCATCATCTACTACCAAAATCTCTACATCTTCACCACCTACCAAAAGGGACTCTATGCACTTGGCCATATATCCTTCTGAATTGTAGCATGGTACTGCGATTGAAAGTAACTTCATTTCTTATTTAACTCCTTAATCTACTGCTTTCGAATTTTTCCATTGTGGAAAGACAGGTACGAAGATCATTGAACCTGTCATAAACGTCCCCCTCGTTGACAACCACGCCAAGGGACATAGCCATGATATCAATCATATCGTTCGTTATTGTTGGACGAAGCTTCGATAAAATATCATTTTTCTCTGAAGCAAGATCCGCATCCAGAAACTTGATAACAAGCGGATCCATGTTAAGCTCTCTGGCTTCTTCGTCAACACTCTTTTCCATAACATCAGAGGGCTTGTAGGGCTCCTGCCTGAATCTCTCACGTTCTTTTTCATAAGAAGGCACAGAATATGAGCTTTCTTCTGAAACAGGCTTGCTTTCTGAAGCTCTGTCTGCTGCACTTACCTTCTCAAAACGGTATTCCTGAGAAACATCAGGATACTTTGCTCTGTCAACTTTAGACATGAACATATCCAAAGGTCTCACATATACCTTGTAATCCCCATACAAAGCCTGGTAAACCACCATTTCTTCTCTTGTCTCAGAATGAGTTGCTATAGTAACTATCTGATACAGATTTCCTTTGAAATGCCTGTATAGTTCTTGTGGTCTTGGTCTATCTGGTCTGTCCACTTAAAAACCTCCCGCCAATACTGTTTTAAAAAACCTAGTATAGTATAATCCCAACTTAAGTTTATTTCAAACCTTACACTTATTTCATACAGTTGTGCACTTAATTATCACCATCTCTACACTTATAACATAGTCAAGCTTACCTGTTTTAACCGCTTCATCATTGGTTGCACAAAGCTCCAACGTATCAACAAGTTCCTTTGTAGTGTACCCCTTGGCCCAGTTTATATACTTTCCCACAAGGAAAGGAGCAAGCTTTACTGCACTAGCAATTGTTCCGTTATCTTTGTGATTAGCATTCATCTCCTTGACCTGAAGCATAAGATTAAACTGCCTTGTGATAAGGGCAAGAATCTTTGCCGGAGGTTCCTTGAGAGCCAAAAGATCATAGTATAGGTCAATTGCTTTTTTCTGATTTTTCTCAACTATGGCATCTGTCATAGCAAATATACGGTTCGTAAGCCACCCGGCACACACAGCCTCAATATCCGCCTCTGTCACTTCACTTCTGTCCATGCAGTAGCATACAAGCTTTTCTATTTCTGTGTTGATGTTGGACATGTCAGTTCCAACTCTTTCCAGGAAAAACCTGATTGCCCTTGGCGAAATATTCTTTCCCTCATTTCTGATCTTGGAAAAAATCCATTTAGAAAGATTGTCTTCATCCATTTCGTCGCAACATATCTCAAAGCCGCTTTTTGAAACGGTTTTGTAAATATCCTTACGTTTATCAACTTCTTTTTCTGCGAAAATGAAATAAGTTGTTTCTGAAGGTGCCTTTAGATATTCAGAAAGCTCTGGGCATCCGTTTTTGAAAAAGCCGCTATTCTCAACGAGAATAACTCTTTTGTCTGACAAAAAGGGCATGGTCTCTGCCATATCTATAACTTCACCCGGATTTATGGAATCACCCTCGTATCGGGTAAAGTTCATTGACATTCCGTCTCCAAGAAGTCCCTTAACAAGCTTTTCCCTGTTCTGGTTTCTTAGATATGCCTCTTCTCCATAGATAAGATAACACTTCTTAAATGCTCCGGTTTTGATATCCTCATTTAGTTGTCTTTGTTTTACTTGAAAATCTGATGTCTTAGCTGCCATTTTTACACTCCAGCTTATATGTTAACACAGTACCACTTTCTTTTAAATACAACATAATCCTAATTTTGCCCCTATTAATCTCAAGACTTATCTGGCCGCTTTGGTCAGTTCTAAGTATTCGTGTCCCGGTATTCTCAAGTCTTTGCAAAAGTTCTTTATGAGGATGGCCATAGCTGTTACCTTCGCCGCAGCTTATTATTGCAAGGCTTGGCTTTATCATTTCAAGAAACTCAGTATCTGTGGTGTATCTTGAACCGTGATGCGCAACCTTTAAAAGGGTAATATCCTTGAACATTCCTGAATTTCTTTTTATATCTTCTAATATGTGTTCCTGCCCCTCTTTTTCCACATCGCCTGTCAAAAGAGCTGTAAAATCCTTGTATTTCAGGAAAAGAACCGTCGAATATGCATTAGCCCCCTCTGTAGTCATGCCCTTCCTAGGATTAAGGCAGGTTATCTGAAGCTTCCCAAGACCGCTTATTTGCTGTCCACAGCTAATATAGCTTATTGGAATCTTAAGACTTTCCGCCTTTTTCTGTAGCATTTTATAATTATCGCCCCTGGAAGTTTCAGAAACATCCGGCAAAAAGAGCCTCTTGACCTGTATCCCGCCCTTTTCCATATTGTCTAAGATTTCGAGAAGACCTGATATATGATCCTCGTCCTCATGGGTTACTATTGCCGCGT
>JAEEGL011556666.1_pt1 | contig 16656 bp, 11 predicted proteins | sample 9134231 | NCBI WGS metagenome assembly JAEEGL01 (sample SAMN16246548, study PRJNA631951) | gut metagenome | biome: gut microbiome; feature: rumen; material: fiber-attached | host: Bos | place: Iran: Karaj | collected 2018-10 | reverse complement strand
CTCCACAGGCGTGCAGTACTCAAGCGAGGAATGCGGAAAGACATGGTTGTAGTCATGCTGCCATTTTCCAAGCGCCTCCTTCAGTTCATCCAATGTTTTGAATTCGTTTATCCATAGCAGATCCTCCTTGAAGGTGCGGATGACGCGCTCCGTGTCCGCGTCGCCCTTGGGATTGCAGTAGCTTGTGAAGACATGCCCGGGCCCGAGGGCCTTCTCGTACTCCGCGAACGCCTTCGACGTCGGCTGGCAGCCGTTGTCGCTGACAATCGAAAGGATCAGGAGGTACGGGTCGGAACAGTCGATCCCGCAGGGGAACTGCATGTCCACGGCCTTGTCCATGGCCCGTATCCAGTCGGACGACCGGCTGGTCGGGGAGGCCTCCGGCGCGAGGAGCTTCTTGCTTCCCCAGTCGAGGACGACATGTACATAGGCCCACCCCTGCGCGGTCCTGGTCCTAGTCATGTCCGTCCCCCGCACCGTGTCGGGCATGACCGTGACCGGCTTGCGCGTCTTCGGCTCCCGTCTGGCGCGAAGGGCCGTGTTGCGCGGGACAGTCAGGCCGTTGTCCTTCATCAGCCGGGCCACCCCCTTGTGGTTGACACGCTTGTCGACATACTTCTTCAGGTATGCCGTGACCCGTCTGACGCCCCATGACGGATGCTCCCCCTTCAGCCTTTCGACTTCAGGCGGCATGTCCAGGTAGAACTGCCTCTGGCGTCGCCTCCGCCGGGCTGCCAGTCGTTTTTTTTTAGCTCCATGTGGAGTTCGCCTATGGTCTCCTTCAGCTTCCTGTTCTCTTTTTCAAGACGTTCCCGCTCGTGGTCCACGCCGCCACGCTCGTAGATCCGCGTCCCCTGCGTCAGCAGCAGGTTCTTCCACTCATAGTACATGGCCTGGGTTATCCCGTGGTCGTTGCACAGTTCGCTGATTTTCACATCCCCCCTGAGCCCTTGAAGCACGATGTTCAGTTTCTCCAGGGGTGTCCATTGTTTTCGTTGTGTCATGAAGTCCGCTCCTTTTGTTTTTGAGACATCCTTAATTTAGCTGAGAATTTAAAGGGGTACAATATCTCTCCCTAAAATGAATGGTTCAGCCTAAACACTAAAAGTTACGGATATAATGTTTTACGAGAGGAATAAACAATAGTATTTGAATGTTCTTTAGAAATCAGTACATATTGATCATGACCTGCTAAACAGCCATTTCACACAAGGTTCAAGGCCTTCGGGCTTAAATTCCTGTCCTTCCTGAAACTCCGAATGGCCAGTGAGCGACATGGCGAAGTACTGGTTGCGTTCTGGGAAATACATGTCGATCTGGCTGGTAAAATTCTGGGCGCCGAAAGTCTTCAGGAATCGTTTGCAATCTTCGGAGGAAGACCGCGCGGAAAGACCGGTCTTTTCTGTGAAATGCGGACAGTCTATTTTCGTGATGACGATCGCGCACCTGATATGTTTGCGATTTTGGGGGTAGACACCTTTCAGGATCATGCCCAGAATGTTGAGATTGCCATTGGGATCCGTCAAGGAGTGCACTTGCGGCAGGTATTGCTCTTCTCCCGCGTAGTCCGTGTATTTGTATCGGAGTTCCTTCAAGGAAAAGGGATCGACGACGAAAACGATGGTATCCACCAATGTCAGATATCGTTCTCTTGTCTGACTGTCGAAATCTTCGAGTTGCTCTCCCGCCTGGTCAAAGAAATAGTATCTTGTTCTGGTTTTGGGATGAAACAGGCAGTTGGGTCTCGTAAAATGCTCAGCCGTTGTTTTGGATGGGCGGTGGCCGTTTGCGATGTTCTCGTTGCACGTTTCGATCCAATATCCGTCTTTTTCTTGAGAGACGGGGGCAAAATCGTTTGGATACGTCGTCCACAGATGGTTGACCAACGCATTCAGAAACAGCGTCTTGCCTGAAAAAGTCCCACCGATGATGGCGATGAGTTTGGGCACGACATTTTCATCTTGCCAATTCAGGCCATGCCGACAGTCATCGTGCTGGCAGATGGCGTCATATTTGGCAAAACGGAACAGGCGCGTGGTGACGAGTCGTTTGCCGCAGCTGCATTTCCAATAGAGGACGCCGTAGCGATGTGATGGCATGAGCTGGTGCTCGGCCCGGCAAGTGGGACAGATGTATATGGGATTGAGCACCTTGCGGTCACAGTACCGACAAAGGATATAGAAACCGCGCGCCTTGAGATATGCCTTGACGGCAAGCATGAGAAGGCCGGAGACAGTCGTGTCCGCAAGGAAGACGACCACAAAAGCCAAGGTGAAGCAAAGAATGAAGACAAGCAATATGGGGAAGACGACGATCCAAAGCGAAGCGATGGTGAAAATTTCACCCAAAGCGAGGAAGGACCTGCAGACCTTGACGATCCAATTGTCGTCGTGGCCTATAATATAAAAATTTTGTTTGATTTGAATGTTCAGTCTTTGGGAGATCTTTTTTATGTTTGCTATCGAATCCGTCAAGATTTGAACAAGATTGCTTTTCCAAACGCCATTGTAGTAAAAGTAGTTTTCATAGACATACGGATCTTCTTTTTCAGGACTCATCTTTCACTCCATTTCTTGGGGACTCGTATGTGGAAAATATACTTGCAAAAGCTTTTGCCGAAACAATAGAGTGAAAACAAAAAGCCAACGACAAAACAAACGGAAACAAAATATATTAGCACATAGATGACGAAAGCATATATCAATAAACCGAGAAACAGAACACCCAGGGCGTATCCTGCGAACTCTCTTCCATCTTCAGTATTCAAAAATTCCATGGCTGCACTCAGCAGCCCGGGGCCAAAAACAAACAGCAATATCCAAAAAAGGCATCCCATTGCCATTCTTCCTTTACAAACAATCAGCTATTGAAACCTGTGGCTTCGCCATCAGGAAATTCTTGCGCTGTCTTGATTGGAACAGGCCTTTAAAGAACGACGGCTTCTTGCGCTTTGCCATTACCTTCATGAACAAGATTCCGTTTTTGTTCGACGTCATTTTTTGGTAAAGCAAAGGGAATTTGGAGATGAGCTTTAGGAATTCGTCATTGTTGAAATCAAGGAAGAGTATATTTTTCACATTTTCACGCCATTCAGGCACATTGATTACCGTATCTTCTTCCGGGGAGTCGGTGAACAGGTAGTCAAGCAGCGCCATCGCGCCGGGCATCATTTTGCCATGTTCGTGGCAATGATTCCAAAGCGTGCAGACGAACGCATGCGAGTCGTTTTTTGATTGTCCAAGAAAGTGAAGCAGATGCAACTCGAAGCGCTTGCATTCCTCAAAGCCATTTTGGCAGAAACGCGGCAGGAGCCAATCATGGAGCTGCCTTGCGAATTCCGGTTCTTTCACCGCAATGGTTTGCGCGTAGTCGTTAAAATTGACGGCATATTGGATGGCTTTGCGCATATCGGCTTGTGGGAGAATGAAATAAAGAAGAAAGTATTTTGGGGTTTCGAATTTGGGAACAAGATCCCGGATGGCGTGGATAAAGCCGTTCATCTGACTAATGGCGGAGGGAGAGGCGTCGAAACGTTTGCAGCGTCTGAAGATTTCCTTGAGGACGGTCAACCGCGATTCGTTGTCCGGGATGGCTTTCACCATTCGGAGCAGGTTGTCGCAATCCGCGCCTGTGGTTTCGAACGTTGTGGCGAGATACAATTTCGAAAGCTGGCTTGACAAGTCAAGATGATCGTCTTTGAACGTTTTCAGGATATCAAAGAAATTGGCTGAATTGTCCCCTCTTTTTTCGAACAGCAATTTGGAGATCATCTGGGCATGTTCGTTTTTTGAATTGGCCAGCAGGAATCGTAGCAGGGCCACATTGAAGTCGTCTGACATTGACATGAGCCATTTGGAGTCTTGAAGGACGTTGTCCAGTTCACATAACTGGAGGATGAAATCGAACTGGGGCCTGTGCTTCTCGAATGTCCAGCCCAGAATGGTTTTCCAATCGATGGCCTTGTCAAGTCTAGGCGCCAGCGACGCGGCGTCCCAATGTTGGTTCAAGAGGAGGAGCAGGTAGATTTCATGTTCAGAAAGATGTTCCAGACCGAGTAGATGCTTTTTGACGAGACTGTCAAAAGTGCCGTTGCTCGCCTTGGTGAGCAATTGATAATCGGACAGCATGAGCTGACGGTCATGGGGCAATATGCTGAAAAGGTATTCATTCAGGGATTCTAGAAAAGGTGAGGAATTGCTATTCAGGATTTCGTAAAAGCGCCGGATTTCATCTTTATTCGAATCGAGATGGATATTCGAGACAATATGCTGAAAAAGTCTTGCAAGGCAGGAACCGTCGCTTTTGACGGAGCTGTATGAAAAGGCCTCGATGTAACGCGCGACAGGCGGCGTTGTATTGTGTTCCAGCATCTGGAAACAGAGCGCGACGGCCTTGACGTCGTTTTTCGATTCGCATTTGAAATGTGAGAGGAAATCCACGTATTTCTGGTGACGCTGAACGAGAAACGGAATGTCAACAGACATTTTGGGCGTTTCTTCGTCAATTTGAACGGTGGCGTAGTTCGAGTCGGTTCCAATGAAATCATATTCATGGGCATCGACAAGATCATGCGTGTAGGACAGGACGGGCAGCCTGGACGCCAGCCCCCGCGGGAAGAGCATTTGCAGCGCGCCCAGATACAACGTGAAATCCTGAACATTCGCCATGAAGGATGTGGAGTTGTTGTTGAGGCAATGGTTGAAAATGACGGAGAAGGTCTTGAGGAGGGCGGGATCCTTCAATTTTTCCAAGACGGCGTCTTGGGTGAACGCGGGATTGGCCGTAAGAGCGTCTTCGGAGAGCACGGGCAGGAAGGGCGGGGGCTCATGTTCCGATTCCGGCTCGGGGCTGTTGGCGAGACGTTGCGCGTTGGTCTTGTATTCGTTTGGAATGTCTTTCCAAAACGTGTCAGAGCCGATGTAGCAAGCCGTGGGTTGCGGCCATGGCGAGCCGTCCGATACCAGGGCATGGGCGATGAAATTGCCGTTTCGTCCATCGAAACAGACGCCGATATAGGTTTCCTGCACCATTGCAATTTTGCCGCTTTTCAGGGAAAACGAGTAGAAAAAGGCCGGCATTTCGTCTGGATTTTTATTAGGCGCGCAAAAGTAGGGATAGTTGATCAAATGGGCCTGCAATTCGTCAAGTTCCTCTTTTGAAAGTCCGTCGGAATATGAGAAGACGGAAAAACCGCTGCGGCCGGTGATGTTCCAATTGAAGCATGAATAGATCCATTGGTATATTTTCATTGCCTAATTCCTCTTGGCGGATTCCATTTATTTATTGATTCTAATTGATTTTTCTTTTAAAAGCCATTCAAAAGGATCCAAAATTCCGAAAGGATTCCTATGGTTGCTCGGCAAGTGCAAGTCAGCCGTCGGTGCGAAGCCAAGCGAACTGAAGCCGAAGAATTCCACTTTGCTGAAAAGAGATTCGACGGTATTGAGGAAACTGCTGCTGTCTGGCCATAGGCATTGTATTTGTCTTCTCATGAAAGACGTTTTTTCGTCTTCCGTGAGTTGTCCAGAGAAAACCTGATGGTCGGCGGGCAGGAACGCATGGGTCCCCGCCGGAAGGTTGTCGTATTCCTCGTGGGAGCAGGCCAGCATGTCAAGTTTTGACATGGCGATTGCCATGGGGATTCGCTTGGCGTTTGTATTTTGGGTGTTTCTTGTGATCCAATTGTTCACATATTCGATCATGGCCAATGGATTATGGTTTTGCGGATTGGGAATGGGGTGTTTTTTGATTACTGCATAATCTGTTTGGTAGTTGAGACTTCCAGTAGGGTCGACGATTGTGATGAAGCCATCGGCCTGGCTGAGCAGCTGCTGTTTGGTGATGGTCTGCATCCCGCCGTTGGCTTCCTCTTCCATGAGTTCCTCGCCGGCCACGTCCAGCAAGGAGATGAGGATGTTTTTTCCCGATTCCGTTTTGAATGAATATACGTTTGCATACTTCCAGGCGTATCGTTGCTTTAGTGTATTGTTTGGAAGTTTAAATTGTTCATAGGCTTCCTCATGACGTATGTTGGTCTCCAACGTCAAGTTGGTGACTGCCGTGAGCCGGCCCATATTTTGTAACGTTTTGACCAAGGCGTCGTGATAGGTAGTTTTCCCCGAATTCCGCACGCCCAGAAGCACGATGGAAACTGTTCCGTCATACCGGAATATTTCCGGCGGCAGGGGAACTTGGCAATGGGGGCAGAGGGGATTGATTATCGTGGGATCTTTGCATATTGGGCATCTTATCTGGTGATGGTCTCTAGTTATTGGCAGGAGAGACAGGAGTCTGTCCCTTAAGGAAGGACGAAAGCTTTTGTCCAAGGAGTTAGGATCAGGCGCGGTCTTCGGAGTGTCCGCTGTCTCCGCCGTAGTTTCGCCGCCTGTTTTGAACACGTCATCGTCATTGTTTTGTGACGCAGTCGATTCAGTATGTTGCTTACCTAAGGTTTCAATGCGCTGTTTGCAGACTTTGCATTGGTAGGCAAGACTCAATTTCGAGAGCAAGCTCAGCTTTTCGAAGCAGTATGGGCATTTCAGGGACAACGAGCCGCTTAGCAGGCGCATGACATTAAAACCACCGTCTTGTTCTTCAAGGTGGAATCTTTGGCAATCCAGACTATTCGCGAACAATAGATTGTAGAAGTTTTTTTTCTGGTAATCCGGAATGACATATTTTGACTTCGAGTTGCTTTGGGCTGGGAGGCGGAGAATTTCGTCGCCTTCGTTAAGCGATATGGGCTTTGAGTGGAAGGATCGCTTGAGAACCAACTGAGGCGTCGGCACGTCGCATGTGACGACAAGTTCCCCATTTCCCTTGATTGTCCAGAAGACAATGTCCAGTTTACGATTTAAGGTAAAAAAGCGGGGTCGCGAAGCGAGCACATTGTCATTCCAGGCAGCGCCGAAACTGTATCGCCAGTTCAGGCAGACGTTGAGATTGTAGCATTCCGAAAGCCTGCCTGGTCCTCCTGACAAGATGAATTTTTGCTTTGAGATGAATTCCTTCGCGGAGCATTCGCACTTGTTGAGATTGGGATTACCCAATAATTCGTCTTTGTTTTTTGCGTATCGAGTTTGGCAGCCGAATTTTGTCTCGTCTCGGTTTTCTATGCTTGGCCAGTCGAACTTGAGATAGACGGACGGAATTCCTGGGCCTTCCAGCAGCTGTAGAGATTGGAAAGGAGTCGCCAGAACCTTGCATTTTCTTAAAAATTCGTCTGAATCCGTTGTGTAATACGCGATTTTGTCTTTAAACATCGTTTTGAATTTCGTGTCGAAATCGCGGGCGAGTAGCAACCAATCCTCTGCTGTGAGTTTTTTCCAGAAACTATCCATGTCAAGGTTGAGAGCGGCCGCGAGGAAAGGCATGTATTTTTGATTTTGGGGGGGGGCGGCAGAGGCAGAGGCGATGATTGTTGTTAGTTCCCTTGGAGACAGCTCTTTCTCGTTTATCGACACGTTCAAATAGGGCGTGTTCACTTGCATGAAACTGGCGGCGGCTGTCCGAAGGAGACTGCAGTATTCGAAGTCGTTCAGCAAAAGTTCCCGCAATTCCCTTCCCCTGAACGTGTCTCTGATGGCTAATGCCATAACGTAGCTTGAATAATCCACGTTGGCTAGAGAAAGCGACGATTGATTTTGAAAAACGGAAAGATATAGATTTAGGACTTTGGATGATTTGTCCTTGTGGTTTTCCAAGATCTTGTATGCCCAATATATAGGGGCGACGGTTTTGACTGGGGCAGTCACAATCACGCTGTCTGTCGCATACATTTGGAAAATGGACCAGGCAAACAGCGAATTGTCCAACTGCTCGTAATCGGTCTGAGGGTGATGCGTGTATTTTTTTAACAATTTCGCAAAGGCGTTTTTAGTGGCGTTAGTGAGTTCACGCCGGGCTTCCATGTCGTCGAGCACGAGGCCGCAGGATGCCAGGAAGCCGATTTCTTCCGGAAGCCATTTCTTGTAGACTTGCGTGAGGCTATTCTGGGCAGCATCATTCAAACGCTTCAACAGCAACACGGCCGTATCGGGATCGAAGATGACATCATTGGCGCCGCGCAGAAAATCAAGCGAGAGAACGACCCCACGATAGGTTTCAGCCACAAGTTCTTCATTGTTCAGGCTCAGCAAATAATCCCGCTGGTAGTACGGCCAGCAGAGCCTGTGATTTTCCTGTCTCCGGCATTTGTCGAAAAGCAGATACGGATCATCGCGGTCCGTGTCTTCATTGAGCTCTTGGCAGGCTTCGACAATATATTGATCCAGTTGTTCGGGCGTAATCATAAATTCTTCGGAGTTAAGTGATTAGAAGTTTTGTCCAGGATCGATGTTTGGAAACGGGGGTCTCCTGGGGAGAGCGGCAGGCCGTGCGGCGGGACTGGAACCCGCTTTTTCAGGCGGGCTTGAAAGTGGCTTTTCCGCCTGTGCCCCGTCGTCAATGTTCTTGACAAGTTCGTCGAAGGCATCGGCCTGGTAGTTGTTTCCCGGTACGTTTGTCAAACGTCGCACAATGGCGTCAAAGCTTTGAAGACTTCTGCGAATCTTGTCGGCCTGTTCATGCATTCGCTTGGTTTGTTCCAACACTCTGGCCTCGATCTCGCCGGAATCCAATTGTTCGCATTTGCTTTTGAGTTTCTCTGCTTCCAGGTTCAACGCGCGCAGAATCTCTTCGTTGTGTTCGATGTCCGTCTCCAGCTTTTCAAGGATGTCCTTTTGTCGGTTGAACTCGTCTTTTTGGCCGTGTATTACATCGATGTTTTTCTGAATGTGGTATAATTCACTCCTCAGCTGATCTAGAATGCCCTGCTGTTCATCGCGTCTTGCATTCAATTCCGTGAATTGCGACAAATCGTCATCGGAAAAATGGCTTTTCAGGTCTTCGACTTCCCGAGACATTTCTTCCTTCCTTGCTTGATTGCGGGCGATTAGGTTTTGAAGCATGTAGATTCTGTCCAGACATTCCTTAAAAGACAAGCATGTCCGCGCCAGAAGCTCGTATTTCTGCAATATATCGTCTTCATTCAGCATGCCCTTGAGCGAATCAAGCAATTCTTTGGCGGACGCCTGCAAAGACGAGGCTTCTGACAACGCGGCATTGCCGGTCGTGATTGGAGTTAATTGGGTCGTCATGTTCATTCCTTCTCCAAACAGTCCTCCCAGTTCACCTCTTTTAGGAACGAGTTCAGCGCTTCCGCCGCCTGTTCCAGGTCTTGGCTTTTTCTATTGCCACTCTGAAGAGAGACAAAGCGGACTTTGATGTTTGTTTCAGCGACATTGCACAAGGTTTTCAATTCCTCAAGGGCCAGAGAATACCGTTCCCTGAACTCCTGAGGATGGTCTAGTTTTTCACGGAAAACCTTGATTTCGGACTGCCGTCGTCTGATTTCCATGTCTAGGCCCTCCGAATGCTGCTGACTCTTGGATATTTTCGTCCTTGTCGCCGCAAGCAGGGCTTCTCCGTTTTGTTTCCAGTCGCGTTCCATGTCGCCCAGATTGTTTTGTTTTTCCGCCATTCGGTTTTTCTGGACAGAGATATCTTCGACCTGTTGGTTGATTTGCATCTTGAGCGGTTCCAGTGCCAAGGCGCCTTGGCTTGTGGACATGTTCAGCAGGATAGTCCGGTTTTCCTCCTGCAAAGCCAGCTCCTGTTTGAGTTTGTCGTGCATTTCATCAAGAGACTTTTCCAAGGCCTTGAGCTCCTTCTGGGAACGCATTAATTTGGCAAGGAGATCGTCGGTTCTCCTCAATGCCTCGTCTTTGGTCATGAATGACATGTTTTGCTCTCCTGGCAATGTGCTACCGCTACAGATTGAAGTCCATCGCTTCCAGTGTGTTGTATGCTTCTCTGGAAGGCTCCCCCTCTTGAGCCGCAAGACGGTTGCAATGATTTTGAATGATCGTGTCGAGGACTTTGGGGATCCAAACGCCGTTTACCATTCCCGAAGTCTGCAAGGACTCGAAATATTTGGACAGGTGTCCGCTCGCCTTCTCGCAGATGTGTCTTGTGTCATAATGCTCCAGTTCGAGTCTTTCCATGACGAGCTTGACGGCGAGTTCAACCGTAAGACCATGGAACTCAAGCTGATTCGGGAAAAAAGCAGCAGTCATGGGATATTGGGCCTTGAGTTTTTCCAGATTGTCCCGCGTGTCGGCGATGATGCAGACCATGGAGGAAAGGTTCTCCGGGGCCGCGACTTCCGTGAAGAAAGCCGACAACGCCTCTGGGGCATAGCCTTGATTGCGCGAATCCGTAATCAACTCCCCAAGATCCGTAATCATCAGAACGCCGCCCGTCGATTTTTCGAAGAGTTCGCGCACCTGCACTTTTGTCTGGCCGACATATTGGCCGGTCAACTGGATGGCGGGTACGATTCTGACTTTGTTTTGCGGAAGAATGCCAAGCGCATAGAAGGCTTTCGCCACATATTGGGCGGCAGTCCGTTTGCCGGTGCCCGGATTCCCGATGAAAAGCATGTTGTGTTGTTCCTGGATCCGGGCGGCGGAATGATTTAGGGACGCCCGTTTGATGGTGAACTTCTGGCGCGTCTGAATGCCCTTGAGGAAGTCGGCGAGTTTGTCCATGTTCTTCATGTCCCGTCGCAGGTTTCCCAGCACTTTGTCAAACGGCTCAACGACGGCGTCGTTTTCCGTTGCCAAATCCTCTGTTTTCAAGACATTGTCGTATGCGAATTTTGAATCTCCAATCGCCTCCCGTTTGATTCTTCCGATGAAGTTGCCTTGAACGCGTTCGAAGTAGTTTATGACCGTGCCCGCGTTGCCAAAATGGCGCTGTTTCGACATCTGCTCGAGATTCCTGCGCAATGTTTCACGGAACAAGGCGACCTCCTGGTCCCAGATGTCGGCGTGTCTTCGCCCGTCGTCGCCGTAGATTTCAAAATGGCTTTTTTTAAGGCGCCCGTTGAATATTTCAATCAGTTCGTCCAAGGTAAAGTCATCGAAATAGACTTCGTTGGGAAAGCGCCTTCTGAAGCCTGGGTTCAACTTGTACAATTGAGTCATTTCGTCCGTGTAGCCAGCCATGATCACGATCAAATCGCTGAATTCCGTTTCAGTAAGCAGCTTCACGATCTGGTCGAGAATGTCCTTGCCATTGGCGCCGGTCGCCAGCTGATAGGCTTCGTCAATGAACAGTACCTTGTGCTTGGCTTCCGTGAACACGGCGCGGACGCGCTGCGAATAGTTCCTCCCGTCCGCCGAGGAAAAATCCTTGATGGGATCGCATTCCAAAACTTCCGAAGAGCTGATCATTCCGAGATGAAGCAGCAAGGGCGCCGCGTATTTTTTGGCGAACGTGGTCTTTCCCGTACCCGGATTGCCCAGAAATAGGAAATTACGTGGCTCGTCCACGCTAGTCGTCGCCAGGCCGGATTTGAACTCCTGACGATTGGCGAGATCGCGGAAAAACGCCTTGGGACGCGTCCAGCCTTTTTCCTCGCGCATGCCGTCGAGCACGTTTTGGACTTTTTGTCTTTCAAAATGCGGCGGCTCGGGAATGTCCGACATTTGAATGTGGGAGGACTGGTTCCGGGGATTGTCCATTTGCCGCGCGCCGACATTCCTTCGGATGGTTTTCAGCATTCGATTGACGCCGTGTCCGTTCTCGAATATTCCCCGCCGTCTCTGCTCGTTGAAGAAATTGCAAATCTTTTCCTTGACCTGCTGCTTGTATTTGAAGTTATACGCCTTGAGATCCCGTTCAAGCATTTCCCACAACTCTTCCGTCTTGAAATGGGCCAGTTTAAGCCTCAAGCCAATATGAGAAGACAAGTTGGCGAAGTTCTCAAGCCGCGAGATGACGGAGCTTGAATCCGGTGCCGTCATGACAATCGGCAGATCATGGTCCGGATTGCCCATTTCATCGACTAGGGTTTTCAATGCCTGCGCGGACCAGTCGTCGACCAGGAAGTCATCGATGTTATCAATCAGCACGATGCCGTCAATGGCCTCCTCAAGCTTCTTGTTCAGGTTTTCGATGATTTCGCCATGGTTGATGCCCGAGGCGATGCTACCGTATTTGAGCTCGACGACCTTGCCTGTCTTTCGTCCCAATTGCAGATAGAGGTTCGCGACGACATTGGCCAGGCATGTCTTGCCGGAACCGGATGGACCGTAAATCAGTGTGTGCGGCATCCTGCCAGGCAAGTCCTTGTATTGCTCGATCAGCCTTTCCATCTCTCTCTTGGCTTCGCTGATGCCAATCAACTCGTGGAGGGCCTCCACGGCCTTTTCGCGTTTTTTCAAGACCTTTGCGTCCTCGCCATAGATGTCCTCCAGAAAGGTGTAGCCGTCGCCTTGTTTCTCATTGAGACAACGCGCCACGGAACAGCAGAATTGACGCAGGTTTTCCTGCCGAGACATGGCGCGCGAGGCGACTAGGCCGATTCCATCGCCGCCAGGCCGGTGCAGGGAAAGGCACGGATATTTGAGAAGCATTCTCTCGATGTACGACTTGAACACCTCTCGGGACGGACGCTTGATTTTGATGTCCGCGGAGTTGTTCACATTTGACGAAATGCGCATCAAGGAACTTTGGAAATCCTCGAAGCGTTCCGTTTTGCACACCAAGTAGGACAGGCAATTGCCGATGTCTGCCCATTCGGACATGTTGCGCATGATGGACACGACGTTTTCATCGTGGACGTCATCCAGCGTCAGCGTGTCCGGATACATGAAAATGACGGCCTTTTTGCCCGAATTGAGTTTCAGAAGATTGGTTAGGGCTGAAATGAGCCCGGCGTCCGCCTTCAGATCCCGTTTGTCGGCATCGTCTTTGTAGGGCGGTGTTTCGGCGGGGCTGGAGGCGTCTTGGGCTGTTCCCTGCGCTGGGGCGTCATTTTCAGTCTGGATCGACACCTGCCGTGTTCTTCCGCGCGGGGAATGCTTGATCTGTGAGCCGGAAGGCTGTTTTTGGCCCGCATAGGTCTCCAGAGCCTTGCTGGAGGAGATGTCCACGATCCGTCCGCTCTTTCTGGAAATTTCGTAAATGACACGCACACCACGCGCTTCCAGATACGACCTGATGGCTTCTTTTATGGGAAGCGCCCCTTTTTTCATGTCAAGCATGAAAAAATCGTCGTCTTGTCCCTCCAAGCGGAACTGGCACACGCTGCCTGTTTGCTCAAGGCGGTCAAACAATCTCTCGCTGTCAATATATCTCTCTGGCGTTCCCATTGTTATCTTCCTTGGCGTTCACGTCTTTCGCGGCCTTTTTCCGAAGGATTTTCACGGGTAGACGGACGCGTCGTCTCAGATTCCTCTTCAGGTGGCTCGCCATCCCAGCCGTCTATTGTCACGTCACAGCCCGCTGTCTTGGAGATTTCTGCGAAGCGGGTCATTAGTTGCGCCAGTTTGCGTTTGCAGGCCTTGTTTTCAGGAAGTTGTGTTTCTCCCTCGTATTGCGTCATTTCAAACTTCAGCTTGTCTGCTTCTTCTTGAGTCATGCCCAAGGGGATGGTGAAGGAGAGCGTTTCGTCTTCCGTAAGGCTCATATCCATGAAATGCGTTGACAGCTCGCCATGTCCATCGTCTTCAGCCTCGAGGTTGATGATTTCCTCTTGAGGTTTGCCCGTGAGTGCGCAAATGGTTTTGATGAAATCCTGTTCGATCCGCAGGCGTCTTGCGCATTCAAGTTTGTTTTTGACAGCCTCGTCGCTTAATTTCTGAATCAGAGTCTGAGCTTCTTGGATGAGTTCCTCGGCCTTTTCCAGATTGTGGTTAACCATGGCGGTGTTGGCCTGGGCCAAGTAGTTGTCAACCGCTTCGAAAAGCCTGGGCTGCGACACATAATTCTGGTAGTTTTCCTGATTGGCGACATTCAGCATTTCCTGAACAGCGTCCCGTTGTCCAGTCAATTTGGCTTCAAGTAATTGGCAATCCTGATGGTTTTGGGAGATTTTGGCCTTGAATCTCAGCAATTTGCTGTTGATGTCGTCAAGTTTCGCGGCATCAGGTTCGAAATTGGCGGAATTGGAGAGACTGTCCAAATCAAAGAGTAGGAGATCCGCCTCATGTGAGAGTTTGGAGGTCATGTACTGATACGCGTCGCTTTCAATGATGGAATCGCGCGTTTCGGTTGCGATGTTTAATTTGACGTTGTATTGCAGTTTCACTTTGAAATCGTGTTCTCGTTGCGCCGCTTTTTTTTCGATGGAATCTTGTTCCTGCCGCAATTTTCGGCGGATGTCGATTATTTTTTGCAGCCGTTTCAGAAAGCCGTTGAGTTCGACGCTTATACTTTCGGCTTCCAGCATGATTTGGTGATGTTTGGAACAGACACTACTGACCTTGCTTCTTAAGGCTTCCGCCTGTGAGTTGCTAATCGGTCCGTTCGCTCTCGCCATAAGTTGTTGGAATTCTTTATCGACCGCCTGAAATTGGGCAAAAAAGGAGTCAAGGCTCGGATACGTTTCGATATCCTGTTGGCACTTCTGCAGACTTTCAAGGAGATGCTGGTATTCTTCTCCCAGGGAATTGACTTCATCGGCGGCGTAGAGTTTTGCCGTGTCGGAAAAACCGAGTGGCGTCTGAACGGCGCCCTGCGTCGTTTCGAGCGTCTGCCGCAACGACGAAATGTCGGGCAGCTTGCTGAATATGCCCGCGCTTTGCCGCTCGGCCAACTGCTTTCTGATCATGCCTATGTAATCAGGCCTGGGGATTTCCCTGACAATGATGTCGCCGCTGCCACTCATCTCTTTATCCTCTTTATATTTACTGTATTTGAAGGTCTCAATGGAACATGTTTTCTCAATCGTTCTCGGTGTGAAGCGAAGACTCTTTGAAGTTGAAGCACAGTCCGGATTCTTTCAGTCGCTTTTCAAAATCCAGGATGAAATTCCTATGGGGGATGCCGCTAACTTGGATGACGCCATCCTGCGTGAGGTCGATTTCCAATTTGCTTCGTCTACCGTTTATCAGTTCTTCCTGTAAATGAACATAGCGATCGGTCAGAAAATGGATTTTCTGATTGGACGAGCCGCGCAGTCCCATGCCGGTATTGAGTTCCTGCACGTACGGTCCATCCACAAGCACGTCGACATACCGTAGCAAGGGGGCCTTGAGCGGATCGTCTTGAAGTTCGGCGAGCAGATAGCCGGTAAAGGCGATCACGGACAGGTTCCGGGAGTCGTTTTTGACCTTTTGCAAAAACACGAGCAGGGAGTCGGGATCTTGTTCGAATGGTTCTCCCCCGGAGAGCGTGACGCCTTCGATTCCGTGGTTTGACTCGACCCATTTGTACAGATCCTCCGCCGTCATATCATCGACAAGGCCTTGTCCGCTCATTTCTCTGGCAATGCAGCCGGGGCAGTTTCTTGAGCATCCGTAAAACCATACGACGGAGCGCGAGCCGGGGCCCAACACCTTGCAGATTGCCTTGCGTCTTGCTATATGGAATTTATGGGATGTCATTTGCTTGGATGTCATGAGGGGAACAATATGAAGTGAAAATGAATAAAAAACGTCAAGTGGCGAAAATTTTGATTTTTGAATGGAGATATTTTATTTATAAAAGCATATTATATGACTATTACACCGAATTTTCAAGGAATAGTAAAAACAAAAAAACACTTTGTCATATCATTTAGAGTTTTTGTTGTATTTGGGAGGGCTTTTAAGCATGCAAGCAGTGACCAGCCATTACTTTTTCATATCTTGTCTTGTTTTTTCAGAATGGCATCCTGTGTTTTCTGTATCTTGCTGTCGACTATATTGTACTCTTTAAATTCACTGTAAAATTAAGGAATATGCAACACAAAAAAGAAGTGGACTTCATGTCACAACGAAAGCAATGGACTGGACGGAAAAAACTTGACATTGTGTTGTAGGCATGGGCGCGAACGTGAAGGTCACGAGCTGTGCTATGCCTATCCGCGACGCCATGAAGTCCATTCCCGAAGGCTTCAACGCCATGGTTCCCGCCATTCTGATCCTGACGTTCGCGACGGCTCTGAAGAACATGACGAGCCTTCTCGAAGCGAAGGAATACATCGCCCAGATCATGGAAGCCTCCGCCGGCAAGCTGGCCAACTTCCTGCCCGCCTGCATCTTCTTCGTGGCCTGCGTTCTGGCGTTCGCCACCGGTACGTCATGGGGCACGTTCGGCATTCTGATCCCGATCGTCGTCCACATCTTCCCCGCCGACAGCCCGCTGCTGTTCATCGGCATGTCCGCCTGCCTGGCCGGCGCCGTCTGCGGCGACCACTGCTCGCCGATTTCCGATACGACCATCATGTCCTCCGCAGGCGCCCGCTGCGAGCACATCAACCACGTCCAGACGCAGCTGCCGTACGCGATTACGGTTGCCCTCGTATCGTTCGTCAGCTTCATGCTGGCCGGTCTGATCCAGAACTGGTTCGTGGTCTTCCCGATCTCCGTCGTCATGATGCTGGTCGTCCTCTTCCTTATCAAGCAGTTTTCGAAAGCGCAAGCTTGATTTTTGGCATAAAACAAAACAGAGGGTCGTTGCCAATAATATTTTGGCAATGGCCCTTTTTGGGTATGCCTAGCAATCTGCTTTGCATGAATGGTGTGATGATGGTGTAATGACCCTCTTTAGTCAATGGGCGGCATTACATAGCCCGCGATTTTGATTCATCGGCTCAAATAAGGATTCCTTTCGAAGAATTTTCTT
>JAEEGL010779671.1_pt1 | contig 16656 bp, 7 predicted proteins | sample 9134231 | NCBI WGS metagenome assembly JAEEGL01 (sample SAMN16246548, study PRJNA631951) | gut metagenome | biome: gut microbiome; feature: rumen; material: fiber-attached | host: Bos | place: Iran: Karaj | collected 2018-10 | reverse complement strand
CAATCCCCAATTTTATTTTTTGCTTTAATATTTATATATTTAGATTATATATATCAAAGTAAAATAAAAAAATAGTTAAAATTTATAACTTTTTTCCTGTTGTGTTAAAAATGATAAAATAGTTTTCAATTTAATGTTTGATACTCTTTTTTTCCTATTGTGAGATTTTTGTAGTAATAATTTTGATTTTTTTGATGTTAATTGATTTTTGTTTGACCCAAGAGTGACTTTTTTAATCAGATATTCTAATTCATTAAATAGAAAAATCTTTCTTTACTAAAACATTTTAAAAAATCTTTTTGATCAACAGTCAAAAATTTGTTGGTTTTCTTTATTTAAATGATTTTTAATTTTTATAATTTGTATTTTACAAAAGTAATTTAATTGATTTTTAATTTTTATAACAACAAAAATATGAGATCATTTAATTATTAAATGATGGGAAATAAGAAGATAAAATGAAATAGTATATTAAATTTTTTCCTTAAAGAGTACTTTCTAAATTTTTTCTATTTGAGTTTAATACATCATAACTAGTTTGATGTCTGATTTTGTTTATTTAATTATTGTGGGTAAATTATTCTTGGATTGTTTTGGTTCTTTATCATCAATGACACAATATCACAAAATGATTGGAAAAAAATCATCAAAAAAAAAAAATATGTTATTATTTAAATTTGATTTTTCTTAAATTAATCAATAACATAGATAATAATTTTATAATTAATAATTTAATAAAAATTTATGTTAGTATATCCAAATTATTAAAAAAATTCCTAATTAAATAAATTATGATGAAAAAAAAGAAAAAATAAAAAAAAATTAAATTAAATTTAAAAAAGAAATAAATATTTAATCTTATTATAAATAATGAATAAAGCAGAAAAATTCAAGCAAATTATTAGATCAAGATCACATACTCACTGTACAGATTCTGAATTTTTTGCATTGTTTAGAAATTTTGATACAATAATTGAAATATTAAAATTAGAACCTCAAAATAGAGAAAAAAAAGATGTCAAACAATTAATTCCATTTATAATGAAAATTCCTTATTTTTTTGAATTTCTTGCTTTTAATGAAAATGATAAAACTTTAGAAAAATTATTAATAGAATTTTGTTGGGTATTATCTTATCAAAGTTATGAACAATTTTCAATAATTAAAAAAACTAAAGAATATTCAAATGATTTTATTTTAGTGATTTCAGGAAAAATTGCAGTTTTAACATTAGTTATTACACATGAATGCTTAACAGAAGAAGAATATTTAATTTTTTTACTCAAAATGTTTTTGTTAAAAGAAAGTGAAATTATTAGAATTTGTTTAAAATATAATAAAAAAATATTAAATGTAAACAATGAAAATATTGAAAAATATTGTCTTAGTGAATATCAATTTAAATATAAAGAATTAAAATTAAATGCTTTACATGAATTATCACAATATAATTTTCATATTGATAATCATCATAATCAAATTCCTAATTTAGAAAGTTATATTTCTGTCACAAAGATACAAACAGAAAATAAAAAAGGAGAAGAAAAACAATTTAAAAAATACTTTTGGATTCCTCATTATGAAAAAATTGCAGAATTCAAAAGAGGAAGAAATATAGGAGATTTAAGTAAAATAAGACACTATAAATCTATAGAAAAATTTACATATGTTGCAATGGAAAGAACAGAAGTTGGAATATTAAGAAAAAAAAAATATGATAGACCTTTATTATTTAATCCTATTCTAATAAAAAAAGAAACATATATTAAAAATATACTTCAAAAATTTTATATTTTTCAAGATGTTGATTTGGATTTATTTTCTAAAAATGTTTCAAAATATTTTATTTTTGAAAAGCGTTTAAAAGGAGAAAAAATAATTTCTCAAAATTCATTATACGATGGAATATATCTTTTAGTGACTGGGAAAGTCAAAATAACAACAGAAAGAACTTTAGATGAATTAAATGGTTTAATAATATCTTTTCAAAATTCATTGGAAAATTTTAATGACTATTTATCTTCTCTAAAAATAAATGAAACAAAATATGAAAAAGAAGATATCATAAAAAACCCTATTTTTTCTACGGATGAATATATTACAGCTTCTAAAGGAATTAAAAATATTTTATTGATTGAACTTTCATCATATGAAATATTTGGAACTAATGAATTTTACAATTATAAAAGTAACTTTAATTATTTTAACGCAACCGTAACAAGTGGACAAGCTATTCTTATTTTTATTCCAAAATGTATTTTTCATTCAATCATTTCAAATGAAATAAAAATTAAAAATGCACTTATTACAAAAGTTGAATTTAATGTAAAATTATTTTCTGGTAAATTACAAAAATATAAAAAAGATATTATGTTAAATATTCAAAATAAAATATTTCAAAAAGAAAATAATAAACTTAAAATATTATTATCTCCTAAACAGAATATAAAAAAGAATTGTAAATATAATTTATTTTTATCTCCTTTAAATTCAATAATAAAACAAAGTGTGCCGGTTAAAACATTATTTATAAGAAGTAAAAATAATACATGTGAAACTTCAAAAATTAATGATATAACTGAATCAAAATTAAATTTTAGTGATAATTCAAGTAATATGAAAATAATATTAAGTAAAAATAATTCTAAAAAATTAATAATGTCAAATAGTAATTCTAGAAATAGTGTTTTAAATCAGATAAAAGTCTTAACTTTTCAACCTAAAATGAAAGATAATGATAAAAAATTAGTCAGTCTTAGAACACATAGAAATAATATAAATAAATTTAAAATATCTGCAAAAACTTTTTTTAATAATTTTCCTTTTACTGTTGTTAAAAAAGAAAAAACTCTTTTTCCAAAAATGATTTTAAATCATAGTAGATCTTCTACAAAAAAAACTTTTTCTGTATAAAATATATTACAAATTTTAATTATTTTTTTCATTTAAAAATATAAATTAATTTTATTTAAAATTGATTTTATTAATTATTTATCAATTGGACAATGATTGATGATGAAAATGAAATAGACACTTCATCAAAAAAAAAAACTAAAGAAGAAATAAAATGGAAAGATGAAGATGATGAAAATTTGGAAATAAATTTAAATTCAAGAAATAAATTAAAAAAATTAAAAAAAGATAAAACAGAATCAATAATAAAAGGAAATGAATATCAAGAAAGAATAAGAGAACAATATAATTTAATGCATAATGAGAAAGAAAAAAATTTATTTAAATGGGCAGAAGGAATAGAGGATGATAATTCAAATTCAAATAATATAAATGGGGAATTAGATTTAATTTTAAAAACAAATAAATCAATAATGAATGATTCTAAAATATTATCTTCATCAAATATTTTAAAAATCAATCAATTACCTCAAATCACAAAATTACCAAATTATAAACATAATTCAATAATAACAAGTTTAAATTTTCATCCTTATAAAAATAATATTATTGTATCAACTGGTTTAGATAAAACAATGAAAATATTTCAAATAGAAAAAGAAAATGATAATAAAAGTACATTATTAAAAACAATAAATACAATTGATATGCCAATTTTTTCATCAAATTTTATAACAAATGATGAATTAATTATAACAGGAAGAAGGAAACATTATTTTATATATAATATTCAATTAAATAAGTTAAATAGATTTGAAGGTCATTTTGCAACTTCATCAAATGAAATTTCATCTTTAGAAAAATGTTTTGTTGGTTTTAATTCTAAAACATATGCTTTTGGAGATAGTAAAGGAAATGCTTTTATCTATGATATAAATACAAAAAGATTTAAATATGATTTAAAAATTAATTCTTCAATAAATGCTATTTGTTTTGATGAGATTAATATTTATTTAGTTGGAGATCAAAGTGAAATTTTTATTTTTGATATTAGAAAATATAGAAATTGTGTAAATAAAATAAATGATAATGGAAATATTTTTACTAATTGTATGGATATTTCTTTTGATTATAATTTTTTGGCAACTGGAAGTAAAAATGGATATGTGAATATATATAAGGTAGATGACTTAAAAAATTCTAGTAGTGATGAAGTGGAACCAATTAAAGTTATTGATAATTTAACTACTTCATGTGATTATGTTAAGTTTAATAAAAGTAGTAATATTTTAGGAATGAGTTCTAAATGGAAAAAAAATGCAATTAGATTATTTAATCTAGATACAATGAAAATGTATTCTAATTTTCCATCTTTTAAAGAAAGAATAAAATATCCCTTTTGTATTGATTTTAATAGTGATAATTCATATTTTGCAATTGGAAATGATGAAGGAAAATTATTTCTTTACCAAACAGATTATTAAAATCTAATAAATATATTAAAGAAATATAATAAAATTTTTGTTCTAATGATAGATGAAATGAATCTAGAAATAACATTTTCAATTAATACTAAAATCATTTTTTTCCCCAATTATTAAGATAATTACATTATTTTATTTTTTTTTTCTTTAAATATTTAAGTATAAAATCAATAATAATTTCACACCTTCTTCTTCATTATAATTATAACACTTTTATAATTCATGTAATTACTATACGCAATAAATATATCATATTTCATTCAACTTTTTTATTTTGATTAATAGAACATAATTAATTAATATATAATCAAATCATTGTGAATAATTTTATAATCAAGTTCTAAGAAATCAAAGGATATCATATATTTATATAAGAGAACTACATCAATAGTTAATTTATAAACAAGAAATAATTCATTAATCTCATGAGCAAACAAGATTCAAAAGTAGAAGAATAAATTCAAAAATTTTTTTATTTTATATATTTTGTATTTAAATATTTTGGGTTAAAAACTGAATAAAATTTAACTTATTTTGAAAATTTTAAAAGATGAGATGGATATATTATAAAAGTTGAGGTATTTTAAGGGAATCTAAAAGGATTGATTTATTAGGAAAGTAAATGTTGATAATAAAATCATTATGATAAGGATTTTTATATTTAAGTTAAGATTTTAATTAATTTATCTTTTATATATATATTAAAAAATTAAGTTATATTTTATATATAAAATTTTAAATATTTTTTTCATTTCTTTCCTCTAAACCATCATTTTTAATGAGTTCATAAAGAATTGCTTTTGGAATTACACCTAAAATTTTTCTAGTTTTATTTATATCTCTATTTTCTTGAAAAATCATCGGAAAAATTTTAAAAACATGAACAAATACAACAATAAGATAAAAAAGAATCATCATAATATATATAAAATCATGATTTTTTTTATAAAAATCTTCAAAAGAATCAAACATAATTCCAATGATATTTTGGTACATAGGAACTAATACATCAACAACTATTAAAGTTATATCTCTAAACCCTTTCGTATTTATTAATAAAAAAGGATTGGATTTTAAATAATCTTCTTTTTCTACATTATCAGGAATTGATTCATTATATAAATCAGAGCCATATGCAAAATCAGTATAAATATATCCTTTTTTACGAGAATAATTAAACACATCATAATAATTATAAAGAAGTTCAAAAAAAACTTTGACATAAAATGAATGAATTGGGATTAAACCATAATCTACAACATTATTTCCAATATCATTACATGTTAAATTTGATAAATTAAATAAACCATCATAAAAAGAACATAAACCTTCAGTTAAAACATTAATTATAATAACTGATGAATTTCCTGGAAGTCCTTTTTCAGTTATATTACCATAAATATAAAGTTCTAATTGTTTAAGTTTAGTAAAATAAATTTTACATTCTTTAATTTCTTCTTCCATATCATCAATTGTTCCTCCTTGATATAAATATAAACCGGAATTTCGAATATTATAACGTAAATTATTTATATTTTTAAAAAAATATTGTTCTTGTTCTGTAAATAGAATATTTATTAATGAAAAATTGTAAAATGTTATATAGATTGATAATGTTTTTATAATGGATGATAAAACTATAATAATTAAAGTCCCATGGACTATTAAATTAAAATATAATAAATATTTGAATTCTCTATTTTTAATTATTTGATCTTTTTTAGAAAGGGATAATACTTCTTTTTTACTTTGAATAAATTTATTATTATGCATTTCTTTTTTAGACAATAAAGCTTCAATATCATTATCATCTTCATCAGTATTTAGGAATTCTTGATTTTGAGAAAGTGATTTTTTATCAATTTGAAGATTCGAATATTTTTGACATTTTAATCCCATCATTTTAATAATTTCAACATCTATTTTACAAAATAAATTTAAATGTTTTTCCTTTTCTCTAACTGATTTGGTTTTTCCTAATATACAAAGTATAGTAACAATAACTTCAAACATTAAATAAACTACAAATATAGACCATAATAAAACCTTATTGGATTTTGTAACTTTTTCCATTTCCTCTAAATAATATATATTAAACTCTCTTATTCTATTTGATAAATATTGATAATTTGCCATATTATATTGAATCCTATGATTTAAAAAATGTTGTTTATCTTCACTTAAATGAACAAAACCAAAATAATTATAAACATAGATTTGAATTGAAGGTGTTAATAATAATTTATAAATTCTATAATCAAAAGCATAATCTTTGTCGTAATAATAATAAGAAATATCAAAATAAGAAGTATCAATTATTCTTTGTGCATTTTTAGAAATTCCAACTTTATGAATAATAAACCTATCAAGCAATTTTTCAGTTTGATGATAAAGAGTTTTTAATTTCTCTTTAATAAATAATGAATATTCAGTTCTATTATTAATATAACTACAAATGTATTTTGGATTTTTTAAAAAAATAAATTCTGACAGATAATAAAAAGCTAAAATAATCTGTTCACCAAGAGAACATTGAACGTGAACAAAAGAAGAAAGAATGTAAAGTTTTTTACTGGAATTTAATATATTAGTAAATGTTATATATGGGACAACAATTAAAATAATAAGAGATAATAGATAATACATTATCAAAGAAATAATACTTTTATTTATTAAATGAGGTGAAATTAAATTATTTATTATAGAATTTTGACTTTCATTTTGAGGAGTTTTAATATCAACATTATCTATAGTTTTATTTTTAATTAAACTATATCTATATTCTGTTTCTTTTTTTTCTTTACTGTCTAATAATACAAAACTTACTCTTTTTGTTGTGATTTTTTCTCCTCTTATAATTTCTTCAATTTTACTTTCAAAATTATTTCTTTTAACTTCTTTAATTGCATGAGTATTAAAATCATAAAGTGAATAAATTATACGATTTGTTTTAACTTTATAATAATTTTGATAATATATTTCTTGGTCAATCATTAAATTCTCATTTTCTTTATTATTATTTAAATTATCGACTTCATTTTTAGAATTATCACTTAAATAAGAAGATTCAGAAGATGAAGAGAGTGAAGATTGATTACTTAATGAAGATTCATATGAAGATTGTTCTTTATCACTATTTGAAGATTTGTAATCTTTATATTTTTCCTCAAAATAGCTTTTAATATAATCTTCATTTTGATCAGCTTCATTTTTATTCTTCAAAAAAAAAGTTTTTCCTTTAATATCAAAAAACACTTTTTTGTCAACTGAAGGAATATAATCATATTTCACAAAAGTTTTTTCAGTTTCTTTTTTTTGTGACACATGAATTAAACTTTTTCTACTTTTTGTACTTTTTGTTTTTTTTTTACTCCTTGAATATGTTTTAGTATAACTTTTACAAATTGAGATTGTTTCAAAAGGTTTTTCTGTAGATTCCAATTCAAACCAATAACCAATAATTTCATTTAAAATTTTTAATTCTTCAATTAAACATAAAAATCTTTTTGAATTTTTCCAATTTAAAATAACCTTATCTTTTCTATTATTACTTAATAATAACTCTTTAAATACTTTAATTTTAATTTCTAATTGTTCTGTTTCATTTTCATTATTTGCTAAAGAATGTAAAACTTCAGAATGGAAATCAGGAATAAATTGTGTTATTTCATAAGAACCATTTAAAAAAAATGATTCAAAACCTAAAGAACTTAAACAATTAGGAGTAAAATTTTGAATCATTAAATTATTATTTATTAATATATAACATTTTTGATATTTAGTTTCATTTTTTCTTTCTTGTTTATCATTTAATTTTAAAAATATCATTGGTTGATTATTTTCATCAAAAAGTATTCCTACTTGAACATAAACAGGAACTAAAAATTTTGCACTGTTTCTTAATAATACAAAGGATTCTTTTAAATTATTAAATGAATTATTTTGAGGAGTCGCATATTTAATTTTTGTTTTTAGCATTTTTTCATGAAATTGTCTCATAAAATCAGGAATTATTAAATTTGAACTTTGTTCAATTAAATCTTTATCTGAATATCCTAATAATTGGCAAATTCCTAAAGAAATTTTTTTTATTAATCCAAAAGATTCTCCGTGACCAAAAATAACAATAAATTGGAAATCAGATTTTGATTGGAGATGGTTTATATCAAAAAAAGATTTTTGTAATTTTTCATCATTTTCAAAATCATTATTATTCTCGAAAATATCTTTAGAATCATTTAAAACATCTTTTATAAAATTTTGATATAAAATAGAAATTTTTTTTGTGTTTAAACCTTTATCAACTAAAATTTGATATTTTTCTTTTATTGAATGTCTTAGTTTATCTATTTTCACTCCTAAATCTTTTAAATGATTAGTATCAATTCTTTCATTTTTGTTTAATAAAACTGTCCAAAATTGTGAATATAATTGAGAAATTTCTTGAATTAAACATAATAATTGTTTTGTTTGAAAAGCATAAGAAATATGAGTTTCTTCAACTCCCATTTCAATTCCTCTTTCCTCTAAATCTCTTTTTATTCTATAAATAAAAAATTCTTTTGATAAATTTAATCCTGGTATTTCTGTTGCTTTTATTAAAGTTGTATAACTTTTTTGATATTTTTTTAGTTTTTCAATTTGAAATAGAGCATAATTAACTAATAAAACAGGACTATCTTTAAATGTAATTAATGATTCTTTATATAATAAATCAATATGTTGATATAATAAATATTCAATATCTGAGTCATTTGCAGTTATATCATTTATTTTTTCAAGAATTGTTTCTAATGCTATACTTTTTATTTTTTGAAAATGACTTGTTCTTAAATTATAATAAGAATAACTTAATAAATCCATTATTGATTTTCTGTTGGTTTTTCTTGATTCAATTGCATTAATAAATAATCTAATGTTATTATATAAATCTATATCTTTTGTTCCTAATTTTAAACTCACATTTACATTTACATCTTTATAATAAAAAGAAGCTAAAAGAAAAAGAAGGGAACTAACTAAAAAAATTGGTAATAAACCATTAAAATTTAATGATTTTATACAACTTCCAATAAATAATAAAAAACATCCCCAACAATAAATTAAATTAAACATAAATTTTGAAAAAATCAAAAGGTCCTCATTATTTCTTTTTTGATATTTTCTTTCAAGGAAAAAACTATAAAAACAAAAAAATGAGAAAACTAAAAAACAAATATAACATAAATTCTCAATGTCAGTTACACACCAAATTTTTAAAAAAATAACTGTAATTGTTCTTGAAAATAATAAAACAGTATTTCCATTAATTATTAAATATTTTGAAACAGTTGATGAGAAAGAATCACTTTTTTGGAAAGATAATGAAACAAAAATATATGAAAGAAAAAGTAATAGTATAAAGCAAATTAAACATATAATAAAAAAAATTCTATGTCTTTGACTCCAACAACTAAATTTTTCCTCAAAATAATTTTTATTGTCACAAACTATAATGGTTAATAAAATTTCTAAAAATTATAAATAAAAATTTTACCTTGAAATGGAATTATTAATATTTTAATAATTAAATCCATTGAACATCTTAAAAAAATTAAAAAAAAAGTTTCACCTTGAGTTTTTTTTTGATTTACAAATAGAACTATAAGATAAAGATAAACACTAAATATAAAAAAAATTATAACACAACATATTAATGTCAAAATAACAAATAAATTTTGATTATTAAAAAGGTAATAAAGTAATCTGAAATATTTAAAAAACTTTTTTAAATCATTTAAAAAAGAAGATTCTTGCCAAACAGGAGAAGTCTATATTGAAATTAATATTTTTCATACCAAATCATTGATTATTATTCCAAAATTTTGAAAAACTTCAATTATTGTAAATATGATTTCAAGTTTAATATTTGATGAATATGAATTGTATATATTATAGATAATATTAAAATTCGCCTCTTTTATTTTATTATATAATCCATTCATTTATTTCTATTAAATTCAAATTCTTAATTATAATTAATTTAAAAAAATGAATAAAATTATTATTTTTATTTTTAATATCTTAAATTATTTGTATTAAATATTAAAAGTTGTAAAAATAAAAGTAAGCAATACAAAAAACTAATGTTATAATTCTTTAGCATCAAATTCTTCAAAATAATCATTATAATTTTTAATCCAATCTTCAACAGGACTTTCATTAATATCCATCTCAAGATATTCTTCATTGAAATGACTTAAATCTTTCTTATTATGAGAATGAGGTTTAAAAAGTGCATTAAATTTTTTACTTCTAATAAGATCAAAATTTAAAGCAGCAAAAAAACTATGTTTCTTAATTTCTTCTAATCCTCCTTTTCCAAACCTATTTTCTTCTTTAGTTAACAATTTCGTGATTAGATCTTTACATTCAGAACTAACAATAAATTTATCAATAATACCATCTTCATTAATTTTAGTTTCAGGAAAATAAATTTCTCCTGAAGATATTAATTGAAACATAGTATTTTTATCATGATTATAAAAAGGAGTAACACCATATAATAATTCATAAATTAATATTCCAAAACTCCACCAATCACTCATTATTGTATGACCATTATAATTAATCATTTCAGGAGAAGCATATAAAGGACTTCCAGCAAAAACATATTCTTTATTTTTTCTATAAGTATGAACACTTGCTCCAAAATCACATAATTTTATATATCCATCTTCACCTATTAATACATTTTCAGGTTTTAAATCTCTATATATTATTCCTTGAGAATGTAAATATTCTAATGCTATTGCAATTTGAGAACTATAAAATTTTACAGTATTTTCATCAAGATGTCTTTTCTTTTCTAATAAATTATATAAATCTCCACCTCTCATAAAAGGAGTAACGAAGTATAATCTTTCTGGTGTTTGAAAGAAAAATGTTAAATGTAATATAAATTCATTTTTTGATCCAGATAATATTTGCTTTTCTAATAATATATTATCTATTATATCTTCACTTAAAATTTGATCTTTTCTAATTACTTTAATTGCATATAATTCATTTGTTTTTTTATATTCTGCTAATAATACTTTACCGTTTGATCCTCTTCCTATTGTTTTTAAAATTTCAAAACTTGATAAATCTACTGTATTATTTAAAATTTGATTTGGTTCTATAAAAATTGTTGAACGATCAACTAAAGGAATAGTTTCTCTTTTTGTTCCAAAAATATATTCATGAACATCTACTTGTCCTGATTGGGGTTTTTTAGAAAAAAAAAGGTTTTTTTTTTTATCTTTTTTAGGAGTAATATATTCTTTTAAAGTAGTAGGCATTACATATAAATGAAATTCATCATCTTTTTCTTTATAATAACATTCAGATATTATTTCAATTATTTTTTTTTTCTTTGGAGTAATGTAATGATAATCATATTCATCTTCAGCAAAGTGAATAATAAATTCATCAAAGGCACTTGATACTGTTATTGCAATTAAATCAGATAATGGAATTCTTCTTCTAAAAGTATAATTATTGAAATTATATATTGCTTTATCTGTTAAAACTATATTTCTTTCTTGAACTTTTCCTCTATCATTTGTTTTTTTTATTTTGTCGCTATAATAAATTATTTCATTATTTATAATCTTTTGAATGCTTTTTTCCTTTCCAAATTTTAAAAAATCGTATTCACCTTCTTGAAGCATTGTTTTATAATAAATTATTTTTTGATTTAGAAATAAGTTAATTATTTTTTTAACCTTATTATTAATTATTATTTATATAATTTCTATATTAATGAAAATTTATTCTTTTAATAAATTAATTTTCATTAAAAAAGAAATTCAATTTAATTAAATCAAAGTAAACAATTACTCAATTAAATATTAAATTTCCAAATGAAAATTTTTTCGATTCTAATAAAGTAAAAAAATTATAGAAGAGCATCATAAAAGTTTTTGTATTCGATTTAGATTATCATATCTCTTTAAAACTAAAATTACTTTTTTACTTTTTTCAGTTAAAGATTTCATTTTTAAGAATTAATCAAAAATTAAATTTAATTTTTAGTCATAATTATATAAAAATTTTATTAGAGTTAGAGTTATTTATATATACAATTAATCTTGACTTTCTTCAATTGATTCTTCAACTACCTTATTTTTATTTTTTTCCATTCTTTCAATTAAAATTTTAGTTCTTGCTTCAAATAACCACATCATTAAAATTCCTTTAATATAATTTTTCTTCAATCCTTTTTCAATTTGTTCTCTTGATTGAATAATTTTAATTGATTTATTTTCTTCATGAACTTTATGAATTATATATTGTGAATTTTTCAAATAAGCACATTCCATACATAAAGTAGTAAAAATTTGATTTTTTTCATAAAATTTTTGCCAATTACTAATATTTATATTCGAACCTATAAATATTTTTTTAAAATCTGCAATTAAATTTAGAAAAGAAAATTTTTGGAAAACATGTAAATTAAATGTAGCATTACATTTTTCACAATAAGATTTTTTTTTGAAATTTAAAACATCAATTGACCATAATTTAATTTTAATAATTTCTTTTGCTTTTTCCCTCCAAAAAATTGCAATATTTTTAATTAAATCTTTATTCTTTAAATCTTCAATATTAATTTTTCCTTTTACATCATATGGTTCATCAACAATAGAGTCTTTACTTATATCAAGTCTTAAATTAAATTCTTCATTAACTTCACCAATTAATTTTTGATTATAAGGCATTAATTGTAAATCTCTTTTTATTAATTCTTTTTTTTTTTGAATTTCTTGATCTATTGCCTCATAATTTAAAGCATCTTGATATATTTTTTCTAATTTTACTTCTGATTTTTCATTTGTATCTCCTATATCTTTTTCTATTTTATCTAATCCTAAAACAAATTCTAAATTGTCTATTATCCAATCTTTGTTTACTTTTATAAATTTATGTCTGAAATTATCAGCTTTTGTTAATTCTGCTATGTCTTTCATATTTGGATCCACTTTTAAAAATTCTAATAATTTTCCTTTTCTGGCATTAATTTTTTCATTGCTTTGATTGAATATTCCAAATAAAAAATGAATTGCTTTTAAAGTTAAATGAACAGAAATGAAAATTCCTATAAATAATAATACTATAATACAAAAGAAAGGATCATCAAAAGGATTATATGAATTAACCATAGTAATCATTACACCAAATAAAATAGATAAAAGTGAACAACATGTATAAAAAAATGATAAGTAATATTGTTCTGAAAATAACATTGAATCAAAAGATCTCCAAAAAGAATGTATTGAAATATCCATTGTTTGTGTTGTATCTATAAAATCTGATAATCTTGTATGATATCTATATCTACAATATCCCATATAATCTTCAATTCTAAAACCATAAATTACTTGTATGTAATTTAATATTAAATATTGAATTACGAATTCTGGAATAATGGTGCATGAGGAAAAAACAATATAATAATATATATTTCCATGTCTTATATGAAATGTATTTTTACAATGTATTTCTTCAGAAAAAAGAGAAATTATATATAACATTGATGGTAATAATAATAGAAACATTAATTTAGATGAAAATGAATAACAACATCTTAATATTGGTTCTATTGTTAATTTATTTTTTTCTTCAACAAATCTAATTTTTTCCATATCTTCATCTAAATTATCAATGATTTTATCATAATGAATAGTAACAAGAAAAGAATGAGTTATTCTATAAAAAAAATTGTTCTTTTTCTTACTTTTTGCAAAGAATATTTTAAATTTTGTGACAATTAAAAATTCTATTTTGTCTAATTTAGGATATAAATAAACTTGAAAAATAGAAAAAATCGAAAATATAAGAAAATAACTTATAAGAGAATCTTTAAAATCTAAGGCAGAAACAACTAATAAGTGTTTTACAATTTCATTAACTGTAGTTAAAGGAATAGAAATTAAAGCTTCTGAAATAGAACACATTAAAACAAATTCATTAAAAATTAAATCTAAAATATTAAGACATATAATTTGTAAAATAAAATATTTTTCACTCACATAAAAAACAATAAAAATTAATTTCATACTCATATAAATAATTCCAATAAAATATATTATAAGTAACATTCTATTTTTCCATGAAATAGTAACATCCATTTCAACATCAATATCATCAAAAGCTTCTTTCACTTTTTCATCATTTGAAGTATCAGTAGATAAATTTTGTTCAGAGTCTTCTTTATGAGAATTTATAATTTTTTCTTTTTCAATAGTTACATTTTGTAATGTATTTGGTTTAGGAGTGAAACTATATGTACCTCTTGCATATAAAAACAATCCAATCAAAAAAAAATAAATTGAAACTCTAGAACGATTAAAATATATATTTTGGCTTTCTTCAGTATATCCACCTAAATCATGTATATTCCAAGTTCCAGCAAAATTAAAAAAAGTATTTGAAACTTCAATTCCATATACAACATAAATTAAAAGAAATGATGGAATAACTCCATAACAAACTCCCTTTATAAAAGGTACAAGAAACCAAAAGAAAAAATGGGATAAACTTATGAATTGTGTTCCTTCTATTTTTGCTGCCAAATTTGTTATCAGGAAAAATAAGAATAAAATTACAACCACCACAATTCCTATTGTTAAAATAAATAAGAAATAAGCCACATATGAAAATTGAAAAGTATTTAAAAGTGAAAAATAATCTAAAGGATAAAATTTTATTCTTATTTTATATTCTCCATTATAATTGGATTTTTCATCACTTGAAAGGTCAATGCAATTAGAATAATTGTGCATTTCAACAAAAAAATCTATTAATTTTTTATTTGTTTTTGAATATTGATAATATTTTATTTTAATCAATATATCTTTTGGAAAACAATTTTCATCTTTTACTCCTTTTCTAATTGGAGTAAATATTAATGGAATAAAAGAACTTAACTCATCGAAATTTGAAATTTGTGATTCAGTAAAATAATTTTTATCATCAAAATTTTCATTTATTGTCAATGGATATTTACTGATATAACCTAATGTAGTTTCTTTAGATAAGCTAAACCATTTATTGGAAATAACATTTTGGTCTAATTCATCATATAAACAAGTTAGAGATAAATCACATTGATCTGATTTTGGTTTTAAACCTTTCCAAGGGAAATAATCCACAACTTTAATATCAGATGGAAATGAACAATTTTTTTCATTTTCTAACAAATCATATAAATAAATAAATTTATCATATCCTGCACAATTACTAAAATATGGAATATATGGCAAAAAAATATATAATATTTCATTATCATCAAATATTGTTGATGAATATGGATCTCTTGTTGAATAACCATGAGATGGAAGATAATCATTTGAATTAATATATGATATTAATATTTTTCCTTTGTTTTTTATTTGAAAATTATAAGGCAAAGAAAGGGAATTAGAAGTAAAAATAGATTCTAATAAAACAAAAGTAAATAACTCCTTTCTTCCTGAATTTGCCCTAGAAGGAATATTTCTTTCAATATAAGCTGAATTTATAAATAAATCTTTATAACCATTGAAAAGTTCATTATTTACTAAAATAAATATTTGAAGTTTTATATTTATGTTGTTATAATTAAACAATTTTAATTCAACAATATTTGTATATTCTGGATAATTGTCAAAAGTCTTAGTTACATAATCAGGTAAACTTTCTTCGACTCCTTCATTTAAAATTTGAATAGAATAATGTTTATTTAAAATCATATAACTTGGAATTTTTTCAAAATTAAAACGAATATATATTGTTTCATAAGGTTCAATAACTACATATCTTGCACTAACAGCATCTAATCTCCTTGTAGTTATATTATAATCTTCATCTCTTAAAGGCTCAATAACTTCACTTGGACTTCCTTCATCCTTATAACATTGTCCAATACATGTTGAACCAATATTTGAAGTTGTTCCTCCTGGACAAGCTAAATCATTACTATCAATTTTTTCTTTTATATATTCATTAGGTAAATCAGCATTCTCTTCGTATTCAATTGTTAAAATTAATAAATCACTATCAGTTGGATCATTATCTTTTTTTGCTTGAATAACACTATTTAAAATATCTGAAATTTTCAAAATAACTTTATTATTATTATAAGTTAAATAAGTAGCATATGGACAATACCAACCTTCAATACAAGGATTTTTTCTATTATTTGTGGAAGTTGAACCTTCTTCACAATAATATCCAGGTGAACAAATATGATATTGATATAATTCACTAGTTCCTTCACTACAATAAAAACCAGCAGGACATCTTACAATAGTAT
>JAEEGL015469805.1_pt1 | contig 16657 bp, 17 predicted proteins | sample 9134231 | NCBI WGS metagenome assembly JAEEGL01 (sample SAMN16246548, study PRJNA631951) | gut metagenome | biome: gut microbiome; feature: rumen; material: fiber-attached | host: Bos | place: Iran: Karaj | collected 2018-10 | reverse complement strand
TTGGAATTTGGCCGGGACATTTGCAATAGCCTGGTACAAAATCCAAGTGGTTTTGCTAATGTTTGGCTTGTTGGAGAAGTTAGAAAGATGGTGGATGGTCTTCGCCGTATCTTTAACAATCACGGCTCTGTGATGGCAGTTAATGAATCCAATGGCTCTAGTAGAGTACTTGATACAAAAGAAGAGATCGTCCTGTATAAGGGTGAAAAGATGTCTGGGGCACTTTCTTTCCTCGGCAAAATTAAGGAAATAGAAAAGCTGAACGTTTCTATGGACTCCTATATTTCTTCGATCTTGGACATGAATCGCAGAATGGTTCCTGAACTTCTGGAGGTTATAAAAGAGTATAATGAGGAATTGGCAAAGTTGGAGCTATTGGACGAACAACTTATTGCAGAAATCACTCCAATCAAGAACTTCGTTGATAGTCATGTTTATGAATGTGCTGAGAATTTTGTTGGCGACACCGGGTATTCATCTAGATGTGAAGCTGAGAAAATTATGTCTGAAACAAGCGAAGTTTTCATGGAATTGAATAACGAATTACATGACCTTGAAGAAAAAGAGTCCAAGCTGAGCAATAAAATTTATAGCATGAAACGTGTTGTTAACACGTTGTCAGGATATGTCGATACTATTAACAGCTTCATAGAAAAAGAGTATGTGAAATCTGCCTAATTACATGAGTTAATATAATCCCATTATAGGATGCCGATAGATAAGAATAACAAGCAACAGCTCCAGGCATATGAGCTGATTAACACAACCAATTCCAGCTTTTTCCTCACGGGAAAGGCTGGAACAGGAAAGACTACGTTTCTTCAAACGGTTCAAAAAGAAATAGATAAAAACTTCATCGTGCTCGCACCGACTGGCATTGCTGCGATGTTGGCAGGCGGAGAAACAATCCATTCTTTCTTTGGTCTGCCCCTGCAAATTTGCACTCCTAAAACAATGGGGAACATCAACAGATCCAAAATCTCCATTATCAAAAGGGTTGATACGATAATCATAGATGAAGTGTCTATGGTACGATGTGATATAATTGATGCTATTGATTATACACTACGATGTGTCATGAGGAATTCACTCCCTTTTGGTGGCAAGCAAATGGTATTTGTCGGTGACCTTTTCCAGCTTCCTCCTGTCCTGCGCAAGGAAGAAGCAGAAATAATGGATGACCTTTATAATACGATGTCACCATTCTTCTTTAAGGCACGTGCATTAAAACGCCTCAGTCTGCCATGCATCGAATTTATCAAGGTCTATAGACAAAAAGACGATGTTTTCCTCAGTATTCTTGATTCTATCCGTTTTAATAAGGCTAGTTATGCCGAACTGTCGGAAATTAACAGGTGTGTCGGTCGATCTATTCCTACGGATGAAAGGATCATAACGCTTTGTACTCGAAATGATGAAGCTTCAAAAATAAATATGGCCAAGCTGAACCTTATAGATTCAGAGGAATTCTGTTTTGAAGCCAAGATAGATGGAGATATTAAACTTGACTCGAATCTTCCTGCGGAAAGGAAACTTACACTAAAGAGCGGAGCTCAAGTAATCTTTGTTAGAAATGACATATCCCGGCGTTGGGTTAATGGGACTATTGGGACCATTTCGAAGATTTCTGATGAGGAGATTAATGTTGTTACAGAATCTGGAGAGTATAAGGTCTTTCCTGTTTCATGGGAGTCTTATAAATATGAATACAACAGCAAAGAAAAGAAGATTGTAAAGACCCTCGTAGGAACATACACTCAATACCCTTTAAAATTATCATGGGCTATTACGATACACAAAAGCCAAGGGATGACTTTCGACAAAATGATTCTTGATCTGAGTCGAGGCATTTTCTCAAAAGGACAACTGTATGTAGCGCTGAGTCGAGTGAGAAGTCTTGACGGTTTGTTCTTAATCAAGCCTGTATCATTCGGGCATATTGGTACAAGTGAAGAAGTTATAGAATTTGCAAACAGATTCAATGACGATTCAACTATCCATAATGAAATTAATGGAGGTAAGTGTTTATATGAAAGCCTACGAAGTAAGAACTGGGATGAGTTCGCAAAGACTTCTTTAAAACTGAGTCTATCCTTTGTGGAGAAGGGAGATTGGAAATCTGCTGCTCGATACATATCTCAGATGTTTAATGCAATGGTGTCAGACGAACATTTGCTCAATTGCCTTGAACACTATAATGTACCAGCTCCGAAGGTAAAGAATATCTTGGTGGACTATGTTTGTGCCGCACTATATTTGTATTCTGGGAAATATGAACAGGCTATTTACCATGCAGATAGAGTACGTTTCAAGCGGGAATGTAATGATGTACTATTCATAAAAGCTCGTGCTCTTACTTTATTGGGCAAATACAAAGAGGCAGACGAGGTAAATATTGATCTTGTGAAGGCATTAGATGGAGAATTTGATGCGAAAATATATTATGAGGTTGCCCTTCTTAACGAAACTCAACTAGAAGATCCTGGATTGGAAATCATGCAATCAGTAGTTAGTAATAGACCAGAATACGAAAATTCAATCTTAAAATTGAGATTTCTCATAAAGAAGAATGGAATTAATCTGAACATTCCAGATGACAATGATAATGAACTAATTTCATTGTATAATTCAGGCATCCCTGATGAAGAACTGAAAAATAGGCTTAAGAGCTTTCAGTTAAACAATAAAGAGAGTTATAAAGAATTTGTGAAATATATTTCGAAGTATAAATTTGCTGAGCAATAGAATGAATGTAATATTTGAATGTCCTTTGGTGGACTTCGATATTGTTGATTATCCTATGATTATGGCTACTTTTGTGTCAAAATCAGGGAAAATGGTTGGTGGTGCCTTTATGATTGATACAGCTTCGCGTCACAATATTATGAACGAGACCATTATGGGGATATTGCCCGATAACTGTTTACTGTATGATGGCACCATGAAGCTGACCTCGTTCTCTGGTGACGGGGTACAAGGAAAAGAAGTCCACCTTGATTTCTGCATTGGAGAACAACAGTTTAAAGAGCGTTTCTATGCAGCCCAAGGATTGAGCTTTGATTCTGTCTTTGGTGAACACGTTGTATTGGGAATTCTCGGTGTAGAGTTTTTAGTTAAGCACGGATTGGCCTTGGACTTTGAGAATAGGACTCTCCACTCGTCTTCTATGATAAATAAAAGAATAGAATTACCTGATTATACATTCTTCTTCCCCCAGGAATATGGATTTTCCAAATATGGGCTTCCTGTTGTCGGCATGGTGAAGAATGACAAAGAATATGTTTGTCTGGTTGATTCTGGCAGCAATCTTAATACTACAACAAATTATGTATTGAACGATGGTGGAATAACCAGCAAACATACTGGTATGAGAAGTTCTCTAACAAGTGTAGCAGGAACGAAGATCACAGATTTAATGACCGTGAATTTTGACTTACTTAGTATTGGTGATAAAATCGGTGAAGTAAAAACAAATAATTACTCTACGGAATTTCAGGTTATAAATAATAGCAAATATATTATTGAGGGTACTAAGGATATTCCTCCTGTATCTGCGATTATAGGTGCAGAGTTCTTATTAGAAAACAAATGGGTCATTGATTTTTCCTCTGGGGCGGTATATTCTGCAAAAAAACAACAAAAATGAAGGCAAAATATAGAATATTTTGCAAAACGGTTCAAAAAACGAAAAAAAAACGCTAAATTTGTACCGTTAAAATTCTAAATAGCATAATTATGGTGACTTTGATTATACTTTTTATCGTTCTAGTGCTGGCGCTGATTTTCTTACCTTTCACAAAAGCTTTAATGAAAGATAAGCAAGATTTACGTGATAGCCCTATTGAGGTTCGCTTCAAGGTACTTATCGATGAGATAAATAAGGCCATTCTAGATGGTAAAGGGAAAACTGTATATCCTGTAGAGAACGATAAAAGGTGGCTCAATTTACATTCAGATGACAAAGCAAACTATTTGATTCAATTCAATTATAGTACTGGAAATCTAACAATCTATCTGAAATATCTGTATCTACACAAGGAATTGAATGCTAATGTACCATTTTACAGTGTAAGAACTGTGGATGCTTTTACTCAAAAAAGAATGGCTAATGAATTTATTCAGAAAATGCGTGTAGCTATAACGAAGCATCAGGAAACAATTGGTATTCCAGAACAATCAGCCCCGATTCATTCCCAATATGAAGATGACTTGCTTGATGAGGAAGACGATCCTTTAGATATGGTCAGTTCGATGTATGGGGATCTATCTATGCACCAGAAAAAGTCTGTAATCAATATGGCATTTCTGATTTTTTCTGCCAAAGGATCTTCTTGGAATGAGTTTGTCAATTATGGCCCAACTCGAACACAGCTCAATTTCCTCAATTTGAATTGGCAAGATTGCCAACAACAACTCAATTCTGAAGGAGAAAATGCGATTTATTCCGATTTGCGAGGGCTTAGAGATGGCGTTTATGATAGTTTGCTTATGTTTTGGCTTTCCATGGTAATGACAGAATATGGCCCAGATGACTATAGGGCGGATAAATTTGTTTCTATGAATGAAAAGCTTGGGCACTCTGAGGAAGATGTTGAACAGCGAATTCAAAAGATACAGGCGATGATGAATTACTTTGGGCAAGGATGAAAAGATTATTGACTATATCCCTATTGTTTCTGACACTGTTCTGCTCTGCACAGCAGCGTCGGGCATTATTAGTGGGAATAGCCAACTATCCAGAAGGAAGTGGCTGGAGAAAAATACATGCAGATAATGATGTACGCCTGCTTGACAGCATTTTGTCTATGACCTTTTGTGTAAGGTCAATCGTAGATAAGCAGGCTACTTTAGATGATATTCTGAAAGAGTTATCATATTTAAGGAAATCAACCAGCCAGGGTGATACTATCCTTATCTCTTTTTCTTGTCATGGCCAACAAATGTTTGCCATCGACAATGATACAGAAGCAGATTCTCTTGACGAGGCCCTGATTCCATACGACGCAAAGGCAAAATACAGTTCTCATTATCAAGGGGAAAAACATTTGCGTGATGATATTCTTTCAGAGAGTATAACAGATATACGGAGGAAAGCAGGTTCCAACGGTCTCGTAGTGGTTCTTCTTGATGCGTGCCATAGCGGTGACTCTTTCAGGAATCCAGATGATTTAACGAACTATCGTGGGGGCTATCCTGTATTTGGTCCCAATTCCCAAGATGTAAGCGTTCATAAAGATTTGAGGGACATAATTAAGCTCCCTAAATCCCATTCTTTATCAGAGGTGATATTTATGGGAGCATGCCAAAGTTATCAGTTAAATGCCGAGTATAAGGCTCCAGATGGAAATTGGTATGGATCATTAACCTATGCATTCTTTAAAGCTTTTGAAAAGGATGGATTGAATAGTATGATCACTCTTTGTTTGGATATAAAAAACAATGTGAAGGCATTCAACAAAAGCACAAGGCAATCTCCTGAATTTGCTACAACGATTGAATCTATTCAGGTGTCCATAAAAGATACTTGCGCTAAAGATACAACAAAAGTGAAACTAAAACAATGCAATACAAATGACGAACGCAATTATTCGCCATATTGGATAATATGCATTGTTATATTGTTGGTCATAGTCTTAATTGTTACTTACATATGGAAAAAGAAATAAATAATAGAAAAGTCCCTGGAAGTATACTTAGCACATTCCTATTCTTCTTTTTTTATCTTATCATCAGGACTTTATTCAGAGATGTTCCATTGATGTATAACAACATGATGGATGCAGCAATAGCAGAAGATGAGTCTGTCGTAATTAGCTTATGCTTAGCATTCCTTGATATTATTATGCTTTGCCTTTCATTTTGGAGTATTATACGGTTGTTAAAGGGGAAACCTGATTGTATTACCTGTATTCGTTGGGCTTTGTGTATCAATTTCTTTGTCCTTCTTTATGAGTTTTTTGTTAAATCATTAGGCAGAGCTATCGTTTATCATTGGACATATGCAATTTTACCTATTGTCCCGCTTTTGTTTACAATTATCTTCTTTATATATTTGGCAAAATCTCATTCAATAAAGCAACTTTATCCGACTTTTGAGCGCAAATACTCTCCTGGAGGATGGGTTTGGCTATCTTTTTTCATCATATGCCTTTTCTGTTTTGCATTTTTTTTCTATACATACTATGATGAGGAAAAGAGAAGTAAAACAGTAGACGATGAGTCCTTATCACTACCCCAGGGATATTTTTCTGATGGTCGTATTGTATTCACTTCGAATTCAAATTGGTCCCGATCTGAAAAAGAAATAATGGACATTGATGATATTTCCCAAAAAGCCACCATGTGGGAATCACGTGAAGATTCGATTAGCAAGCATATTATATCAGGCGTCACCCCCAAAAGGCGTCATTCTGACTTTATGACCATTCTTCTACAACATCTTCCAGATGAGCAGAGGTTTTTCATCAGGGAAGTTTCTGCATGTGACACTGTTATCAATGAAGAACAGTATTATGTTGATCAATATCTGTATGAAAGGGATTCCATTTCATATCTATGGACATTCTCTGTCAGGTTTGATTCTCATTCTCATAAATTCTGTGCATATTCAATGTATGGAATCAACCTCAAAGAAAAAAAGGAAATGAATGATGTGCTGTCGTTTCTTAATTCTGTTATTTTTGACTTAAAACCATATGTAAAAGAGCAATGATAATTATACTAAAGGAAATACTTGCTTTATTGGCTTGTTTGTACCTTTTTCTGGTACTCAGGTCACACTATTCTAAGGGGGAGTCTTTTAAAGAAGCTTTCCTGAACAACGTTCATTATATAATTTTGGTGCTGTTTTCGCCCATAACTTGGTTTGCATTATTTGTAGCTGCCATTTATGTTGTATACCAAATAATTCACTGATAATAGTATGAGCATACCGAGAAAAAATATATTTAGGAGGATTTTTACAAGTGGTATATTTGAAAGTATATACTATTTTCTATACATGTATACTTGGTTATTGTTTTCAATAATCGGTGCAGGAATTGGTTTGGCAATACTTATATTTGTGTTAGAGTGGATGTTCCCTAAAGATGTGCATATTCTAAATTATGCTCTTACAGACAAAACTTTCAAAGAACTCTACTCAAACCATCATTACCGTGCTGCCATTTTTATTGCTGAAGGTGATACTTCGTATGTAAATGACCAACCCCAAAACATTACCAATAAGGATATGCTTCGAGATTGTTATATCCATATCGGCGAATATAGTAAAGCAGAAAAAATAGGAAGAGAATTCTTAAGTTTCAAACCCAATTTGTCTGATGTTTCCGATGAGGAAAAAGAATTTTCAAAAATAAGCATTGATGTTTTCCATGCTGCCGCCGCTAGAGATTTATTCCGCCTATACGAAAAAATGGGAGATAGAGAGAAACAATTAGAAATGTATAAGGAATTAAAGGAATTGTACAATAACACCCCCCTCAACAAAATTCACACATTACTTGCAGAAAAGGGGATAAAGCTGCCAACAATGGACGATGAGCATTCTGACCTATATACGATTTCACATAACTTAAAATACGATATAATATGTGGTTCCTATTTTGAAGATCCTGATGCAGCAATTGATTCTTTAAAGAATTATCTAAACGAAGTTTGGCAAGTTCCACAATTTAAATCTTCTTTAAAATTGGAATTTGTTAATCGATTGATATCATGGTATCTGGAGAAGAATGACATCTTTCAAGCACAGCAGATGCTTATTAACGGACTGACTGTAGTTCCAACAATTCAAAGTGAGAAAGATTTAGATCCGCTTGGTGATTTTGCCGAATATTGCTATATCCTTCATGACTACAAGAATGCAAAACGCTTTATGAATGTCTATATGCGTTTTATGGACGAGTATTATAGTAAAGATGATTTGGAATATTTGTTAGCAGAAGTTAGGTTTGTAAAATATCAAAATGAAAACACCTTAGGCAATATTGATGCTTTAATACATTGTTGTAGAGGACTTCGAGAACAGATATCTAATAATTTTGCCGGAATGACGGCTAGTCAGCAGGATTACTTCGCACAAAAATTGAAAGAGCCGTTTTCCTATGCTCTTGAACTTTTGGAAAAGCAACCGAATAATGAAGACTTGGCAGAACTTTGTTTTGAAAACGAAGTCTTTAATCGTGGATTGCTGATGAGAACCGACGCATTACTTAGACAGGCATTATTAAGTTCCGGTGATTCTACTCTTACAAAGGATTATGAGCAATTTATTGGCTATAAACGAGAATTGATAGCGCGTGATGAGGTTGTCGGTCCAGGCAATTTCGCAAGAAGAATGTATCTTAAGCAAAAAGCTTCAGAACTTGAAAAACGACTTTCTGTAGATTGCTCAGAATTTGCTAAAAATAACTACTCAGATATACGTGTGAAAGATATAAAATCTTCGCTTTCAAAGAATGAAAGTTTGATAACTTACGTTGAAATTCCTCATAAGCATGGAGCATCATTGGGCGCTTTCATATTAAATAAGAAAAACGGACTTCAGTATATCTCTATGTGCTCACCAGAAGAGCTAATTTCCTTAGAAGAGATTGCCAAAAATGACATCCTAAAATTGTGTGTCGATAATATGGCATATCATCTTTTATTTGAGAAAATCGATAAAAAGATTATTGATGAAGGAACTATCCTGTATTCTCCTGCAGGTATTGTACATCGGATTCCATTACATGCATTGTATATAGATAATGATCTAACCATTGGCGATAAGTACAAATTGAGTGCTTTGGCAAATCCTATTGATTTATATAATCAAGACAATTCGCAGGACTTTGAGATTGATAAGATGAAAATCGCACTTTGGGGTGGTATAGATTATGGAATGTCAGATATTAAGGATGAAAATACTATCAAAACTCGATCTGTAACACGTGGTGAATCATTAGTATATTTACCGGGTTCTTTGAATGAGGTTGATAATATTTATCGGATGCTGGATGGAAAGGTCTTGTCTGCGGCTCATTTTACAGGTAATAGCGCGACAGAAAGTTCCTTTAAGCAGAAGGCTTCTGGGGCAGACATAATTCATATCTCCACTCATGGTTTTTTCCAAGAAGACCAAGCACACGAACTCAATAATGCGATGCATAACTCAGGATTATTCTTTGCAAATGCAAACGCGGCATGGAAGGATAATTATAAACCGGAATTTTTTTATAAAGGATATGAAGACGGCATTCTAAGAGCCGATGAAATAGAAACACAAGACCTCGCATCTTGTAAGTTGGTTGTGCTTTCAGCTTGTGAAACAGGCTTAGGTGAAATAAAAGGTGATGAGGGCGTATTTGGTTTGCAGAGAGCATTTAAACTTGCAGGAGCTAGATGCATATTGATGAGTTTATGGTCTGTGCCCGATGCTGCAACAGAGGAGTTGATGAAACGTTTCTATGAGAACCTTCTTTTAGATCCCAATATCGATAATGCATTCAACAATGCTCAACAGAGCATGAAAGAAAGCACGAAACCGTTATACGGTGTGAGAGACTGGGGAGGATTTGTATTACTTCACTAATTCTTTATGAGCATATGAAATTACTATTATTTCTTCTATTCTTGTTTTGGTTATACAATTACTGGCGCTTCACCGGGAAACGTAAGTACTTTAAGAAAATGGTCATTGTTGCGGAACACCGTGATGAAAAGTTTAAAACAGAACAGAGTGCTCTTGAGCTTGCTAGCGCTTACATGGAAGTTCAACGATATGCTGATGCTTATTCTGTATTTGCATCAGTTCTGGCTAAGTATCGTAACACCCCTAACTCAGCAGACATTATGGGCAACATGGAATTTTGCCAAAAACCGCTACCATGGTCAGGAGAATTAAGGAATCATAAAATGGGATATTGGCATAATTTCATGCTTTATCGATTTGGAGGTTGTCGCAGAGTTATGCTGTCTCAGGATATATATATAGCAACAGATAATTTCATTCAATACGGACACCTATGATGAAGACAGTTTTATTCATTGTATTGGCATTAGTAGCTTTATTTATCGTAAAGTTGGTCATTGCTAGACGAAAGTTTACCAAACAGTGGAAACAGGATGAGGATGATGCCTTACAGATATCCAGAAAGATATATGAGTCATTAAGCTTGTCTGAGAAGTATGCTTTTATTTTCGTTTTTGATATATTTATGAAGAATATCCGTACAAGTGTGCATAACTTAGCAATAGCTCATCATCAAATAGAATTCGAATCTAAAGCATTGGGAGTCACGGTTAAAGACGCAGATTCTTTTTTTGGTGCAGAGGGCATGGATCGTGGAATAACGCATTCAATGGATATTTTACGTGAACTAAAGAACAAGAATAGAAATATATCCGATTTCTTGATTTACAGATGCTCGACCTTCGTTGAAAAAGCGTGTGGTAGAGATAGACAAACAGGTATGGATTGCAAAGAAATATCGGAAAAACTGTTCTTGCGTATGTTTACCTCCATTGGATACACGGAAGACGAATTGGATAAAATAGTCAACAATCCTCAGAACTTGATATCATTATTCGGTAGGGATAAATTAGTATAATATCATAATAGATAATTAATTATGGAAGTGTCGTTAATTTTATGGACTTCATTTTTGTCTTTAGTTGGCCTGCAACTATGTATTCCTGAGAATCCAAATGGCAGGTTTGAAGCTGAGTTTAATGAACGTTGGTGGACCCATAGTCCCTTGTTACGCATGTTTTATGGCCTTTCAAATATTCTAGGGGCATTATTTGTTTTAGGAATGGTGGGTTATTTGACCTTCACAGAGCATTGGTGGTACCTGGCTGTCTTTGTTGGAGGTATCATACTTGCAAAAATACTGGCCTTTTTATTAAGATTGCTCCTTTATCCTTTATATAACATGATGAATGATATTCCTACTTTTGCAGAAATAAAAGTTCAAAGAATAGTGGGATCATTAATGGCGTTATTGGGTATTATCTTGTTTTTTGTTCTAAAATAGGACGTGTATACATGGATTCTCTCAAAAGAAGGAATTATTGGAAAGAAGAATTGTGGCATATTAATATAACCACATAAACTATTGATGTTTAATTGAAAACCAATATAAAACCGGCCCAGTCATAGGGATCAGGATAATCTTCTTGTATTTTATTCAATGCATCATGATATGCAGTCAATAAATCATGTTTGGAAAAAAGTGAAGAGTAGAACTGTTTCATAAAAAGGAAAGATATGGAATCATCAACCTTCCACAGATCTATTGGCATGTCCTTTTGTTTGTCTTTTCTTCTGTTGTTGTTACTCATATTTTGGGGCTTTAATTTATTAGATATCCCTATATGGTTACAAAAGTAATCAATAACCCATTGTTTTTTCACTTAGGAATCCTTCACAAGCCTTGTGAAAACATTATTAATCATTTGATGAAGGTATTTTGCACTCCCAAATAACATTGGCTCTTACAAGCTCAATCATCTTAGCTTCCCCTCTTCTGCCAGAAATGGCATAATATCTTGCAATCCCAGGAGAAAGAGCTTCAAAAAAACATCTGCGGATTCTTGCACACTTCTCATTGATGGAATTACTTATAGGATTGGTTACATCCTTGATGCTCCTTTTAGCTCTTTCTGTGAGGCCTGCAGGCAATAATAGCTTATATAATTCCGTTAATTCTTTCCTATAGAGAGGAAGATTTTTTAATACTATTCCCTCAGGATGTGAAAGGAATAAAAGATAAACAGCCTTAACAAGTGGCTCCATCTTAATTTCAGTGTTCTTCCCATCTGAAAGAATAATTTTATAGTCTTTCGTGACAGTCATTAAAGGAAACAAGTTGTCATCATGTAATGCGCTCTCTATTTCCGAGTCATTGACACCATACAATCTTAATTTGCGCACTCTGTCCCTTATCTCATCCAATAATATGGAACAATAAAAGAATTCCAATTCCTTTGAATATGTTTTCCTAAGTTGTTTATCCATCATATATAACTGACATATTATTGATACCTCATAACAATATATCAAATTATAGTAAAAGGTAAACATACCATTTATGGTGAACTGTTATATAAATATATAGGTGTATTCATTATATGTAGTGGTTAACTGAAAAGTTGAACAAAGGAAAAAAACTAAGCATAGTTGTTTTAACCCTTAGAACTTATCTTTTTCAAAAGTAGTTAAGAAACTACGATCCCTGCTATGAAATAAGAAACAAAATGTCCAAGGTTAGGAGATAATAGTTTAATGGCACAGCGATTATTGCAGATAGTGTTTAGTACTGTGTTCTGGAATGTATAACTATATTTTTTAAAAATCTTGCTTTTGCAGAATGAAGGATTTGGGCTTACGAATAAGTCTATTCATATCATCGAGAAGTGACGCATTTGAAAATACTATGCCGTCCAGTTTCTGAACACCATAACTCTCATGTGCATGCCCAAACAAGTGATACCGAGGTTTTATCTCAAAGATGCGGTTACGAAGAGGTGCATGACCCCAATGAGTCCCGGCAGCTTTATCAAGGATCATCACAGGAGGTTCATGAGTTACAACTATATCAGTATCAGCCGGAATTAACTGCTCTGAATGATTATAGGCCAACCCGAAGAACTTCAATCCATTTATTACCACTTCCCTATCTTGTAAAAAATACAGATTATCAGGTAAGTCCTCAATTCCTTCTGCATCCCAAAGGCACTGATCATGATTGCCGGTTACAAAAATCTTATGAGCATAAGGCAATTCAATATACCAGTTCAGAAAATCCAATACTTCACTCTCTGCACCATTATGGCTAATGTCACCACTATGAATGATGACATCAGCCTCTGGAAGATTTTTGATCTGATGATGTAATCCGTGAGTGTCAGATAAGTGCAAAATCTTCATTCTTCGAATTTACGGTAAGGAAAGAGATGTACTCTAGGAACTACCATCTTTTCAACCATCTGATAATATTTGGTCTTTAACTTGACAAGAGGACGTACCTCTACAGAATCCCATTGCCAGTCATCCCAATATCTTACATAGTCTTCATATGAGTCATAATATTCTCTTGTGTCATTCTTGTCAAAATCCTCACGACCAGAATCCTCTGTCACATGGCCTAATAAATGACTTGGAACAATTGCTTCATAAGGTGCTTGGAACAAGGCAAGGACTTTTTCTCCCACTTCAAACCTGCAAGTCTCATGATAATTGTCTCCTCCTGGCAGATGCCCGCCATTCGTATAGGTAGCAAACGGATTCATTTGAGTATCGAATGTCCTAACAACTCCAGAATCTGAATCTTCATCTTCAGATACCATATAGCCCAATACCCTTTGGGGACTATATGTCGTGTGAGACAATACGAATATGGCTTCTTCTGTTGTATGGTAGAAACCAAGGTGCTTCTGTTCAAGCCCATAGCTTTTCTCTTCGGATTCGTTGGTGAAAACATCCACTTCATCATTCAATCCCTTTGCGCAAAGAATAACAGCCTCTGGAGATTCATCATGGACCCAAGACAAAGGAGCAATTGACTCACCGTCATGAAGACGGATAACAGGCCATTCATTACAGAACTGAGAAACGAAATCATCAGGACTGTCTGTATGAATAGGAATGATTCCTTTGGGATGTAGCATGGTGAAGAACTCATGCAAACTCTTCATATCGCTGTGGCCGCTGGTATGCATATATTTATAATCATTGCCAACAGCATCTGCTAATGATGCGTTGTAAGCGTCCAAACTGTTATCAACATATCCTTTCCACATTGAGAGATATATCTGTTTTTCACCAGGCATCTGCTCAATAAGGTTGTTGAATCTATCGTTGGAACGGGCAATCAGAACGTATCCTTTTAAGTCGAGGAATTCCTTGAACTTCTTCGTCATTCTAAACTCACCCTTCTGGTATTGAAGTACCTCAGGCTCGTATTTCCCGTAACGATAGAGTTTTGACTTACCCCAAATTTTATCTCCATTGACCACTACATCCATAATTTTTTTCTGGTATGCATCCACATAGAATGGACGTTTTGCCCTCAATGCAGCATGATAGAGGGCGAATAGACGGTCAATATTAGTTGATGACAGATAAACAATATTCCCCTTATGAGCTTTAAACTCTTTCTCATATTGTCTTTGCAATTCAGGTTCAGTAACGCTTGTAGCATCAGGACGGGAAACATTAGTTGCCTCACACACCACATAATCGACATGACGGCCAACATATTTTTCAATTACTTTGGGTAGTGTGCTACTTCTAAAACCATGAGTTCGGAAATCACCAGTATGGAAAAATTTAACTTTATCTGCCTCAATCTTGAAAGCATAGGCATCAAAAGCTGAATGGTCAATAATGATAGGCATAATAGTGAAAGGCCCAATTTTAAGGGACTCTCCGGGAATAAAAGTTTTTGCCTTCTTCAATCTAGCAATAACTTCTTTTTGTATACCATCAACTGTGAACAAATGTTTGGAAAGAGTCATCTGAATTTCCCGTCCAACTTTTCCCATATAAATGGGTATCTTATCAGACAAACTGGAAATACAGCCAATATGATCGCCATGATAGTGTGTAATTAGTAAAGCGCTCTTTGACAGATCTCCTTTCGTTAAACCTTCTATCTCCAATGACTGTGATTTTTTTGCTCCTGGCAATTGTTCACCATAATCCACAAATAGGCGAAAACCTTTATGTTCGTATTCAGTAACACAACCTCCAATCTGATCTGTACCTCGATGAATAGTAACTCTCATATTTATAACAACTAATGTATTTACTGCAAATATTCTTGGATTTCACGACGTGTCTCTTCTTTTACTTTTTGTCGAATAATACCATTTATTCTTGTTCGACCATGTTTATCTGGATGATGCCCCCAAGTGGTACAATGTCCCTGAACCCAATCAACCTTTATACTAGGGCATCTACACGATATGTACTTTGAAGGGCTGTTCATCGGCATCTCATCCAAACGATTTGGATTTCTCGACATTTTATATTCCCATCCAGTTTTTAGGAATTTACTTTTTAAATAACTTCTGCTCATTTCTTAAAGATTATATTTGTTTGATGACAAGCTGCTTATGCATTTTCCGAGCCTCTGATATTGAGTGATACGTACCTCTAGATTCTGCAGAAGGGAAAGCTATCACATTTGTTGCCTCCTTTACAATTTGCGAATTACGACGTAATGGGGCCGATTTCCCATATTTTGAGTAATCTGGAAGAAATTCCATCAACGGAATGTGATGACGGCCAGCAAAAAGTTTGGCATAAGTATCAATGCCCGTAGCACCACCTGAGATAATAAGTGAAAGATCGTTTGGAGAAACCTCTTGGAGAAGCATATTCTCCCATTCCTTGTAACTTAGTTTCGGATTCCTCGTCCCAACAATTGCCAATTTAATTTTCATATCTGCCATCTCAATACATTTGTTTTGTAATAGTTAATACGAAAAGCCGATCATACCTAAGTGATAATTCAGACGTTTTCTTGATTTTTTAACAAGAATTAACCTCGTTCATTTCGCAGACCTTGTATTTATCTTCTTACCATCCTTACTCCATGTGTACAACCAAGAACCATTACGGCTGGTAAACGTATCACCGGCAGCCCCAACAATCTCACCAACTGCGTTTGCGCCAAATGTATGAAGACGTTTTCCATTAACATCGTAGGTGATATAAAAGCCGCTGCCCTGCTTTATAATATAAAACGAGGAGCTATAGCCCTTCAATTCACCTTGACTGGTACTAATTGTTTTAATTTTCTTGCCGTTCTGGTCATAGATATAATACCAAGATTTAGTTGTTTCAATATGACTGATGCTTTGTGCCTGTAAATAGACAGCACCTAAAATAAACAGAAATATAAATAGTAATTTCTTCATATCGCATATATAATAATTGGTACAAATATAGTAATAATTCGACATTTTTGATTATTTTTGCAGCCTAATTTAAGTGTTTTTAGAACTATAGTGTAATTTTGAGAATTCAATGAGCTTTATTAAGTACATAGCTGACGAGAACCATTATAAAGAAGTTTTATCGCTGATTGAAAAAGCGAAACAGACCATTTGGATTGGAACGGCTGACATTAAAGACTTATATGTTGAAGACAAGCCTTTTCTTGGGATGCTTGCAGTCCTTTTGAAAAAAGGTGTTGAGGTTAGACTTATTCATGCGAAAGAGCCAGGGACAGCATGGAGGGAAGACCACGAAAAACATCCCATTCTTTATGATGGAATGGAACGTGTTCTTTGTCCAAGAGTTCATTTCAAACTTATTATTATAGATAGTTCTATCGTCTATATTGGTTCCGCGAACTTGACAGGTGCAGGTATGGGCATGAAATCATTACGGAAAAGAAACTTCGAAGCAGGAATTCTAACCGATGATCCAGAAATGCTAGAGGCAGCTATTGAACAATTTGACAATGTCTGGATAGGTAAGTTCTGCAAGGACTGTGGCCGTCGTGAGTATTGTGCAGATCCGATTACTTAACCAAAAGTCAATTTAGAGGTGGGCGTGAACGTCGCCACACCCACCTAAAGAACTAACCGATCTTCTCACACGTCAAATATGACATAGTCATCTTGGACTTATCAAAACTGGTAGAATACTTGGTGTTAAAAG
>JAEEGL014579012.1_pt1 | contig 16657 bp, 14 predicted proteins | sample 9134231 | NCBI WGS metagenome assembly JAEEGL01 (sample SAMN16246548, study PRJNA631951) | gut metagenome | biome: gut microbiome; feature: rumen; material: fiber-attached | host: Bos | place: Iran: Karaj | collected 2018-10 | reverse complement strand
GAGCTGATGAGGTAAGCAAATTATCAAGTATTAAGTAAGGACAAGGCGCGAAGCACCTTGTCCAAATTTATGATTGACGCTTGTCTCATCCATCAGCGCCATTTTAAAATTCCTATCAAATCATAGCAACTCCTACCCCTGTTATTCCAGTTTGAAGTTCACTGGCAAGGTGTAGAGCACGCGCACTGGGGCATGATCTTCGTTGTAGCCTGGGATGAAGTGCTTCATAGATTTCACTACTCTCACAGCCTCTTTATCAAGAGACTTTTCGACGCTCTTGAGGACTTTCACGTTGCTTATAGCGCCCGTTTTCTCCACGATGAACTGTACTACCACAATGCCTTGAATGCCATTCTTCTCGGCACTTTTAGGATACTTAATGTTTTTAGAGAGGAACTTCATCAAGCCCTCCATACCACCAGGATACTCAGGAGGGTATTTGGCTTTCTCAAATTCCATAACACCCTCATAATCACCTTTAAGCGCCCCATAATCCTTAGGTTCGGGCTGCACGATAGTTCTCTTAGCTGTGCGGCGATGCCCTCTGCGTTTCTTCTTGGCATCGACATTAAACCCCGCCACGCATACTGCAATGGCAAGCATTATCACTATAAATCTATGCATATTTTTAGTTCTTTATTTGTTAATAAAAATTCTGAAAGAGAGTTTACATTTTTAATAGATTTCATCATCACCAGCATGCTTGATTTCCTCATCGGTGAGCTTAGTGTGATCCATCTTGCGCCAAACCCACACTATATAAGCAAGCACAAATGGCACTAGCAGCGACACATAACTCATTGTACGAAGTGTGAACTCCGAAGATGAACTGTTAGCAAGCGTGAGTGAACTCTGCTCATCAATCAAAGAGGGATAATATGCTGTGTGGTTGTAGCCCACAACCCAAAACAGGCTCATAACTACCAGAACCACACCAATTCCAGCCCACCAAATGCCTTTCTTATAGGTTTTCTTAAGCAATGACTTGATAATGCCATTGAGAACCATCGCTACACCAAAGAGCAACGCCCCAAGCGCCCACCACATCTGCAGATAGTTGTTGAGGTATTTGTTGGGCATCCAGATGGCATTACCAGCCTCGTCAACCTCCATGCCACGTGAGGTAAGAATTACTGCCACTACAGCAAGGAAGAGCACCACAAATATTGTGGCATTGACAAGTAATTGTTTATGCTGACCACGCTGCACCTCATCGTCATTTATATTGTTGATGAAATAGAGCGACGCTAGTGTACGGGCCAAATAGAATACCATAAATCCAAAGAGCAGGTTTTTCCAGCAAGCAATAGCCTCAAGGCCATGATGTGGTCCCCACTTAGATATGGTGGCTGCTTGAACGTCAAGGATATTAGTTTTCTCAACTGTGAAATCAGCACCAAAGAACATGCCTGCCACAGCCACTCCAAGCAGCACAGGGCCAGCAAAACCATTTATTAATAATAAGGTGTCGTAGAATCGAGTGCCATACACATTACCATGCTTGGTGCGGTACTCATAGGCAACAGCCTGAACCACAAAGCTGAAAAGTATGAGAATCCACAACCAGTAAGCACCGCCAAAGCTAGTGCTGTAGAATAGAGGAAACGAGGCGAAGAATGCACCGCCAAACGTCACCAGAGTGGTGAAAGTCAGTTCCCATTTGCGACCCAGCGAATTGATTAGCAGTGGTCGTTTCTCTTTCTTGGTAGTGATTAGCATCGATTGCCCGCCCTGCACAAAGAGCAGGAACACCAGCAGTGCACCAAGCACCGACATTATCAGCCACCAGTAGTTCTGTAACATTTCATGTGTCATAGTTGTGTCCTCCTCTTTTTATTTAGTTTCTACTACATTGAGATCAGTCTTCGATTTCTTCGAAATCTGTTTGCAGATTATGCTTATATCGGCAATGAGCAGTGCCGTAAACACCACAGCAAAAATCCAGAATGTGGTCTGTACATACCCTGCCGAGAGATCGCTGATAGCAACCTTGTTAGGCATCAAGTCTTGAATTGTCCATGGCTGGCGGCCCACCTCGGCTACTATCCATCCACACATCGAGCACAAGTAAGTGAGTGGAATGGTGAGGATAGCGAGCCAGTAAGCAGGTTTTGCCAGTTTCTCCTTCCAGGGAATCCATTTGGGCTTGTAGAGAAGCAAAAGTACCACAATGAAGAACAACATAAGATATCCACCAATAGTCACCATCAAGTGGAAGGTGTAGAAAGTCAATGGCACATTTGGCACAGCCTCCTCGGGTTTGTCGAGGTAGGCATAACCCAGATACTTGAAATTCTCCTCTATAACCTTGCTCTGCTCCTGCATGGTGATACTGTCACCTAGTTTGTGTGCTCCCTGATAAACCGCAAGCGCTTCTTTTGCCTTCTTACCTTGCTCAATGCGGTCGGCATAAGAAACGGTGTTGATGAGCTTTCCATTAGCATCCATCGACTTGCCGTCAATAATATCCTCTATGCCAGGAACAAATGCATTAAAATCGTGTGTGGCGAGGAAAGCAAGACCATGAGGAATTGATATGTCGAAGATATATGGGTCAATGCTGTCACCAACCTCCTTCGACGGATTGAGAATGCCAAACGCAACTATCGCCTGACCTTGCTCGCCCTTATATAGACCCTCCATCGCAGCAAGTTTCATGGGTTGGTGCTTTGCAACCTGAACTGCAGAGGTGTCGCCACTGATGCTTGTAAGGACAATACCAACAAGTCCTACCCAGCCCCCTACCTTGAGGCTTCGCATGACATGGTCGCGGTTGCGTTTTTTCAGCAGCAGCCATCCACACACTCCAACCACAAATGCTCCACCCAATGCCCAAGCACTAGTCACGGTGTGAAACACCTTTGCCATTGCCATGGGAGAGAAAGCAACCTCCCAGAAATTGGTCATCTCGTTGCGCATCGTCTCAGGATTGAAAGTGCAGCCAGCAGGATATTGCATCCACGAGTTTGCGACTAGAATCCACAACGCCGAGATGCTGGCACCTAGCGCTGTAAGCCAAGTTGCTGCGAGGTGGAACTTAGGCGATACTTTCTTCCACCCAAAGAACATCACAGCGATGAATGTTGATTCCATGAAGAAAGCGAGAATGCCCTCAATGGCAAGCGGAGCGCCAAAGATGTCGCCAACAAACCAACTGTAATTCGACCAGTTGGTGCCAAACTCAAACTCGAGAATGATGCCCGTTGCCACGCCAATGGCGAAGTTCACACCAAAGATCGTCATCCAAAACTTGGTGGTGGCGAGCCATTTCTCGTCGCGAGTGCGATAATAGATGGTTTCCATCACACCGATTATTACTCCCAGTCCCAAGGTCAATGGCACAAACAGCCAGTGATAACAGGCTGTCAACGCAAATTGCGCCCTCGACCAATCGACTACTGTCATTAATAAATCACCCATATCAGTTTTCAGTTTTTAGTTATTAATTGTCAGTTTTAAATAGAGACGGTCCGAAATCGATTCACGATCCCCGATTCACTAGTTGCTCGCGAACATATTGCGCTTTACCCTCGTCGGTGTCGCTCTTTGAGGAGAGGAAATTGGGGAAGAACAGTATTTTAATAATGACAAAGAAAATAAAAAGCTTAATGCCGATGATGAGCCACAAGGTCTTGCCCAAAGTCATTGAGCGAAAACCATCAACATAAAGGTCAAGCGCCCGTGCCCAAAAGCCTTTCTTTTCTTGCATATTTTCTCAATTAGTTAAGAATGTCGCTTGTAAATATACTAAATGTACCCTCCCAACTAAAACTTATTTCGAGAGACGAGATATCGTCTCGAGCAGGTGGCGGTCGATGGTCTTTTCATACTTGATTGCCTTGTTGAAAGGCACATACACCATCTGTTCGTCATCGTCACCTATCATAACATTACGTTGACCTTCAACAAGTGCTTCAATGGCGGTAGCACCCATGCGAGAGGCAAGGATGCGGTCTTGCGCTGTGGGTGAGCCACCGCGTTGCAAATGACCGAGAATCGTGACACGCACATCATACTGAGGATATTCTTTGCGTACTCGCTCGGCAAGTTGCATAGCTCCCCCAGTAACAGGATTCTCGGCAACAAGCACAATCGACGACTTCTTTGTAGTGCGGAATCCGTGCTCTATGAGTCTTGCAAGCTGATCGCCCTCTATGGCAAGTTCGGGAATGATCACCGCCTCGGCACCGCCGGCAATAGCGCCGAAAAGTGCGAGGAAGCTGGCTTCGCGACCCATCACCTCGATGAAGAATAGGCGCTCGTGACTGTTGGCGGTGTCACGGATGCGGTCTATGCACCACATGATAGTGTTAAGTGCTGTGTCATAGCCAATGGTGTGATCAGTACCATAGAGGTCGTTATCGATAGTGCCAGGTATTCCCACAATGGGCACATCAAATTCACTCGCAAACACCTTAGCACCTGTGAGAGTGCCGTCGCCACCTATTACCACCAGCGCATCAATACCATGCTTGCACATGCTGTCATAGGCCTTTTGGCGACCTTCTGGAGTCATAAATTCTTTGCAGCGTGCTGTCCGCAAAATGGTGCCGCCACGATGGATGATATTCGACACATCTTCAGCGTGGAAATCAGTGATATCCTCCTCAACTAAACCGCGGAATCCGCGATAAATGCCTTTCACGTTAAATTCATGGGAAATTGCGGCGCGTGTCACCGCTCTAATAGCGGCATTCATGCCTGGAGCATCACCACCAGACGTCAACACGCCAATTGTCTTAATCTTTGCCATAATTTTTATTTTTTACTATTTAGTTCTTAAATTTGTTACGATGGCATCGCAACAGACGGAACACTGCTATTCTCACCTCTTGCCAGTATAAATTGAGCAGGTGCCGAAGGTCATGCGTTTCACTTTGCACTCTTTGAATCCTGCCTCCCGCATAATAGCGAGCATGTCCTCGCCCTGTGGCACTGCAGCAATGCTTTGGGGCAAATAACGGTAGGCACTCTTATCATGCGACTTAAGGGCACCAAACCACGGAATGATATGAAGCGTGTATAGGTCATAGAACCAACGCATCACACGGTTACGAGGAGTGGATAGTTCCACCACGCACAACATTCCGCCAGGTGCAAGTACTCGGTGCATTTGTTGGTAGCCTTGCAGAAGATGCTCAAAATTACGAACGCCAAAAGCCACAGTCACCGCATCAAACTCGCCATCCTTAAACGGCATCGCCAGGCAGTCGCCTTGCTGCAAGGTGATGGCATCTTGCAGACCGCGCTTCTCCACCTTGCGGCGCGCCACGTCGAGCATCCCTTGCGATAGGTCAATGCCCACCACTTGCTGTGGATGTATCTTGTCATAAAGCCCTATAGCAAAGTCGCCTGTGCCAGTAGCCACGTCAAGAATGCGGCGAGGATTGCTACGCTTCACCATCTTCACCGCCACACGCCGCCACCATCGGTCAATGCCCAGTGTCATTGCACGGTTCATGAAGTCGTAGGCAGGCGCAATGCTGTCAAACATCTCTTCCACCTGCCGAGCCTTGCGCTCCTCATTATTATATGGCGTTATTTTCTCTACATCCATAAGTCTAGTAGTTCTAGAATTTCTTGACTATCTAGATGCTCTAGTATTATCAAAATCATCTTCAAGCCCTGCTTTGAGAAGTGCATCGTGCTTCTCATAGGCTTCTACTATGCGTTGCACAAGTTGGTGGCGCACGATATCTTTCTTGCCAAATTCAATCTTGCCTATGCCTTTCACGCCATCGAGCACCTTCAAGGCTTGAATAAGGCCTGAGGTCACACTGCGTGGTAAGTCTATCTGTGTGATATCGCCAGTGACTACCATTTTCGACCCCATACCCAAGCGGGTGAGGAACATCTTAATCTGGTGAGTGGTAGTATTCTGCGCCTCGTCGAGCACAATAATGGCATCATTAAGCGTGCGGCCTCGCATAAAGGCAAGCGGAGCAATCTGAATGACGTTAGTGTCCATATATTCCTTAAGCTTTGCACCGGGAATCATGTCCTCAAGAGCATCATAGAGCGGTTGCAGATAGGGGTCGATCTTGTCGCGCATATCACCTGGAAGGAAACCGAGCTTCTCGCCAGCCTCTACTGCGGGGCGCGACAAGATTATCTTGCGCGCCTCGCGGTTTTTTAGCGCACGCACCGCAAGCGCAACGGCGAGATAGGTCTTTCCAGTTCCAGCAGGACCCAAAGCAAAGGTCAAATCGTTCTCATTAAAGGTCTTGACCATTAGCTGCTGATTAGGAGTGCGGCCCTTTATGGGTTTACCATTCACGCCATATATTATCACGTCGTCCATCTTGAGTTCCTTCGGCGGCACTCCCTTGATAGTGTCGAGTATCACATCCTCGGGAAGGATGTTATAAGTAGCACAATAGTCTTCAAGCTGCTTGACGTCGTGCTCAAACTTCTCGGTTTCGGCTTCATCGCCAATGACGGTAATCACCGAGCCTCGAGCCGCCATCCTAAGTTTAGGGAACAGGTTGCGAATAAGTTGTATATTACTGTTGTTCACCCCATAAAATACTACAGGGTCAACGTTGTCAATAATAATGTGTCGTTCTATCATATATTGTTAATAAATAGAGTAGTTAAGAGGGGGGAGGGAGAGGAAAGAGTTAAGAGTTAGAAATTAAGAAAAACTATGAACTTTGAACTGTGAACTATGAACTGTGAACTGTGAACTTTGAACTATTTAACCAGCACTTTATGCGCCGTGCCATCGCTCATGAGCACGATATTCACACCTGGCTGCGGCGAGTCAATGCGCTGCCCTTCCACATTGAAGCGTGCCAACTCGGTGGCGTTAGGGTCGGCAGTGATTCCTGGTGCAGACTCCACAGTTGTCTCGCCGTTGAAGAACACCACGCGCGACATCATGAAAGCATCGGTCGCTATCCACTGCACCGAACTAGGAATCACAACGGCATATAGCCAGTTATAGCCCGTTGCAGCCTCACCAACAGGGTTGTAGAGGAAATTGCTAGGGATGACCTCAGCACCCGACGGAACCTCTATAAGTTTCTCGACAAGAAAATGCTGATCCCAGTCATCACGCCCATACCAACCAGTGCGCACCAAAGTTTTCATATCCTTGGTGTAGATGTGGCCATGCTTGCACTTGAAACCATCGGGGCTATAGAAATAGCCTTTGTCGGTTATCATGTACTGCGCACTGGCAGTCAGCGACAGAGCAGTTAAAAGCATTAATAATATCTTTTTCATAATATCATAATTGTTTTGTAGGTCACAAAAATAGTCAAAAAAAATTGTGTTAACAAAAATTGCACATTATTTTATATGTGTTTCTTGATTTTTTCGGCAAAAAAGAATTAATTTTGCACAATCAGAACAATTATTTATAAAATTAACTAATTATGGCAACTTGCAAGAAAACTAAACCAACAGCTAAGAAAGCTACTACTAAAAAAACTGACAACACCGCCAGCAAGCGTTGCATGGCAATGGAAGACCGCTATGGCGCACACAACTATCATCCACTACCTGTTGTGCTGCACAAGGGTAAAGGCATCTACGTGTGGGATGTTGAGGGCAAGAAGTACTTCGACTTCCTCTCGTCTTACAGCGCTGTAAACCAAGGTCACTGCCATCCACGCATCGTGAAGGCTCTCAAGGAGCAAGCCGACACTCTGTGCCTCACTTCACGTGCCTTCTACAACGATGTGCTCTGCGAGTATGAGAAGTTTATGCATCAGTACTTCGGCTATGACAAGGTGCTCCCAATGAACACTGGTGCCGAGGGCGTAGAGACCGCTCTGAAGCTCGCTCGCCGCTGGGGTGTAGTGAAAAAAGGTATTCCCAACGACAAAGTTAAGATAATCTGCTGCGAGGGCAACTTCCACGGACGCACCGTGACCATCATCACCATGAGCGACGATCCAAGCTCTTATGCTGAGTATGGTCCATTGACTCCAGGTTTCATCCGCATTCCTTACAACGATCCCAAGGCTCTTGAGAAAGCTCTCAAGAAATATGGCGACGAGGTGTGCGCATTCATCGCTGAGCCTATTCAGGGCGAGGCTGGCGTTTTCGTGCCCGATGATGGCTACCTAAAGAAATGCTTCGACCTGTGCCACGAGCACAACGTGCTTTTCATTGCCGATGAGGTTCAGACAGGTATCGCCCGCACTGGCAAGATGCTCTGCTCTATGCACGACGGCATCCGTCCCGACATCGTAATCTTGGGTAAGGCCCTCGGTGGTGGTGTTCTTCCCGTTTCGGCTTGCTTGGCCGACGATGACATCATGCTTAACGTGAAACCTGGCGAGCACGGATCTACATTCGGTGGATTCCCACTCGCTGCACGCGTAGCAATCGAGGCTCTCAAGGTTGTGAAAGAGGAGAAACTCACTCAGAATGCAGAGAAGATGGGTAAGATCTTCCGCGAGGAGATTAAGAAAATCAACTCGCCATTCATCGTTCAGGTGCGCGGACGCGGCTTGCTCAACGCCATCGTCACCACTCCTATCAAGGGCAAAACTGCTTGGGACATCTGCCTCAAGCTGCGTGACAACGGCCTGTTGGCTAAACCCACCCACGACCACATTATCCGCTTCGCTCCTCCCTTGTGCATCAATAAGGAAGAAATTCTCAAAGCTGTGGCCATCATCAAAAAGACCTTCGAAGAAATGTCGGAATAATACCGATTATCAATACAACTAAAACCCAGGCGACTCGTTAAATTACGAGCCGCCTGTTTTTTTAGATTATCGTTTTCTATACGATGGCTTTGCCATCGTCGAGATGCCCATTATCCATTTGTAGAGCCATGCCAGAGCAAGAGTTAGCACCACGTAAAGTGCCAACCAGGCGTAGTCGACAAGCATCAGCCCACTATGTGTTTTGAGGACGAGCACATAGATGGGCATCCTCGGAATGGAATGGACAACGAAAATCATTGATGACAGAACACCCAAATAACGAAGAGGAGAGATTAAAAAAGTATGGCATAGTCCTTTATAGGATTCAAGAAACTTAACAAATGCGATGCTTCCAGCAATCACCAGCACGGGAATCCATAACCATAGTTGATAGTCTAGGCTGAATAGCGCCAACAACAGCAACGAAACCACCGAAACAACGGCAAGCACCCAACGCGACAGCCGCGGAAAACCATAACGCGCGGCAAGCACACCCAAGGCAAACGGCAGCATCGCTATCGCCGCATTGTGCCGCATATAGACGAGCATTTTGTGGTGATGCTCCATAAAGACCTGCGGCAACCACACAAGCGCCACAAGCAGTAATGGCATCAGCCATCGCCACACCGATTGCCGCTTGTCATGGAAGGGATAAATCAACAAGCGGTAAACGACATACACCTCCACCATCACCCCAAAGAACCAATAAGGCGAAGGGGTTTGTGAATCACAAAGGGATGGAATGATGTTTGACAACATCGTGGCTTGAGCAAGATATTCTAGCCATCCGTGCCACGACAAGCCACAGGCAAGATATGTGATTACTGTGAGCACAAAGCCCAAAATCATCAGCTTGAAAAGTTTAAGCCAATGTGAGCCAAGGAAATGGCACACCCCGACTCGTGATGGAGCATCACCACGCTCATATTTCATCACTAGACCAAATCCGCTGAGAAACAAAAAAATGGGAACGCCATAATGCCCGAAAAACGCGAATAACTGCATTGGCGCAAACACATCAATGTTGCCCCCAGCCCAGTAACGCCACATATTACTGGCTCGCTCGGCAATGAACTCAAACTCATTCTCCTCGTTGCTGCCATGCAGCAAGTGGCAGAAGTTGTGCAGGAAAATGCCCATAATGGCTATCCCACGCAACACCTGGCATTGAGCCGAGCTAAGCAATTTATCGCCTTTTAATATCTCCATTCTCATAAAATTACGTGCAAAAATAGTAATATTTTTCTATAATTGGCACACTTCAACGGGCAATTATCTCATTGTCAGTTAAACCAAACACGAATAAAAATGTCTAAAAAATGTTAGATTTGGCGATTTTTTATGCCTGTTTGTCTAATTAATTTGGCATAGTTTTTGATTATTACTACTTTAGCATCGTGAAATAAAACCGAAAAATAACAGAAAATAATAGCTATTATGAAAAAGACTTTAATTTCAGTATTGAGTGCTGTTTTGATAGTGATGAGCAGCTGCAACTCGGCAAACCAGTTTTATGGAGTAGCAACAGGCGCTTCGTTAGGTGGCTTGTTTGGCTCTGCAATTGGCAGTATCACTGGCGGTTGGAGAGGCAGCAATGTTGGCACCATAGCCGGCATGGCGATTGGTGGTGTGATTGGTGCTGCTGCCACAGCCCCCAAAGTGCAACAAGAGAACCGCACCAGCGATTACTACAATGGGTATGACTACAATGACTACCACCAGAACAACTCCTACAGTCCATACTCTAACATCTACGTTGAGAACATTCGCCTTGCCGAGACCATAAGCAACAACTGCATCGACGCCGGAGAGCATGCAAAACTCATCTTCGAGATTCGCAACGCAGGCAACGACTATGCGTATGACATTGCACCAGTGATTACAGTGTCGGGAACTAAGCAAATCTACCTCTCCCCTACTGCCATCATCAGCGAACTTGGTCCAGGCAGAGCGGTGCGCTACCAAGCCGAAGTAGTGGCTACCGACAAACTCAAAAACGGCGTTGCCGACTTCAACATCAGCTTCTCTAACGGCGACCAGCTCTACACCGTGAGCTCATTCCAAATCCAAACAAGGAAGAGATAAGAGTTTAGTTCAGAGTTTTATAGACTCTACTGAATTAAAACGACACACCCGAGCCGCAATGAAAAACGGCTCGGGTGTGTTGTTTGTCCTTAATTGTCTTCTATAGGTCGCGCAGGATTGGCATTGTCATGCAGCGGGCGCCACCGCCAGCACGGGGAAGTTCGCTGCCTGGGAAGGCAGCTACAAACTTCTCATAGTCATTCATGTTGACCTTGCCGCTAACGATGTCCTCGGCGTTAAGCACAGCAAAGCCTGCCTTGTCGAGAGCCTCAATAGTGTGAGTGTTGCGGCGATAACCTAAGATCTTGCCATCACCCATCGAGAAGAAGTTGGCACCACTGTGCCACTGCTCACGCAACTGTGTCCAAGGGTCGCTACCACCGCCGATCACTGGCTCGATGTCCCATCCCAGCTGTGTAAGGCCTTCCACTATGTTACCAACGCGCTTATAACTAATGTCGCCGTGGTCGATAGTGATGAGTGTGGTATCCTTGCCAGCAAAGAGTCCCTGCTTCTTGAGCATAGGCTCAAAAGTCATGCACTGGTGCTTGCCCAAGAAGGTGAACACCATATCGAGGTGGATGAATGACTCTGGCTCCATGGGCAACTCCTGGACCACGATGTTGAAATGGTCGCGCTCGCGAGCGAAGGTCTGCGCCAGGTATTCGATACCCTTGCGGTTGGTGCGTATGCCCTGACCTATGCACAGCGTGTCGGCACTGGCAATCTGCACGTCGCCACCCTCAGTGCGAGCGTAAGGGTTCCACGCCATAGCGTTGAGAGTGTCAACACCAAAGAAGTGCTTGAAAATCGCCTCATAAATCAGCGACTCACGCTCACGCACCTCAAAGCTCATAGAATTGATGAGCACGCGGTTATACACCGTTGACGAGGCATCGCGTGTGAAGAAAAGGTTATAGAGTGGCTTCAGGAGATAGCGATGCTCGCTCACACCGTCCCACTTAGGGTCTTCGCACCCCTCAATGAGAACCTGAGCGAGTTTCTTGGGGTCGTCGCCTGCAATTTCTGCGATTACCCTTGCCGTCTTCTGGTTGCAGCCTCTCAGACTGTCGAACAGTAGTTTTTCCTTCACCGCCTCGTTCTTAAGTAATTCCTCAAGGATATCTTGCACGTAATAGACTTGTGTCCAGCGCTCAAGCACTCCGCAGAAGTTGCTGTACTCCTCGTCAACGATAGGCTTATTGAGAATATCGCTATAGAGAGCAGCATTGGCGTTGAGTGGTGTCATGCGCTCAATCTCCACGCCGGGACGATGCAGCAGCACAGCCCTGAGCCTACCAGTCTCGGAACTTACGTTTACTTCACAAGGCTTTAGTTGTTTCTTGTCCATAAATTGTTTCTCTCTCTCATCCCCCACAACTGCTCAAAACCTAGAGCAGTTGCGGAACATGAGATTGAATAAGTTGTTTTATAGAAATTGTTATTATCGATCAGAACATTAACTCAAGCACAACTTTCGTTAATCACTAATCGCTAATCATTAATCATTATTTCATATAGGTGTAGCGATAGTCGGTTGGCGACACCAGAGTCTCCTTAATCACGCGTGGGATGATCCAGCGGATGAGGTTGAACTCGCCACCTGCCTTGTCGTTGGTACCGCTAGCACGTGCGCCACCGAAGGGCTGCATACCAACTACAGCGCCTGTTGGCTTGTCGTTGATGTAGAAGTTACCAGCTGTGTAACGCAGAGCGTCGGTAATCTTCTCTACTGCCATGCGGCAACGTCCAAATACGGCACCAGTCAAGCCGTAAGGTGAAGTTTGGTCACACTCTTTCACTACCTCTTCCCACTTCTCATCGTCGTAGGGGTAAACGGTGAGCACTGGAGCGAAGATTTCCTCTTCCATCGACTTGAAGTGAGGATTGCTGGTCTCGATGATTGTTGGCTCTACAAACCAGCCCTTGCTGCAGTCGCAGTTGCCACCCATCACAATCTTGGCGTCTTTAGCTTCCTTAGCGAAGTCGATGTAAGATTTAGCCTTGTCAAACGAAGCCTTGTCGATAACGGCATTGATGAAATTGCTTGGATCCATCACATCACCCATTTTAACCTCAGCGGCCATAGCCTTCATGTCCTCGAGCACGCCACCCCACAGGCTCTTGGGAATGTACATGCGCGATGCTGCCGAGCACTTCTGACCCTGGAACTCATAGGCTCCGCAGAAGGCAGCAGTAGCAACAGCCTTAGGATCGGCACTGGGGTGAACGAAGATAAAGTCCTTACCGCCAGTCTCGCCCACGAGGCGTGGATAAGAGATGTACTTGTCCACGTTCATGCTGGCCTGTTTCCACAGCGACTTGAAGGTAGCGGTGCTGCCAGTGAAGTGGATTCCAGAGAAGTACTTCGACTCGGTAGCAACCTCGCCAATCAATGCGCCGCTGCCTGGCAGGAAGTTCACTACGCCGTCAGGAAGGCCTGCCTCTTTGTAGAGCTGCATCAGGTAGTAGTTGCTCAGCAATGCGGTGGTCGATGGTTTCCACAGCGCCACGTTACCCATGAGCACGGGAGTCATACACAGGTTGCTGGCAATAGAGGTGAAGTTGAATGGAGTCACAGCGAGGATGAAGCCCTCGAGAGGACGATACTCGGTGTGGTTGAGTTGTGCCACGCCGTCCTTTGGCTGCATGGCATATATCTTAGATGCATAGTGCACATTGTAACGGAAGAAGTCAATGGTCTCGCAAGCCGAGTCAATCTCAGCCTGGAAGAAGTTCTTGCTCTGGCCAAGCATGGTGGCAGCATTCATGATGGGGCGATACTTGGTGGCAAGTAGCTCGGCCATCTTCATTACGATAGCGGCGCGGGTGGTCCAAGGGGTCTGGCTCCACTCTTGCCAAGCCTTCATGGCTGCCTCAATAGCCATCTCTACCTCTTTTTTGCCTACCTTGTGGTAGCGGGCAATCACGTGCTTGTGGTCGTGTGGACAAGTCACCTCGCCCATGTCGCCGGTGCGAATCTCTTTGCCACCGATGATAATAGGAATTTCTACAACCAACTTGCTCTGACGCTCAAGTTCTTTTTCAAGTGCTACACGCTCGGGAGATCCAGGCATATAAGCCTTCACTGGCTCATTTGCTGGAAGAGGAAAATTGATAATTGAATTGTTCATGATCAGTTTTGTTATTATTTTATAGATAGATAAGTTCCTGTAATGGTTGTGCGTGCAAAGTTACAAATTATTACTTAAAACTCCAAAACAAACGGCCACAAATCTCAAACCTCATTTTACTCTACAAAGAAACTGGCCGCAGGTGCATTATTTCATGCGCAGCTGCGACCAGTTTCCTATTTTGTTGTTGGCCCTTTAAGCGGTCTATTACATATTTTATCCCAAATCGGTCATTAGACCTAAAAAAACAACCTTTCGTCGCCTAATGACCGATTCGGGTTTATTCAGCCGACATGACGAGGCGCAAGCCTATATATCGGGAGTAGTTACTATACCACACTGAACGTGCTGACGTACGACAGCGTCTGGCATCGTCACGAATCGAACCTCCACGGCACACGCGGCTAAGGCCTGAAGATGGTCCAAGAGGATTGATTTGTGCTTCTGCGCTATAATCTCCGTACCAATCTTGGCACCACTCTTCAACGTTGCCACTCATGTCATAGAGGCCAAGCTCGTTGGGAAACTTAGTGGCAACAGAGTCAGGTGGGGTGGCCGATACAGCATGGCTCCAGTCTTCTTCTCTTCCTCCGTACCTAGCTACGGCATCAATGTTGTTACTTCCAGCATATTTATAACCTTTGCTCTTGTTGCCACCACGTGCGGCAAACTCCCATTCAGCCTCGGTAGGAAGACGGAAATGCTTATCAGTCATTAGGCTGAGCACATCGACAAACTCCTGGCAATCGTCCCATGTGACCTGTTCCACTGGGCGCTGAAAGTTCTCTGTATATGTGATATACATGCCCCAGTCAACAAAAATTTGTTGGTCAACAAAGTAACTGGGATTCTCGCCCATCAATGCCTGCCAAAGTTCCTGAGTCACCTCGGTCTGGCCAATGTAGTAACTGCTCAGCGTCACTTGGTGTGCTGGCCGTTCATTATTATAAGCCTCGTTGTCACTATCACTGGCGCCCATCATGAATGTGCCACCAGTGACCCTTATCATTTTGAAGCTCACGCCGTTGACATAAAATTCTATTTCATCCTTTGGCACTAAGGCGAGTCGCAGGCCTATTTCCATTGAACTTTGATCGGGGTCCCAACAGTCGCGTCGTGTATTTCGACACAGCGAGGCGGCGGCACTATAGAATCCTCCACGCAAGTTGACAAGGAAGTTGGCAGTGCCAGTAGAAACACAAGGATCTATTTGTGGCGAAGATGAATAATTGGCGTAATGGTCTTGGCACCATTCCTCCACATTACCGCTCATGTCATAGATGTCTAGTTCGTTGGGTGCTTTAGTCGCCACCTGATGAGTCTTGGAGCTACTGTTGTTCTGGTACCACGCCACATCACCAATGGTGTTGCTGCCAGAATATTGATAACCTTGACTTTTGGAGCCTCCACGTGCAGCATACTCCCACTGCGCCTCGGTGGGCAAGCGCCACTCATAGCCCTCAATTGGCAGCATCTGATTGAGCTTGGCTACAAACGCTTGACACTGGTTCCAGCTCACTTGCTCAACAGGCAGATTAGTGCCACTGTAGTAGCTTGGATTGCTGCCCATAACAGCCTGCCACAGCTCTTGAGTGACCTCGGTCTGGCCGATGCTGTAAGAGCTTAAAGTGACTTGATGTACTGGTCCCTCGTTAGAAGTGTTATCAGAACTTTGATAGTTGGGGTTGCCCATCGTAAATGTGCCGCCTTCCACATCCACCATCTTGAAGTTCACGCCACGGACAGTGTATTCCGTTATGCCTTGAGGTGCGAACTCACCAGTGACAGTGAGCTTCATGTTCTCCAAGTCAATTCTTAAGTTGAAAGAGCCATGAGCCATTTGTAGAGCCAAATAATTCTCGGTAGTTAGAGCAATCTCGGTGCCCAGGAGTTCCTCGGTCACGATGAAGTTGTAATCGCCTGCACTAACAGCACCAAATCGATAAGGAGCGATATCGTCCCACGGTGTGCTACTGGCAGGATCGGCAAGTTTGGTAGTGAAGCTAAAATAGTTGTAGCTGTAATCGCCATCAGTAGTTATAGCAGCGGTGTAGATTTTGCCGTCTTCGGTGGTCATCTCCACGCCATTGCTGGGAGACCACATGTTGCCATTTACCTCTCCAAGGATGTAAACGTGGGCAAATTCGGGCGGCAAGTTGCCGAGCAGAATGTTATACACATAGGTGACATCAGCGCTGGTGATATTACCATCACTATTCACATCGCCATTTTGGAGAGAACTAGTTTCGCCATTGAGCAGATAGTTATAAAGTGCAGTAACATCGGCACTGGTAACCGAGCCGTCGCCGTTAACATCGCCCTTTACAGTCGCAAACATCGTGACGCTGCAAGCAGTCAAGGCTAATAGAGTAAGTAATATCTTTTTCATAAAGCAAAATATTTAGTTAATGATTTTAATGGCTTGATTAATTATTATGCAAAAATAGTCATTCTTTTTTAAAAATACAATCATTTCAACAAATTAATCATTGCAATTCGTTTAATTCATCTCATCAGTGTAAATAATAAACTTTTAAGCTGCAATTGTCTTTAAATTGTTATTGTCCCTTTATTGTCTTCTATAGTCTTCAAAAAAACAAAAAAATCTCTCTCAAATAATTCTTTAGTTTCGCGAAAATGCTTACCTTTGCGGCAAATTTCAAAATACACATTTTATTAACAATAAAACAATTTAAAACTATGCCAAGAAGTTTATCAGGAAGAAATTTCTTGAAGTTGTTAGACTTCACCACCGAGGAAATCCAGTATTTACTT